>Ga0129308_1001137_pt1 | contig 30377 bp, 29 predicted proteins | sample L827metagenome_FD_94440 | JGI IMG/M metagenome (GOLD analysis project Ga0129308, IMG submission 94440) | Ring-tailed lemur group fecal microbial communities from Wisconsin, USA - L827 metagenome | ecosystem: Host-associated > Mammals > Digestive system > Large intestine > Fecal | place: USA...
AAAAGCCTTGAATTTCAAGGCTTTTCTGCGGCGGGTTATTGGATCACGAGGCGGGTCTTAACCCCCTCGTGCACCCCCGCTGCTCTGTTTTCGGCGCATGAAGCATAGTTTTTTGACAGTCTCGTAAGATTACATACTTGACTCATAGTCATATTCCAGTTTGACCGGGTAATAACCGTAAAATCAAAACGAGGGGAACCGCGGCGTTCCCCCCAATTTTACCGGTCGTGACCGACCGTCAGACGGTCTAAAAGGAGGACAATATGGAAAAACGAAAAAGCAGCTTTCCAAAGTTCCTGCTGCTCTGGGCGGGGGAACTGATCTCTGCTGTGGGCAGCGGGCTGACCAGCTTCGGACTGGGGGTATATGTGTTCCGGCAGACGGGGAGTGCCGGGAGCATGGCGCTGGTGACCCTGCTGGCCTTTCTGCCCACGCTGCTGCTCAGCGTTCCCGCCGGGGTGCTGGCCGACCGCTATGACCGGCGGCTGCTCATGATGCTGGGGGACGGCTGTTCAGCCCTGGGCATTCTCTACATCTTGCTGTGCATGCTATGGGGCGAGGCAACTCTGTGGCAGATCTGCCTGGGGGTGTTTGTCAGTTCCAGCTTCTCCGCCCTGCTGGAGCCGTCCTACCGGGCCACCGTCACCGATCTGCTGACCCGCGAGGAGTATTCCAAGGCCAGCGGCCTGGTAGGGCTGGCGGGCAGCGCGCGATATCTCATCTCCCCGGTTCTCGCCGGGGTACTGCTGGCGGTCAGCGACATCCAGCTGCTGCTCCTGATCGACATCTGCACCTTCTTCCCCACCGTACTGGCCGCTGCCTTTGTGAGAAAGGGCCTTACGGCAAAGGCGGCAGCGGCTAAACCGCCCTTTGGGGAGAGCCTGCGTCAGGGCTGGGGCGCTATCACCGGTTGCCGGGGCATTCTCATCCTGGTGGTGGTTTCCTCGGTGATGACCTGTTTTATGGGCTGTTTTCAAATTCTCGCCCAGCCGCTGATTCTTGACTTCGCGGACAGTACCACGCTGGGCATTGGGGAGATGGTCTGCGCCTGTGGGATGCTGGCATCCAGCCTGTTTCTGGGGGTAAAGGGAATCCGGCAGGACTATGTCAAAATCCTAAGCATTTCCCTGCTGCTGGCGGGGTTAATGATGGTGGGTTTCGGGCTCTGGGAGAACATGGTTCCCATCTGCCTGTTCGGCTTTCTGTTCTTCGCCACCCTGCCCTTTGCCAACAACTGTCTGGACTATCTGGTGCGCACCAATATCCCGGATGAATTGCAGGGCCGGTCCTGGGGTGTCATCGGCTTTCTGTCTCAGATTGGCTACGTGGTGGCCTACGCCGGAGCGGGGGCTGCGGCGGATGGCATCGCGGCGGGCTTTGACCTCAGCGTAGGCCGGGGAGCGGCGGCGATAGTGGTGCTGGCAGGAATTCTGCTGGCCGTCACCGCGCTGTGTCTCTATCCCGTCAAAAGTGTCCGGGCATTGGAGGGAGTATCATGCTGAAAAAACTGATTGGAAACGATGTGTGGCAGAATAAGCTGCTGTCCGCCGCCACGGTGTTTTTTATGACCATCTCTGCCGCCCTGCTGATTTTGACGGCGCTTTTATTTACCAATCTGCTGAGAACCATTGACAGCCTGATGGACAGCGCCAAAATTCCCGACGTGATGCAGATGCATGCCGGGGCGGTGGACGAGGCAGAGCTTTCCCGCTTTGCAGAGAGCCGCCCGGAGGTGCGGGCGTGGCAGCTGGGCCGGTTTCTGAACCTGGACAACTGCCGGCTCTTGCTGGGTGGGCACAACATGGCGGACAGCACTCAGGACAACGGTCTGGCGGTGCAGAACGTGCAGTTCGATTTTCTGCTGGGTATGGACGGGGAGCTTCCAGAGGTCATGCCAGGAGAAGTCTATGTCCCCATCTGCTACCGGGCAAAATATGGCCTGGCAGTGGGAGATGAAATGACAGTTGGTGAACAAAAGCTCACCATTGCCGGGTTTCTTCGGGATGCCCAGATGAATTCCATGATGGCCTCCTCCAAACGCTTTCTGGTGAATCCGGCAGACTATGAGAGGCTTCGGACACAGGGACAGGAGGAATACCTGATCGAGTTTCTCCTGCAGGAGGGGGCCGACAGCAGCGCTTTCCAGACGGCCTATGCTGATCAGGGGCTGCCCGCCAATGGCCCGGCCATTACCCGGCCGCTGATCCGTATGATGAACGCCCTGTCCGACGGCATGATGATCTTCGTGATCTTTCTGGTGAGCGTTATCGTGCTGCTGATCTCCATGCTCTGCATCCATTTCATTCTGTCCATCCATATGGAGCGGGACAAAAAAGAGCTGGGGCTGCTGAAGGCCCTGGGCATTGACCGGCGGGATATCCGGCGCATCTATTTTACAAAGTACCTGCTGTTTTCCGTCTGCGGCGCCCTGCTGGGACTGCTGATCGCGCTCTTTGCCCAAGGGCCTTTGGCACGGCAGCTGCGGGAGCTGTACGGTAAAGCGAATTTAGGAGCGGCAGTCCTTCTGGCTCCCCTGCTGGCGGCGCTTCTGACGGAGGGACTGATCCTGCTCTCCATCGGTTGTTCTCTCTGGAAAACGGAGCGCCTGTCCGCATTGGACGCTCTGTTTCAGTCTCAGAAGAAAGGCCGTGGCTGGCCCCGGTGTGTGCTGACCGGCACTGTGATGGCGGCCTGCCTCTTTCTTATGCTGGTGCCGAACAATCTCTACAACACGCTTTCCTCCCCCTCCTTTGTCACCTATATGGGCATCGGCAGCGGGGAGCTGCGCATGGATATACGGCAGGAGGAGGGTATTGAGGGCAACATCGCCCGAATCGCCGCTGCCCTGGCCCGGGATGAGCAGGTGGAGCGTTATGCCCTGCTGCAAACCAGCGCCATCCCGGCGCTTTTGCCGGATGGAAGCCGGGTGAACCTGACGGTGGAGGCGGGCAACCATTTGGTTTTCCCAGTCAGCTACTCGGTGGGAACGGCGCCCGGGCGAAGCGATGAGATCGCCCTCTCGGCCCTGAACAGTTCCGAGCTGGGCCTGTCTATAGGGGATACGCTGGCGCTGGTAATTAGCGGGGAAACAGTAAACTTCACTGTCTGCGGGATCTATTCGGACATCACCAACGGCGGCAAAACGGCAAAGATTACCAGCCGGGAGACGAAACTGCCGGTAATCTGGAGTGTCCTCTATGTGTCGCTTTCGGAAGGTGCAGATGAAGAAGCGTGGATGAAACAGTACCGCCTTCTGGGTGCAGATGTGGTCAAGATCGCCGATTATGTGCAGGACACCTACGCCCAGCCCCTTTCCCAGCTGCAGCTGGCCGCCAGGGTCATCCTCGCCATTGGGGTGCTGGTGATCGCCGCAGTACTGGGGCTGTTTTCCCGGCTGACGGTGGAGCGAAACCGTTATGCCATCTCTCTGCGCAAGGCGCTGGGCTTTACCAGCGGCGAATGTGAGCGGGATGCCTTTATCGAGGGAATGATTCCCAACCTGCTGGGGGCCGCCGCCGGGCTTCTGCTGGGCTGTCCGGGCGGAGAGGGGCTGTGCGCACTGGTGCTGAAATCCTTCGGTGCCGAGAGCTTCCGCTTCGTGATCAATCCGGGGCAGGCGCTGGTGGGCATCCCGCTGCTTGCCCTGGGCACTGCCGCCCTGGCCATTGGGGCCGGGATCCGGGGGATCCGGAAGATCAAAGCCTGCGAGTGCTGTATGGGGAAGGAGTAAAAAAATGAAGACATTACTGCAAGTCAAAGCGCTTTCAAAAGCGCAAATTTTACAGGGCGTTTCTTTTGCCATGGAACGGGGAGAGATGCTGTCCATTATGGGGCCCTCCGGCTCCGGCAAGTCCACGCTGCTGTACAATGCAGCAGGCATGGATCAGCCGGACAGTGGAGAGATCTGGCTGGAGAATACCGAGATTGCCGGGCTCTCCGAGGACGAAAAGGCCAGGCTGCGCCTGCTTCGGATGGGCTTTGTATTTCAGCAGATGAACATGATGGCAAACCTGAACATTCTGGACAACATCCTGCTGCCGGCGGTGCAGGCCAACCGAGGCCGAGGAGGAAAGTCCAGATCCGAGCTGACGGCAAAGGCAAAAGCGCTGATGGCGACGCTATCCATCGCCGGTCTGGAAAACCGGCGGATCACGGAGGTTTCCGGCGGGCAGCTGCAAAGGGCCTGCATCTGCCGGAGCATGATGAACGACCCGGAAATTCTCTTTGCCGATGAGCCAACCGGTGCGCTGAACCGGAGCGCAGCGTCAGAAGTCATGGCGGAGCTTACGAAGCTGCACCGGGAGGGAACGGCGGTTTTGATCGTGACCCACGACAGCAAGGTTGCAAGTCAATGCGACAGGATCCTGTATCTGCTGGATGGCCGCATCCGTGGAGAGTTGACGCTGAATCAGACCGATGGAACGAAACAACGGGAGGATAGGGTCAATCAGTGGCTCAGAGAAATGGGCTGGTGAGCGGAAAAGCGATGCCGGACGGAACTGCCGGAACACAGCAAAGCCCCCGGATGCAATGCATCCGGGGGCTTGTTTATTGTTCAGGCAGGTAGCTTACTGGAGCTTCTCCAGGTAGTCAACAATGGCGCTCACGGTGCTGAGCTTGGCGGCGTCATCATCGTTGATGGTGATGCCAAAGCTATCCTCCAGGGACATGATAAGTTCCACCACGTCCAGAGAATCGGCACCCAGGTCGTCCACAATGTTGGTCTCGGGGGTAATGGTCTCCGGGTCGATCTCAAACTGCTTTGCCAGGTTATTCCTTACGGTTTCAAAAAGCATGATGATATCCTCCTTTTGTCAGGCCCATTCACGGCTCTTCGGCTTGTTGTCGGGCTGCTCAGGTTTCACATAGGATACGACCACACGGCGGTTGGGTTCCACGCCGGTGGAGCTGGTGGTAACGCCGGGGTAGTTTTGCAGGGCGGTGTGGATCACATGGCGCTCATAGGAATTCATGGGCTCCAGGGCCATGCTGCGCTTATACTTGATGGCCTTCTCCGCCATCTTCTCCGCCAGGCGGGTGAGGGACTCCTCCCGCTTGCTGCGGTAGCACTCCGCGTCTACACTGATATGCATATGCTTTTCATTGCCGCGGTTTACCACATAGTTTGTCAGATGCTGGATGGTGTCCAGGGTCTCGCCCCGGCGGCCGATGATGGCACCCATGCCGCTGCCGGAGAGGCTGACGTTCACGCCGCCGTTTTCCCGGGGGCTGATCTCCATCTCGGCGCTGACGCCCATGCGCTCCAGCAAGCCGCTGAGGAACTGGCGGATCTGAGCATACTCGGCAGGCTCATCCTTGGGGGCAGCTGCCCTCTTGGCAGGGGCAGGGGTCTTGGGTGCCTTCTCCGGGGCGGCGGGCTTGGCCGCCTTGGGGGCAGGCTTGACCACCTCGTCAGGCACCTCATAGCTGATACGAACCACGGCAGGGGATGCGCCTATGCCCAGGAAGCCGGACTTGGCGCGCTCCACGATCTCCACGGAAACATCATCTCTGTCCATACCCAGCTCCTTGAGGGCAAGGGCAACGGCCTCATCCTCGGTGCGGGCGGACTTTTCCAAAGTTTTTATCATAATTCCATTCTCCAAATATCAGTCAAGGTTTTCGGCCTGAGGCGCAGTTTCCCCAGCAGGCTCAGCCACCGGCTCTGCGGCAGTCTCCATGATGGGTTCTTCAACAGTCTCTACCGGCAGTGTCTCTTCCTCGTCCAGAGCAACGGCACCGAAACGGTTGGGGTCATAGCTGCGGCCACGGGCGTAACGGCGGTCTCCCACCTGAGAGGCAGGCTTTTCATACTCCTTTTCGCCCCGGCGCTCCCGGCGGGCGGCGCGCTCTGCCTTATCCAGCGCGGCCTTGCGCTCATCCAGCTTCTGCTTCTCGCTGGCCTGGAGCTTCTTCTTGCTGGTGTTGGCATTGATGGTGGTCTTACCCTCGGCCTTGAGGCGCTCGGTCTCCAGGCGCTTGGCCTCCAGCTCCTTCTCCCGCTCGGTGCGGGCGGCGGCGCGCTGGGCCATTTCTGCGTCCAACTGCTTCCTGAACACCTTGGTGAGAATAAAGTCACGGGCCATGCCAAAGACAGAGTTTGCAATCCAGTAGATACCCATGGCGGCGGGCATGACAAAGCAGATCCAGACGCTCATCAGGGGCATCATCAGGGTCATGCTCTTCATGGAAGCCTCGGTCTGGGCAGTCTGGGCCTGGGGCGGATTGCTCATATTGCTGATCTTCATGGAGGCCCAGGACAGGAAGGCGGAGATAAAGGGGATCAGGAACAGGCCCAGGGCGGGCAGCCACACGGCCGCGTCGCTCCAATCGGTGTGCATGAAGAAATTCCACCGGGGCTGCTGGCCCAGGTTCAGGCCCAAAAAGCCAAAGTCAATATTCATCAGGCCGTCCACCTGGCCGGCCAGAGCGGTCTGCACTTCATCCCAGTGCTGGTGGGCAATGTCGGCAAGCTTGATCTCCAGATAGGCATCGGCCTTGGCGGGGATGGTATACCAGCCCTGGCTCACGAAGAAATCCTGCAGGGTGGTGACCACCTCATCCGCAACAAACATCATGCGGGTCAGGGGCTGGCGGATCACGCTGTAGAGCGCGATCAGGATGGGGAAGGGAATGAGAGACCAGATGCAGCCGGACATGGGGTTAATGCCCTCTTCCTGGTACAGCTTCTGCATCTCCTGATTGAGCTTCTGGGGGTTGCCCTCATGGCGGCGCTGAAGCTCCTGAATTCTGGGCTGGATAAGGGTGGTGTGCATCATGCTCTTCTTGCTTTTAGCCATGAAGGGGGTCATCAGCAGGTTGACCATGAGGGCGAAGAAGATGATGGATACACCGTAGTTGCCGGTCAGTTCATAGAACTTGATCAGCGGCCAGGAGAAAATTTCGCAAATAATTCTGCCCATTGGTTACTCCTTATTCAATTAAAAAAGATAGGCTTGTCCCCTTCGGGTCAGGAGTCAGGGGACAGGGTCATAGATGCCGCGCCGCCCCCGGTAAAAGGGATGACAGCAGCAGACGCGCCGCAAAGCCAGCCAGCCGCCCCGAAGGGCGCCATATTTTTCGATGGCTTCCAGCGCGTATTGGGAGCAGGTAGGCATAAAGCGGCAGCAGGGCGGGCGATTGGGAGAGATATGCTTCCGGTAAAAGCGGATGAGCCAGAGCAGCAGACCTTTCATAGCCGCGCCTCCATAAGGCCCAGCTGACCGCAGGCATGCAGAAAACTGTCCTCCAGTTTTTTATACTCTGCACCCACGCTCCGGCTCCGGGCTACGACAACGATGTCATACCCAGGCTTGAGCTTGTGGGCGTTGAGCCGGTAAATCTCCCGCAGGCGGCGGCGAACCCGGTTGCGCACCACGGCATGGCCCAGCTTGGTGGACACCGTGTAGCCCAAGCGGTTCACTTTCTCCCGGTTGCGGCGGCAGTACACCACCACATAGGGCGTCACCGCGCTTTGGCCCTTGGAATAGAGACGGCGGAAATCACTGTTCTTTTTTAAGGTACACCGGACATCCACCGTTTTCCCCTCCCCCGTTTATCTGTCAGCCAATATTTTCGGAAACACCTAAAGGGCGGATCACTCCGCCCTAAAAATATTTTCGATGAACCTGCTCACCAGCGGAGGATCAGTAGCTGAGCTTTGCTCTGCCTTTTGCTCTGCGGCGGGCGAGAACCTTGCGGCCGTTTGCGGTCTTCATTCTCTTGCGGAAGCCATGCTCTTTCTTGCGCTGGAGCTTTTTGGGCTGGTAGGTACGAAGCATTGAAATGCACTCCTTTCAGGTTAATACTCAACACCGGAGACGGAAAACCGCGTCCGGAGCAGTTGACAATTTCATGGCCAAAAGGCCACCCGGCGACAGGTGTCACCGAGTGGCAATTATATACTAAAATATTACGTTCTGTCAACAAAAAGTTTTGCCGTTTCAGGCCCGGGCCAGATCCTCACCCCGGATAAATTTGCCCAGGGGCCGCCACAGCAGGGCACCCACTGCCAGGCACAGCACCATGCTGACGGCCATGTAGCTGCCGTTATAAAGGGCAGAGTAGAACCAGGGGCTGGTCATGGTCATGCCGAAGAAGGTGTCGGGCATATATTCCCCCCAGACCACGGCGCCCACATACCAGGCCACCAGGAAGCGGGCCAGACTGCCTGCCACGGTGCCGATGAAGAAGCCGTTTTTATACCGATGGAACAGGCCCGCCACGCCCAGCACGGTGAAGGCCACGATATAGTCCCCGATCATGGACTGCCAGCCCCAGGCATAAGCCCCGTCCAGCAGCAGCTGCAGCAGGCTGAAGGCAAAGCTGGCAAGCATGCCCTTGCCGAAGCCCCAGCGGGCGCAGTAGATAAAGATGGGCAGCATGGCCAGGCAGATGGAGCCGCCGTTGGGCAGTTCGAACAGCTTCAGATAGCCCAGGATCTGGGCCAGGGCCACAAATACCGCACCCTCGGTCAGGGCACGCAGGTTCATGCGGGACGTGTTTTTCATTTGTTTTTCCTCCAATTCATTCAAACTGGAAGCACAGACAGAAAACCGCAGGTTCATTTCATCAATGAACCTGCGGCAATGGCACTGTCTCTGTTTCCTACGCCGGCATTATCCGGATCAGGTTCAAGGGTCTCGAAGTTGGAGAACTTCGTCTCAGCCGGGCACACCCAGCTCCCCTGTTCACTTGTACGCTTAGTCTACTACGATCTTCCCCGTTTGTCAACGCAGCTGGTCGGCCTTGTCAATGATAAACTGGCGCAGCCAGTCGCCGGCTTCCTCATTCTTCAGGGCAAAGTCAATGATGGATTCCAGGTAGCCCTTCAGGTTGCCGGTATCGTAGCGCTTGCCCTCAAAATCCACGGCGCACATGGGCTCCACATGGCACAGCTGCCGCATGCCGTCGGTCAGCTGGATCTCATTGTTCCGGCCGGGGGCCGTATGCTCCAGGATGTCAAAGATGGCAGGGGTCAGCACATAGCGGCCCATGATGGCGTAGTTGGAAAGCCGCTCAGCCATGGTGGGCTTCTCATTCATATCCCCAATACGGTAGACCCGGTCGCCGAGTTTTTCTTCCAGCTTGACGGAGGAATATTTGCAGATCTCTTCGCCGGGAAACTCTCGGATGGCAATGGCGCTGCAGGAATTGGCCTCCGCCGCATCCACCAGCTGCTTGAGCACCGGGGTCTCGCTGAGCATGATATCATCCCCCAGCAAGATGGCAAAAGGCTCATCCCCCACAAAGCTCTTGGCCCGCCATACCGCATGGCCCAGCCCCTTGGTCTCCTTCTGGCGGACAAAGTACACATCGGCCATATCCGCCACATCCCGGATGGTCTTTGCCTCCTTCGTCTTGCCATCGGACAGCAGGCGGCTCTCCAGGTCGGGGGCATAGTCAAAATAATCCTCAATGGGGGATTTGCCCCGGTTGGTGATGATCAGGATCTGCTCCACACCGGCAGAAACCGCCTCCTCCACAATATATTGCAGGACGGGCTTATCCACCAGCGGCAGCATCTCCTTGGGGATGCTCTTGGTGTTGGGCAGCAGCCTGGTGCCCAAGCCGGCGGCGGGGATGATGGCTTTTCTGACTTTCATGGTTTTCGCTCCCTTCATTCGGTTTTTATTCAGCAGATGATTCCTTGTTTTCGGCGGCCTTTTCCTCCGCCACCGCCTGCCGGTGGTGCAGAGAAAACTCACAGCCGCAGTAGAGCTGGCGGTAAACGTCATACTGCTGGCACAGCTCGATGGATCGGTTCTCCCGATCCCGCTTCTTGAAGTCCGAGGGCAGCCAGGCTACCCCGGTCAGCTTCGCCAGTTCCTCTCCGATGGTGTTGATGCGCACGGCGTCCTTATGGCGGGAGAGGGTGAGGGTGGAGCAAAAGTAATCATATCCGTAGTGCTTGGCCAATCTGGCCGTCTCCATCAGGCGCAGGCGGAAACATTCCGTACAGCGCTTGCCGCCCTCCGGCTCCTGCTCCAGGCCCTGAATCTGCTTATAATAGTCCTCTTTTTTCCAGGGCTCCGCCAGGATGTTCACCCGGTCGGCCAGGCCCATATCCTCAATCAGCTTCACCAGGGCATGAAAGCGCCGGTCAAACTCCCCCTGAGGATAGATATTGGGGTTATACCACAGCAAGGTGACATCAAAATATTCCGTCAGGTATTCCAATACCGAGCTGGAACAGGGGGCGCAGCAGCCATGCAGCAGCACCCGGGGCAGAGTTTTGCCCCGCTTTTGGATGATCCGATCCAGTTCCTTCTGATAATTTCTGTTCATAGCTTCAATATAACACGTTTCTCAGCAAAAAGCTACTGATAAATAAATAACTGAGCTTTTCCTGCTTTCCGTAAACGATAAAAAATTTGCTTCGGCAGCTTTCGCCCATTTATTCATCGTTTACTTGACTGGAAGGCTTGGGGTGATGTATATTACCTATTGTATGATACAGCCGGAGGGATTGCTATGGATAACAGAACCAGCAAGCAGAATTATTACCTGGATATTGCCGAGTCCGTTTTGGAGCGCTCCACCTGCCTGCGCAGGAAATACGGGGCCATCATCGTGCGCAATGACGAGATCATTTCCACCGGCTACAACGGTGCGCCCAGGGGCCGCCGCAACTGCTCCGATCTGGGCCGCTGCACCCGGGAGAGCCTGAACATCCCCTCCGGGGAGCGGTATGAGCTGTGCCGCTCCGTCCACGCGGAGGCCAACGCCATCATCTCCGCCTCCCGGCGGGATATGATCGGTGCCACCATCTATCTGGTGGGCCGGGATGCCCGCACCAACGAGCTGCTGTCCGACGCCATGAGCTGCTCCATGTGCAAGCGGCAGATCATCAACGCTGGCATCGACCGGGTGGTCATCCGCCAGACCCCCACCGAATACCGCACCATCCCCGTCAGCGACTGGGTGGAGAATGACGACTCCATCTTCGACCTCTGATTGAATTGTTTATACAGCCGGGTTGCTCAGATGCAGCCTGGCTGTTTTTACATTCGGGTCGGATTGTATAATTGCGGTTTCTCCATAGCTGGGATATAATGATTGCAGCGGAAAACGAAGTATTCTTTATTAAGGAGGTTCAAAATGAGCAAAAACGTTATCTTTTGCTACTCCGGCAGCGGCAACTGCCTGGACATTGCAAAGAATATTGCCCGGCGGCTGGGCGACACGGACATTGTCATGATGCGCTCCGCCCCCGCCGTCACCGACGTGCAGGAGGCAAAGAAGGTGGGCTTCATCTTCCCCTGCTATGCCGGTGGTCTGCCCGGCGATGTGGCAGAATATGTGAGGCGGGTCAAGGTCTCCCCCAAGGCTTACACCTTCGGTATTGTCAGCTACGCCGGTTATCCCGGCATCGGGCTGAGCATCATCAACAGTATCATACCCCTGGACTACTGGGCCGGCATCAGCCACCAGTGCTCCTGCATCTGGCTGCTGCCCCACAGCATGATGATGCCGCCCCTGGACGCGGCCAAGGCCCAGCAGCGCGCGGAGAAGCTGGCGGCTAAGATTGCCGATGACATCTACTATGTGAAGCGGAAGGATCGTGCTCCCCGTTCCAACCCCTTGAACGCCTTTGAGGCCAGTCTGTGGCCCAAGCTTTCCGGCAAGAAAGCCGTCAAGATGAAGGCCAGCGAGGCCTGCGTGGGCTGCGGCCAGTGCGTGAAGCTCTGCCCCAAGGGCAACATCCGGCTGGAGAATGGCCGGGCCGTCTTCGGCGGCAGCTGCATCGGCTGCCTCAGCTGCCTGCAATACTGTCCCACCGGGGCCATTAGTCTGGGCGGTTTGACGGAGAAGCGGGAGCGGTATCACAACCCCAATGTTTCCGCCGCTGATCTGTGCCAGAAAATCATCCATATTGACTGAAAAAATCTCCTCCCCATCTACGATGAGGAGGAGATTTTTGTCTGCATCGCTTTATGCCGCTTTCGGCACCAGGAGGCGGCAGGCCCAGTCGGAAATGCGGCTCACCAGCCGGTCAAAATGCAGCAGCTTTTTCAGCCCCTCCACCAGGATGGAGAAAAGCAGGCTGGAAAGGAACAAAAACAGGAAGATCAGCACTGGGTAGCGCAGGGAATAGGTGAAGTTATAAAACCAGTTCTGATACACAAAGACATGGAAAAAGTACATGTTCATGGAGTGACGGCCGATAAATTCCGCAGCACGGTTCAGCCCGGGGATACGGGCAAGGGTCATCATCGTCAGGAAGCAGACCGGTAAAACCAGGACGGTCTCGTATATATCCAGCAGGCCGTCTCCCGCCCGGAGCCACAGCACGCTGCCCAAGCCCAAAATTGCCGCCGCCCCGGCAAGGGCCGCAATTTTGACCGGGAACCGGCTTTTTTCGTAACCGCTCTTCAGCTTTTCGATCACATCAAATTCCGCCATCAGCACAGCCACCATGGCGGGCAGGAGGTAGCGGTAGATGACCCATTCCACATTCAGCCAGCGCACCAGCAGGATCTCCGGCAGCAGCGCAAAAAAGCCGTATCTGCGGCAGAGCTTGATCAGGAGCGGCAGAACAAAGATGAAGGTCACGGCCAGGGACATATACCACCAGGAGGAGTTATAAGAAGGGGTGCCGATGATATAGCTCAGGCCCAGAAAGTCTGTCAGAGCGAAGAAAAGATTCTCCAAACGGCTGGGGCTGTAGAGCGTCAGCCAGTTTTTTCCGCCCAGGGGGCAGAGAAAAAAGGCGATAAGATACACCAGCTGGAAGGAAAGCAGCAGCTTCACCCAGCGGCGGGTACTGACGGCCATGATGGCACGGTGATCCCCCATATCATCCTTTTTATACCCTTTTGTGGTGCCATAGGCAGTGATGAAAACGAAGATGGTAACGCAGAGCTTACTCAGCTGGCCGAAGGCGGCCAGCCGCCCCGGGGTATTGAGCAGCGGGCCATAGGCCAGGGCGGGAAAGTCCGGCTGGTCGGCATACATGAAAAGATGGTGGGCCAGCATCAGCAAAATGGCCACGCACTTGAGGACGCTACTCTCTCTTTTCGTCATGGCTTCTCCTCCTGTACTTTGCGGCAGGTAAAGAGGATCACCTGCCGCTCTCCGGCGATCCGGGCCAGCAGACTCATGGCCTGCTGCTGGCGCTCTTCATCCAGGTTCACCAGGGCGTCATCAATGATCAGGGGGCAGTTCTCCCCCTGGGGCAGGGCCAGCTCACACACCGCCAGGCGCACCGCCAGATACATCAGATCCAGGGTCCCGGCGCTGAGATACTCCGCATTCCGGGCCACGGCATCCCCGGCAGTGCGGGTTTTGGCGGTAAAGTCCCGGTTGATAAGCACATCGGCATAGCGGCCGCCGGTGACGGCGGACATATATTCTGCGGCCACCCGGCCCAGCTCCGGCGAGAAGCGGCTTTGAATCTCCCGATCCGCCTCCCGCAGAGTCTCCACCGCCAGGTCGAGGGCATCGTACTCTTTGGAGATGATGTCATACTCCTCCTGCATGCAGCTCAGGTCGCTGGACAGTACCAGAGGATCCCCCATGGCAGCCAGGCGGCCATTGATCTGGGCGATCTGCTGGCTGAGACGCTGGGCCTCCCCCCGGGCCCGGGTCAGTTCCCGGCCCAGGCGGGCAGCTTCGGAGCTGCCCCGGTCAAAGTCCAGCTCTGCCATGGCGCTCTCCTCCAGGCCCTGCTGAAGCTCCCGGGCGTTTTCAAAGGCCAAGCGGCAGCGCCGCTCCTCCCCGTCGGCGGTCTGGACAGCCTCCGTCAGGCGGCGATGCTCCGCCAGGGCGGCGGTGATCTCCCCGGGGCTGTTGACATGGTAGGTTTTTAATAGCTGCCGCCGCTGCTCCAGGGCCAGGTTCACGGCCTGCTTCTCCCGGGTATAGCGCAGCAGGAACACCAGGGCCGCCACGCAAAAGACAGCGGCAGCTATGATGATGGGGATGCTCTCCAGCCGGGCATACACTGCGGCCGCCGCCACCGCCAGCAGGAAAAACAGCAGCGGCAGAAGGATTTTGGGTTTCCGGGCGGCATCGGTCTTGAGGCGGTTCAGGGTCTCCAGATCCCGGTTCACCTGCTCCTCCACCTGCTCCGTGGCTTGCAGGCCAAAGCGGCTGCTGCGCAGTTCCTCCCGCCGGGCGGACAGCTCCTCCATGGCGGCATCGTGGGCGGCGCTGCATTTTTCCGTCTCCGCCCGGCCGGCGCTGAGCCGGTCCAGGGCCTCCCGGCGCTGGCGCTTGCGGCTTTCGGTCACCTGCTGCTCCAGCTGCTGGCACTGCTGCCGGGTGGTCTCCAGCTGGGCCTCCAGATTCTCCACATCCTGAATGGAGCCATCCATCAGGCTCAGGCGGTGCTGGGCCTCGTCCATTTTGCTTTCCAGTTCCGGCAGCATCCCCCGCCGGTTATAGCGCCGCTTGCGCTGCCACTGGCGCAGGCGCTCATCCGCCTCGCTGTAGGAGGTCTGCTCCTCCCCGGTGGAGACGATGGCGCCGATGCGCTTTTCCAGCTCCGGACTGCCGGTGACCGCCACAGTCCCCTGCTCCACAAAGGCGCTGCGGCGGAAAACATCTTTGGATACGCCGGTGAGCAGTTCCCCGGCGTTGGAGCCGTTCAGCCCCTCCACCGGCACGCTGCTGCCGGTATACACGGCGGAAAACTCCCGCATGGGGGCGTTCTTCTGCCGGGTGCTGCGGGTGATGGTAATGTCGCAGCCGTCGGCGGTCAGCTCCATGCTGCCCTCCATGGGTGCCCCGGACCAGGGGGCATAGCGCAGCTTGTCCGGCAGGTAGCCGGTTCTGACCCGCTCGGAGCTGTCCACCCCGTAGAGCATGGCCCGGATAAAGGCGCACCAGGTGGATTTGCCGCTCTCGTTGGGGGCATAGATCACATTCAGCCCGTCATGGAAGCGGAGGGTCTCATTTTCCAGCTTGCCGAAGGAGGCCGTCAGCTTATTGATCTTCATGCTTTGCCACCTCCTCCCGGTTGTCCAGGGCAGCCAGGCCCCAGCGGGCCGCCTGCTCGATGGCAAGGCGCTGCTCCTCCGTGCCGGCGGCGTCATAGCGCGTTTTCAGTTTCATCAGGAACAGGCCCCTCAGGGTGTCGTCCCCGGCCCGCTCCCACACGCTGCGGCGCAGGCGGGTCTCGTCCCGCAATTGCAGCTCAAAAAACAGCTCTGCCAGAGCGGAATAGAGCCGGTTCATATCCGGGCTCTGCTCAATCTCTCCGGTGAGAATGATGCGATAAATGTCGCTGACGGTCTCATCCGGCAGCTGGGTGTGGATGGCCAGCAGGGGGTCAGAGCCGGTGACATCCACCTTCAGCACCTGATACCGGCGGCCGGCGATGGAAAAGGTCTCCATCCGGCAGCCTGTTTCCGACAGCTCGATCAGACTGACGGTCTTGTCCCCGGTCTCATCAAAGCCCCGGCCTTCCGGACAACCGGGCCAGGAATACCAGGTGTCCCCCGCTTTTTGCAGGCCGCTGGCCTTATGGATATGGCCCAGGGCCACGTAATCCAGGCCGCTGTCCGCCAGCTCCTGGAGACTGATGGGGTTATAAGCGGAATCCCGCGCCCCCACCTCACCGTGAATGCACATCAGGTTCCGCACGCCCTCCCGTCTTGAGGCCTGAAAGCCACGCAGCAGGGCGCCGCTGCGTTTTTCGGTGAAGGCGGCGCCATAGACGCAGGCCCCCAATTGCGGCAGTTCTACGGCCTCCACGGTGTTCCGGGTAAAGATGTGGACATTCTCCGGCAGCTTCAGCCGGGCATAGGGGGAGCGGGCCGAATAATAGTCATGGTTGCCGGGGGCGATGAACACCGGCGCCGGGATCTGTCCCAGGCAGCGGCTCAGCTCCTCCCCCGTCTCATAATATGTATTGTCGCTGTCCAGCAGATCCCCGGACAGCAGGACGATGTCCGCCCGCTCCCGTCGGGCAAGGGCCGCCAGGGCAGCCAGCAGCTCCCGCTGCTCCCCCCGGCGGATGGCAGCCTTTCCCGCACTCAGGCCCTCAAAAGGGGAATCCAGGTGCAGGTCAGCGCTGTGGAGAATCCGTAAGTTGCTCATGTCAGTCTGATTCCTTCCGCTTTCAAGCATTTGCCCGTCTCCGGGTCGATTTCAAACAGGCAGCCCTCCAGCTTGGCCGGGCCCTTGCCGGACTCATAGCGCCGGGGCGGGTCGCCCATGAATTTGCCGATGCTCTGCTCCGGGGCGATGCCCAGGACAGAGTGGACGGCGCCGGTCATGCCCAGGTCGGTGATATAGCCAGTGCCCTTGGGCAGGACACAGGCGTCCGAGGTCTGCACATGGGTGTGGGTGCCCCAGACGGCGCTGACCCTTCCATCCAGCAGATAGCCCATGGCCTGCTTCTCACTGGTGCCCTCGGCATGGAAATCCACCAAAATGATTTTCTCCCGGATCTCCTCCATGTACCCATCGGCAATGACAAAGGGGTTGTCGGTATTGCTGTCCAGGGTGAAGCGGCCCATCAGGTTCAGCACGCACACATCCCCAAAGGGGGTGTTGAACACGCCGATGCCCCGGCCGGGGCACTGGGGGCCGAAGTTGGCCGGACGCAGGATCTTCCGCCGCTCTGCCAGGTAGGGCTGCAGCTCCGTCCGGGTCCAGGTGTGGTTGCCCAGGGTGATCACGTCCGCCCCCGCCCGGAAGATAGCATCGGCCTGGCGGGGGGTGATGCCCACAACGTTGGCGTTCTCCCCGTTGACCACAGCAAAATCGATCTTGTTTTCCTTCTTAAAATCTTTCAGTCTGTTTTCCAGAAAGGCCAGGCCGGGTTCGCCGCACACATCGCCCACTGCCAGTATCCTCATGCTCATTGTTCGCCTCCGCTGTGTATTCTGTCCATAAAAATGCTTTGATTTTATTATTATACCAATTATACCACAATTTGGCTTGCTGGTTCAATGCAATTTGTGGAGATAATAAGGATGAGAAGTCCATAATTCTTTGGGAGGTACAAATAATGAACAAGAAGAACTTTATCGTCGGCATGGGTCTGGGCCTTATTGTGGGCAGTTCTGCCGCCATGGCCATGCATGCCCGTCACCGCTGTCCCCGCTCCGTTCTGGGCCGCACACTGAAAACCGTGGGTGAGGTAGCCGAGTCCGTTTCCGACATGATGGGCTGGTAAGCAGAGGCTGCACTAATTTTTCGCCGTAAGACACAATATTTTTTGAAAAAGGTATTGCAATTTTCCAAAAGCTGTGCTAGTATACTAAGGCTCTATGAAATGCGCCGTTAGCTCAGCTGGATAGAGCGTCTGGCTACGGACCAGAAGGTCAGGGGTTCGAATCCCTTACGGCGTACCAAGCAAAGAAGCACTCCGCTTTGGTGGAGTGCTTCTTTGCTATTGCGGACATTGTAAGGGATTCGAATCATGTACGCACAGCCCGGTGGGCTGTGCATGAGCCAGTTCAAAAACTGGCGAATCCATTTATTCTTTTTGCACGGCAAAAAGAATGCAAGCGAATCCCTTACGGCGTACCAGCTCTAAACAAGCCCTTATGGCACGAATCCCCGCCTTATGGCGAGGCTTCTTAGCCGGACGGGCTTGTTTTTCGCTTCCCAATCGAACCCGCTTCGCTGGGCTTCGATTGGGTTTTGTAGACTCAGTGCTCAGTGTAAAGATTGCACAGTAAAGAAGCACTCCGCTTTGGTGGAGTGCTTCTTTACTGTGCATAATTATTTAGCTTCTGTCATTTCGACACGTTCAAGTTTTGAACTGTTGATCTTCTTTCCGGGAATAGAGAGGGGAACATATTCATTGATTATTGAGGAGGTCTCAAGGCCGTACCAGTTGGCAACGGAGCCGCAGAGACGTCTGATGAAATACTTGGTATTCAGCACAAGTTCCTCGGCACGTGTAAGCTCAGAGCCCGGGGATATGGAGCGGCGAAGTATGCCGAATTTGAAGCTGCCTACGTCGCTCGGACCGTATATGGAGAATTTCTTCTCCTGCCTTGGCAGTTCTCCGCTGGCAAGAAGCTCACCGACTATCTGCCTTAAATAGAAGTTGAGAAGCTGATCGTTCTTGAATCCGAGCTCAAGGTTTACGCGGAATATGAAATCGGTTCCGTAGGTCTCAACATGGTAGCGTGACGCATTCGGCTCATCCGTAACGGTAATGCTGAAAAACCAATAGGCTTCAGCGCGCTTCGGATCCTTATCGAGTATTGAGTAGAGTATATCTCTGTCAATACTGTTCTTATCGCCCTGCTTGTCAAGAAAAACAAGGTTATTGGCACACAGAGGAGTTTCCGTGTCGTCTTTCAGCAGGCGCAGATTTTCAATATAATCCGGCAGATTGAGACGGATGGAATACTTCTGCTCCAGCTCCGTGCCTCTATGCCATACCTCCATGAGAAGGAACAGGAGAAGGGCCATAATAACGGCCACGTAGCCGCCGTGGGAGAACTTGCTGAGACTGGAGATGAAGAAAACGCTTTCTATTGAGCCAAAGACTGCCAAAACGAAAACCGAAAGAACCCTGAGGTGCTTGATTTTCCACAGGTATACGCCCAAAAGCAGGGTCGTCATCAACATGGTGACGGTGATGGCAAGGCCATAGGCGGATTCCATCCTTGCGCCGGAGCGGAAGTACAGCACCACCAGGGAGCAGCCCACAAAAAGCACGGTGTTCACTGCGCCTATGTAGAGCTGGCCCTTGGTGTCAGAGGGATAGCGGATCTGAAGATGGGGCATGAGGTCGAGACGGATCGCCTCGGAGACCAGGGTGTAGGAGCCGGTGATCAGAGCCTGGGAAGCAATGATCGCCGCGGCAGCGCCCAGAATAACGGCGAAAGGACGCAGCCCCTCCGGAAGCATAAGGAAGAAGGGGTTGAGGTCCTCGATGGCAAACAGTGCCGGGTTGGTGCTGTTTCCGATGATCCACGCGCCCTGGCCAAGGTAGTTCAGGATGAGGCAGATCTTGACAACGGGCCAACTCCTATAGATATGCTCTTTTCCCACGTGCCCCATGTCGGAGTACAGGGCTTCCGCACCGGTCGCGGCGAGAAAGACGCTGCCCAGGATCATGAAGCCGACCTTATTATAGTCGCTGAAAAGAATCTGCACGGCATAGATGGGGTTGAAGGCCTTCAGCACAATGGGCATTTCGAGAATGTGAATGATGCCGGTAACGCCAAGGAAGCTGAACCACAGCAGCATCACGGGGCCGAAGGCACGGCCGATTTTGCTTGTTCCAGCATGCTGAATGGCAAAGAGCACGGTGATGATGGTGAGGGTGATCAGAATGACCTTGCCCTGCCCGGCGCCCAGCATTCTTTCCACCGCGGGTATGGTGCGAAGTCCTTCTATGGCCGTTGTGACGGTTACGGCAGGCGTCAAAACCCCATCGGCAAGCAGGGCCGAGCCGCCGATCATTGCCGGAATGATGAGCAGCTTGCCGCCTTTTTTGACGAGAGCGTAAAGGGAGAAGATCCCGCCCTCACCGTTATTATCGGCCTTCATGGCGATCAGCACATACTTTACCGTGGTGAGGAGGGTTATCGTCCAGATCACCAGAGACAGGGCACCCACAATAAAGCTTTCGTTTGTATGGGCGATGCCGCCATTGCCGGAGATAATGGACTTCATAACATACATCGGAGAAGTTCCGATATCACCGTAGACGACCCCTATGGTGACAAGGAACATCCCCATGGAGAGGGGGGCACGTTTTTTCATTGAACAAACTCCCATAAACAGGATAAAACGACACTGAAAAAAGCAAAGAAAAAAATTCCTTTGCTGCAATGTTTTCTTATGCCTGCGGTCTGCGCTGCCGGATCAGCAAAAGGCGGTTCCCCTGCGGGTAAAGGGCAAAACCGCCAAAAGTATCCTCACGCTGTTAAATTGCATTTTATCCTGTTTTACGGAAAATGTCCAGCAGTTTATGCATCGTTTGCCCGCTTTCAGCTTTTTTCGCCGCAAATTTTTACTCAATACTTTTTCATCAGATGATTAAAAATGACGATTCCGGGGAATACGCCTGCCCCGGCAAGCCTCCACAAAAGGCCCTCCATCCTTGTTTCCGTCAGCAGGACAGCGGTCAAACAGGCACCACTCCTTTCGCAGCTGCTCCACTTTGTTTTTCAAGAAAGCATCTCCTTCACGACAGGCTTCCTTTACATTGCTTGTCGGTTTGTTTGTGTTTTCCAGGCGCTCTGCCAGTGAAGCCAATGGCTCTGCTTTTCTGTACATTTGGCAAATAAACGCCGTAATGCAATTACAATATATAGAAATTATAGCATAAATTCAGGTTTTTCAACTATATCTTGCGATTGACTTTTCTGCCAGCTTTCGCATATAATATTAGCAGACGGCAGCATGACTGCGCGTCGCGGCGGAGAAGCAGCCGACGGGATCAGCGTCCGTACAGCTGTGGAGCCTTGAACGAGGGTTAGACAGTTTCCACAGGCTGATGTAGGGGAAATCCGAACGAAAATGTCACCTTGCGGGGCCTTGCTTAATGGGCCCCGCTTCTTTTTGTGCAAAGGATAGTCGAAATGGGTCTGTTTTTAGATGCCGCCCGCGCTTGGGATGAATTGTGCAGAATTTCATATTCCATAGAGCTTGGGTACAGAGGAAAACAGCTCAACGTGAATCTTACCTTTGAACCAGGGGATCTGCCGCACCTTGCCGGTATGCAGTACACAAAGGATGTGGATTTTGGATTGCGGCGGGCAGAATATTACGGGGTCAATCTAATCAGCGCAGTACTTAGCGGAAAGCTTGATGAAAGCCGTATTTACAGTGCAAGGGCATGGCCGCGTATCGAAGGCCGGTTAAAAGCAATTGTCAACCTTCAGCAGACCTTATCCGGAAATTTTAATATTGCCAAGTTCAATCCTAAGAAGGTGCAGGGTGCATGCAATATTAACGCCGAGTATGTAATTAAGAACGCGGATTCCGGGGAAACCGTCAAAGATTAGCTGCCTCCCATGTTCCTCTTTCGCTCCGGTTTGACAGGGGGCAATTCTTCTGATACACTCTCTTCCGGAGAAGGAGGGAAACCCATGCGGCATTTTATCATTGTAAAACTGAAAGACCCCAAAGAGAAGGCGGCCCTGGCCGGGCCGGTGCAGGCACTGTTTGAACAGACGCTGGCCATCCCGGGTATCCATGAGGTGCAGCTACACCTGTCCTGCTCGGAGCGGCCGAACCGCTACGACATGATGATCGAGATGATCATGGAGCCGGAGGCCCTGCCGCTCTATGACGTGTCGGAGCCACACCTGCGCTGGAAGCGGGAATACGGCAGCCGCATTGAAGCCAAGGCCATTTTTGACTGTGAATAAAGAACACCGCGCCCCGTACATCGGGGCGCGGCTTGTCTTATACTTTCAGTAAGTCAAAGAGGAGAATACACACCAGCATACAAAGCGGCTGGTGGAGCAGGTAGATGGGCAGAGCCCTGCGGCCAATAGCGCCCAGAACAGGCGCTTTGCGGGTCAAAGGCCGCTGCCAGCGGGGATGGGCGGCAAAGGCGCCGTTGAGAAAATAACCGCAGAGGTACAGGAAAAGCCAGGGCAGCAAGGGAAAATAATCGCTGGAGCGAAAGCCCGGATAGGGAAAGCCCAAAGGCGTCAGCAGCCGGGTGGTATAGAGCCAGGCAGGCAGCGGCAGATGAAGGGGGCCGAAGCCCAGCCAGCCGGCGTCCACATGGCGAAACAGCAAAAACAGCAGGAAGCTGAGACCCAGACCCAGCCAGGGATTCAGCCTCCGCAAGGGCTTGTCCAGGGGGATCAGCAGCAGCATGGCGCAGCCCAAAAGGTTCAGCACCCCGAACCAGATCGCTTCCGATGGCAGCACCAGGCAGGACACAGCGGTGATCACCAGGCCCCAGAAGTTGACGGTCAGGCCCCGGCGCAGGGTTTTCCCCTTTCCCCAGCGCCAGACAAAGCCGGAGATGAGGATAAAGCCCCAGCAAATGCACTGCTGCCAGAAATAGATTTGGGGCAGCCGGTACCAGTCCGGGTTTTGCCCATAGATGATGTTCACATCGTACAGGAAATGATATGCCACCATACTCAGCACCGTGAAGCCCCGGAGGGCGTCGATGCCATGGAGGCGGACAGGTTTGTTTTCCATAGGAAGCTCCTGAATCTTTGATGCCCCTATTTTACGCCATTCCGGAAAAAAGGCAAGAGAAAACCGCTGCCGGCAAAGGGAGGTCGTTCATAGGACAGTTAACAGCCACAGTAGTATGCACTGTTGTAGCTGTTCTTGCCTTTTATCCTGTTGTGGGATAATATGATACTGATATCCAATAAAAAAATTATAATTTACAGACATGATATCTACAAATTAAATTTTGAAGAAGGAGGACGTTTTTATGACACCAAAAGAAGAATGTGAAGTATTGCTTGAAGCACTACTCTCAGCTTCAAAAAATCTTCTCATAAAGAATGGGGAATTTTATCCCATTGGTGCAGTTCTATCAAATGACGCAACTGCCACATTCACAGCAGTACATTCCGATAATGAATTTCCTGATTCTAAAAGTGTTATTCGTGATTTGGTTTCTTCTCACAAGCAAATGGCACAAAAGAAAAAGATTAAGGCCAGTGGAATTGCTTGGAATGGCACATTCACTTCCAATGGAAAGCAAACCGATGCAATTATTGTTAGCCTCGAACACCAGGATGACTATTCTGTGATTGTAGGATTACCTTACGAAATTGGCTTGTTCAAGAAAATCAAATTTGGAGAATTGTTTGCACAGAGTGGAAACAGTGATGTTTTTTAAATACATATAGTCTGTAAAAACGCAATTTTTCGAGCAGATACAAGAGCGCACTTCTATACACCGTTCGGTTTCGTGCGTTACGCGCGGAACTTGGCTCTCCCTTTGGGAGAGCCAAGGAAGCTGCCTGCAACTGCGCCATATGTCATAATAGCATAAGAAACGGAGCGCATCTGAACCGATACGCTCCGTTAACTATCTTACGAGCACCCCGGCAAATTGCCGGGCGGTTTTAGTATCTTCCGCAGAACAAAGGCTTCCCCTTGAGGGGAAGCTGGCGGCGCAGCCGACTGATGAGGTGGTCAGCGATCACCGGAAAACTTCCGACAAAACCGCAGCAATTCCACCTCATCCGCCTCACTTTGTTCGGCACCTTCCCCTCAAGGGGAAGGAATGAGAAACCTTTCTCTTACCGGCAGACCAGGCTGCCGTTTTCCACATCCACGGTGAGGGTGGCACCGGCGGACAGATCCCCGGAGAGGATACGACGGGCAATGAGCGTCTCCACACTGCTTTGCAGGTAGCGGCGGAGGGGCCGGGCACCATACAGCGGGTCGAAGCCCCGGTCGATCATCAGCGCCTTGGCTTCGCCGGTAATGGCCAGGGACAGGCTACGATCTTCCAGGCGCTTGCGCAGTGAGGCCAGCATGATGTCCACAATGCCATCCAGGTTCTCCTTGGTCAGGGGGTGGAACAGGATCGTCTCATCCAGCCGGTTCAAAAACTCCGGCCGGAAGGAACGGCGCAGCTCCGCCATGACGGCCTCCTGTGCCGCCGGGGAGATGCTGCCGTCGGGCTCGATGCCCTCCAGCAGGTACTGGCTGCCCAGGTTGGAGGTAAGGATGATGATGGTGTTCTTGAAGTCCACGGTGCGGCCCTGAGAGTCAGTAATGCGTCCGTCGTCCAGGATTTGCAGAAGGATGTTGAACACGTCCGGGTGGGCCTTCTCGATCTCATCGAAGAGCACCACGCTGTAGGGCTTGCGGCGCACGGCCTCGGTCAGCTGGCCGCCCTCGTCATAGCCCACATAGCCGGGAGGCGCGCCGATAAGCCGGGAGACGGAGAACTTCTCCATGTACTCGGTCATATCGATGCGGACAATGTTGTGCTCATCATCAAAGAGGCACTCCGCCAGGGATTTGGCCAGCTCCGTCTTGCCCACGCCGGTGGGGCCCAGGAACAGGAAGGAACCGATGGGGCGGTTGGGGTCGGCAATGCCAGCCCGGGAACGGAGGATGGCCTCGGTGACCTTCTGCACCGCTTCCTCCTGGCCGATGACCCGCCGGTGCAGATAGTCATCCAGATGCAGAATCTTTTCCCGCTCCCCTTCCATCAGTTTTGCCACGGGGATCCCCGTCCATTTGGAGACAATGCCGGAGATTTCCTCCTCGGTGACAGTATCATGCACCATGGTGCTGGCCCGGCGCTCCTCCGACAGGCGCTCCGCCTCCTGCAGCTTCTGCTCCAGGGCAGGCAGGTCAGAGTATTTCAACTTGGCCGCCTTCTCATACTCATAGCGCAGCTGGGCGCTCTCGATCTCGCCATGCAGCTTCTCGATTTCGGACTTCAGGCGCTTGACCTCGTCCACGCTGTTCTTCTCCGCCTCCCAGCGGGACTTCATGGCGTTGAAGCTGTCCTTCATGTTGGCCAGCTCCTCCCGCAGCCTGGCAAGGCGATCCTGGCTCAGCTTGTCCTCTTCCTTCTTCAGGGCCATTTCCTCGATCTCCAGCTGCATGATGCGGCGGCGCATATCGTCCAGTTCAGCGGGCATGGAATCGATCTCCGTGCGGATCAGGGCACAGGCCTCGTCCACCAGGTCAATGGCCTTATCCGGCAGGAAGCGGTCAGAGATATAGCGGTTGGACAAGGTAGCGGCAGCCACCAGAGCGTTATCGTGGATGCGGACGCCATGATAGACCTCATAGCGCTCCTTCAGACCGCGGAGAATGGAAATGGTGTCCTCCACGGTGGGTTCATCCACCTGCACCGGCTGAAAACGCCGCTCCAAGGCCGCGTCCTTCTCGATATACTTGCGGTACTCGTCCAGGGTGGTGGCGCCGATGCAGTGCAGCTCACCCCGGGCCAGCATGGGCTTTAAGAGGTTGCCGGCATCCATGCTGCCCTCGGTCTTGCCGGCACCCACAATGGTGTGCAGCTCATCGATAAAGAGGATGATGCCGCCTTCGGACTTACGCACCTCCTCCAGTACGGCCTTCAGCCGCTCTTCAAATTCACCCCGGTACTTGGCCCCGGCGATCAGGGCGCCCATATCCAGGGAGAAGATGGTCTTATCCTTCAGCCCCTCCGGCACGTCACCCCGGACGATCCGCTGGGCCAGACCCTCGGCAATGGCGGTTTTGCCCACGCCGGGCTCACCGATCAGCACCGGATTATTCTTGGTCTTGCGGGAGAGGATGCGGATCACGTTTCTGATCTCCGTGTCCCGGCCAATGACCGGATCCAGCTCGTTCTCCCGGGCCCGCTTTACCAGGTCGGTGCCGTATTTGGAGAGCGCATCATAGGTGTCCTCCGGGTTATCCCCGGTGACGGGGGCAGTCTTTACCTTGCTCAGCTCCGCCGTGAAGGCAGATTTGGTGATGCCGTGGTCGGCAAAGACGCGCTTGATGGCAGGGGTGGCAGCGGCGAACATGCCAATCATCAGGTGCTCTACGGAGAGGTATTCATCCCCCATGGATTTGGCCGCTTTTTCTGCGGCACTGATGACCCGGCCCGCCTCCTGAGACAGGTAGACCTGAGCGTCCCCGCCCACCTTGGGCAGGGCGGCAATGGCGGTGTCCAGCTCGGAGAGCAGGGCGTTGCAGTCCACGCCCATGCGGCCCAGCAAAGAGGGGATCAGGCCGCCGTCCTGATCGATCAGGGCATAGAGCAGGTGCTCCGGCATCAGGTAATTGTTATGGTTCTCCTGGGCCATGGACTGGGCAGTCTGGATGGCTTCCAGGGTCTTCTGGGTATATTTTTCAGCGTTCATAGGTTCCTTTCCCGCCTCAGATATGGATCGGGGCGTTATTGAGATAGGAGCAGTAGGCTCCTTCGATTTCGTGGGGACTGTACTTGCCGGCCAGGTAGCCTTTCAGCAGCTTGTCAAACAGGGTGATGTAGTCCGACAGGGCGGAGGCCAGCTCCTGGGTGGTGCAGTCCTTATCCGGCGCGGCGATGCTGCGCAGGAACTTGCCGTCATAGAGAGCATAGTCGATCTTCGCCCCGGTGAACAGCGACCGATGGGCATCCTCGATCTGCTTCCAGAGGCGGAAGAACTCCGTCATGCCCTGGATCAGGGCCATGGACTGGGTGCGGAACAGCACCGTCAGTTCGCCGATGTTCTCTCCAGCGCCCCGGTACAGCTCCACCTCGTACTTCACCGTGGGCCGGTACTTGTATTCCAGAGAGCTTTTCAGGGACATGCTGTAGGAATTCGGGGAAAAGAAGGGCACCAGATCCCGGGAGGGGGTCATCAGCTGCTCAATGGCGGAGAGCACCTCATTGATCCGCTGCTCCGGCGTGGTATAGTTCACATATTCGGCCAGGATCTGGTTGATCAGGTTGGAACGGTTGGTGCCCATGCGGTGGGCCAGGGCATCCACCTCCCGCACCACTTCATCATTCAACACGAGACTGTACAGGGTTTTTTTCATAAGGTCACCATCCAAATTTTATTTCTGAATCTACTATACGCTTCGCCGCATCTTTTGTCAACAAATTTATATAATTTAATTTGCAAATTATATATGAACAAGTGATTGTCTACATCTTGATTTTTCCCAAAACTTTGGGTATAATGACAGGGCACAGGGAGATGTATCGAAGTGGTCGTAACGAGGCTGACTCGAAATCAGTTGACGGGCAACACCGTCCGGGGGTTCGAATCCCTCCATCTCCGCCAGAAAGGCCCGCCGAACGGCGGGCCTTTCTGGCGGAGATGGAGGGATTCGAATAGTAATCGAACATCCCGGTGGGATGTTCATCAGCCAGTGCAAACACTGGCTGATACTTCTATTTTTCGCCGTCTCACGCAAGGCGAAAAATGCAGGCGAATATCCTCCCCTTTTTTCATTCTTTTCTGCCGGTTATTGGAATCCGAATGGCGGGCCTTTCTGGCGTGATGGAGGGATTCGCTGAGCGGCACGAAAATTCCCCGCCATATTGGGCATACTAATCCCGAACAGGAGTGATTCGTGTGAAAAATCACACGAGCATCATTAAAAACGGCGTGCCGCTCGCCGCAAGAGCGGCAACCGCGGCACATGCCAAAAATCTCCATTCCGCCGCATATGGAGATTTTTATTCCTATTTGTGCTGTCAGTATGCGGCAGAATGGAGATTAGTATGGTACAAGAGGACACCATTAAGCTGCTTCGGGAATGCGACGCGGGCGTGGAGATGGGCGTAAGCGCCATTGACGAGGTGCTGGATTATGTGCGCTCAGAGCTTCTGCGTCGCTGTCTGGTAGACTGCAAGATAAAGCATGAACAGCTCGGCAATGAACTTCAAACGCTGCTGTGCCAGTACGGTGATCAGGGGAAGGAACCCTGCCCAGTGGCAAAGGGAATGAGCTGGATCAAGACCAACGTGCGCCTGGTGATGAAAGAGTCGGATCAAACCATTGCCGGCCTGATTACCGACGGCTGCGACATGGGGGTTAAGTCCCTCAGCCGCTATCTGAACCAGTACGAAGCGGCGGAGGAAAAGGCTAAAGATATTGCCAAGAAGCTCATCGCCCAGGAGGAAGAACTGCGCCTGGCCGTGCGGCCGTATCTGTAACAGGTCAATACAAGGAAAATCCGGAGAGCGTTTTGCTCTCCGGATTTTCCTTGTATTGACGGCAGGCTTGTTTTGATGCTAAACTAAGCAGCGGAATAAAAAGTTTAGTATCATCGCCGCGCATTGGCCGCGGCGGACTGGAGGAACACCATGCTCCCTGAGGCAGTAGAACAGTACAACAAGGCCCTGAAGGCCGGACAGAAATATTATAAGAACGCCATCGGCCACGGCAGCTATCCCTATCTGCCGGTGCTGGACGAGGTGTTGGATGAGAGCAGCGTTGCCGCCCGGATGGATCTGGGCATCATCGACATCCCCCTGGAGTTGGTGGCCGGCACGAAGAGCGCCGGCCGCACCGTGGCCCTGGCGGGGAACTTTATGCCGCTGTTGCCGGCGGAGAGCGAGTTTGCCACCAAATGGATTTTGCTGTGCAACGCCCACCTCAGCGATGAGGGCATTTCTGACCCCATCCGCTGCTTTGAGTACATGGGCCGTTTCTATGTACAGGAGGGCAACAAGCGGGTCAGCGTGCTGAAAAGCTACGGCAACCCGGCCATTGCCGCCAATGTCACCCGGCTGGTGCCGGAATACTCCCGGGATCTGGCGGTGCAGGTCTACTACGAGTTCATGCAGTTTTACGCCCTGTCGGGCATGTACGGCATTATCCTGCGGCAGCGGGGCCAATACGCCCGCTTGCAGGCAGCCCTGGGGCTGGACAAGGACTACGTCTGGAACCAGTGGGAACAGCGCAGCTTTTCCGCCGGATACAGCCACTTCTGCCAGGCTTTTGAAAAGGTAAATACAGAAAAGGCGGACGTCACCCCGGCGGAGGCTCTGCTGGTTTGGCTGGAGGTGTTCAGCTTCAGCGAGATGAAGGAGCTGCCCTTGCCGGAGCTGGTGAAGAAATTGCAGGTCATCTGGCCGGATATCAAGGCCCAGAAGCAGAGAGCCATTGCCCTGATCCCGGAGCCGGTGGAAAAGGGGCAGAACATTCTTTCCAAGCTGCTGAATGTGGGCCACAGCGAACATATCAAGCTGGCCTTTATCTACGGCTTTGACCCCAAAACCAGCGCCTGGACCCGGGCCCACGACCATGGGCGGGAGTATCTGGAGGAGAAGCTGGGCAGCAAGGTGGACATCCAGGTCTATCAGGTGCAGGGCAAGGACTATTACGCCGCCATGGAGCAGGCGGTGCAGGAGGGGGCGAAGCTGATTTTCGCCACCACCCCCAGCATGATCGACGCCTGCCGCCGCATCGCCGCCCAATACAGCGATGTAAAGGTACTCAACTGCGCCCTGTCCCTGCCCTATACCGGGGTGCGGATGTACTACAGCCGTTTGTACGAGGCCAAGTTCATTACCGGGGCCGTGGCCGGAGCCATGGCCAAGGAGGATGTGATCGGCTTTGTAGCCAATTATCCCATTATGGGGGTTCCGGCAAATATCAATGCCTTTGCCCTGGGGGTGAAGCTGACCAATCCCCGGGCCCGGATCCGGCTGCGCTGGAGCTGCGTGGAGCCCCGGCCGGTACAGGAGCTGATCCAAAGCGGCATCACCGTGATCTCCAACCGGGACGCCACCAACTCCAAAAACCCCCATTGGGCCCTGGAATGGGGCACCTACCGCCTGCAGGAGGACGGCAGTATGCTGCCCCTGGTGGTCCCCTGCTGGGACTGGGGAAAGCTGTATGAAAAGATCGTGCTCAGCATCTTCAACGGCGGCTGGGCCAGCGTGCCGGAGAGCCAGGCCATCAACTACTGGTGGGGCATGAAAAGCGGCGTCATCAGCACACAGCTCAGCGACACCCTGCCTGACGGCGTGCGCAGTCTGGCGGAGATTCTGAAGCAGGGCATTATCGACGGCAGCGTGGATCCTTTCTACACCCGAATCGTAGACCAACGAGGGATCCAGCGCAGCGACGGCAGCCGGCCCCTGCGTCCGGAGGAGATCATGACCATGGACTGGCTTTGTGACAATGTGGACGGCAGTATCCCCGGGTATGATGAGATCATCCCGCCGGCCCGGGAGCTGGTGCAGCTGCTGGGCGTATACCGGGACAGAATCCCACCCCAAAAGGAAGAGAAGCAGTTATGAGGATTTTACTGGTTTCCGATGAAGAAGACAAATATCTGTGGGATTTTTACCGGCCGGGGCGGCTGAAGGGGATCGATATGATCCTCTCCGCCGGGGATCTGAAAGCCGAGTATCTCAGCTTTCTGGTGACCATGGCCAACCGCCCCCTGCTCTATGTGCCCGGCAACCACGACGGCAGCTATCTTCAGCGGCCGCCGGAGGGCTGCCAGTGCATTGACGGAAAGCTGGTCACCGTGGGCGGACTGCGCATTCTGGGGCTGGGGGGCAGCGTGCTGTATAACGGCGGGCCGAACCAGTACACGGAGCAGGAGATGCGCCGGCGTATCCGGCGGCTGCGGCTGAAGCTGGCCCTGGCCGGCGGGGTGGACATTGTGCTGACCCACGCCCCGGTGCGAGGCTTCGGGGATGAGGACAACCTGACCCACCGGGGCTTTGCGGCTTTTCTTCCCCTGCTGGATCAATACCAGCCCCGCTACCTGGTTCACGGTCACATCCACCAGCGCTATGGCGTCAACCGGCCCCGCTGCTGTCAGTATGGTCAGACCACCATCGTAAACGCCACCGGGCGCTATATTCTGGAAATCGAGGACAAGCCTAAAGACGAGAGCCGAACCCATTAACCAAAGACTAAACCAGCAGGAGCTGTAGCAAAACGAATAATTCTGCTACAGCTCCTATTTCTATGCGTAGGAGGAAAAATGTTGTGAAAAAGACATGCATCTGTTGAAAACAGAGAACGCCAAAGAAGACCCGCCAGAAA
>Ga0129308_1001140_pt1 | contig 30326 bp, 18 predicted proteins | sample L827metagenome_FD_94440 | JGI IMG/M metagenome (GOLD analysis project Ga0129308, IMG submission 94440) | Ring-tailed lemur group fecal microbial communities from Wisconsin, USA - L827 metagenome | ecosystem: Host-associated > Mammals > Digestive system > Large intestine > Fecal | place: USA...
CTTGCACCTTGGAGTGAAAAACTCCAATCTATCAAAAATCGCATGTGAATTATAGTGAATTACTCCAACTCGCAAAGGGCTGGGGTAATTTTATATCTGACCGCATTATTATTTGGCGCTTACCATTTAAAATCATTTTATAGTTTTGATTCATCAAAAAAATTACTCTCTTCAGCGTATAACTCTTGATATACTTTGCACTTACTCAATAACTCTTTATGCGTTCCTATCCCTACTATACTACCATTCTCCATAACTACGATTTTACTAGCATTCTGTGCAATTTTTACTCTGTGCGTTATATATATTCCAATTTTTTCTCTACACAAGTTAAAAAAGTTTTCAAAAATTTTTGATTCCGCCATTACATCAAGTGCGGCACTCGGCTCATCTAATAAATATATATCTGCATTCTTATAATATGCTCTCGCCAACGCTATCTTCTGCCACTGTCCACCGGACAATTGAACTCCATTATCAAACCATGCCCCTAATTCCTTCTCTAATTGATATCCATTGATATCTTCTAAAAAATCTACATTCGACTTTTGTAAGGCATCAAATATTCTCTCTTCATTTTTTTTAACTTCAATATCTCCCAACATAATATTTTCTCCCAAAGTACCTTCATACTTCAGAAAATCTTGAAATAATACCGAAACATGTTTCCGATATTCTTCTATATCTACATCTGCGATATTTCTTTCATTTACTAAAATTTCTCCAGTGGTACACTTATATAATCCAGACAATATTTTTAATAATGTACTTTTTCCGGAACCGTTTTTACCAACTATTGCTAATTGCTCTCCTCTTGAAATTCTAAGTGATATGTTATTTAACGCACCTTTGAATTGTGGATAATCAAATTCAACCTGTCTTAATTCTACGCTCTCTATCAAATCAATAGACTCTATTCCCGAATTCTCTTCATCGTATTTTTGGTTCTCCAAAAAATCTTTTAGCAAGTTAATATAGAGATTCGCATTGTAAATTGTATATACATTCGCTGCCATACTATTTGTTGTACTTTGTATAATTGAAACCGCATTTAAATAAGACATCATCGTTCCTATCATGATTTTTTTAAGAAAAGCCGAGTGAATAACTAATACCATGATAACCAAGCCAATAATATCTTGTATCCAAGCCAACCCCGTATTTAACAATACTTTTATCTTTTCAATTTTACTTATTTGTTTTACAAAGATTCCAGATAACTGCCTATATTTCCTCATGAAGTAATCTTTTAATCCATACACCTTTATTTCTTTAAACGCAATATCATGAGTTAATAAATATGAATAATACCAAGCTCTTCTCTCTTTATCACTTCTATTATAGTGCATAATAAATTCTTTATTTCCAATGTATATTTCAGCACCAAACATAAGTAATGATATTATTAATAATATTGCCACAATAATCGGATTCCAAGGAATAAGTATCAAAGAAGCAGATACCAAAGAAACACTATTGGCACAAATGCTTAATATTGCCTGTAGTGTTTGATAGGGTTTTACCGAAACTTCTTGTTCTAATCTGGTTATTGTATCATATATATCTGTAGTTTCAAACATTCTCAATGAAAGCGCACCACACTTATTCATTAAAATGGCATTGATCCCATACACTAACTGATTATTCAAATTATTCATATTATAATTTGATATATTTTGCAACATTGAAGTAAATGCTGATATCAAAAAATATAAAAACAACATTTTTAAAATCACATTAAAAGGTTTTTGCATAAGTTGCACTTCGTTTAATATTTTCTGCATGAGCAATAGCGATATTATTGGTATAATACCATTAATTATGGACATAAAAATAGCAAATATAAATCTCCATTTATTGATACTGCAAATTAATCTTATTGTATATATAATTAGCTTTAAATTTTTTCTTATTTTTTCCATGTTCTTCCCTAACACATATTGAGTAATATATCAGAAATGGCGTAGCACATTTGTATTTGCACTACGCCTTCTGTTAGCAATTTACATTGTACTAGACCGGAATGTCGTTGTTGCATTTACTCTGTTTCCAGTACGATATGCGCCATCACTTCCGCAACCACAACCACAATGAACACAGCCGTCATCGTTGCCTCTGTAACCTGCATATCCAGTAGAACACATACAAGCTCTCGGCTGTACACCGCTTCCTGCTGTTCTTCCCGTAGGATTTACAAATTCCATACAAGTCACCTCCTTATATTTTTTATACATCTATGTAAATAAATGTATTACTAAGTCATTGAACTGTCACATCATTATAATGTGCCAGGCTTTCCGGATTTTCCTCTAAAATTGAGTGATAACGGATCAAATTATCTTCCAAATATTTCCTTTCATTTCTGCATGAATTATGTCGATAGCCAAAATGTGTACCCACAGAGTCATAGCAATTAACATAGCATAATGTACAAAGATTCACAGCCCAACAATCTTTACAATACTTTTGTGCTTCATGTATAAAATCCTCCACATAATTCTTGCGGATACTTTCTTTATCAAAACCTTCCTGAACATTTCCCAAGCAAGGGATATTTCCCACCTTTTCGCAATGATGAAACACGCCGTCAACAGTAACATATATCCTACGCTGCCCTGGAACACAACATCCATTCATTCCATATTCTTTAATAGGCTTATCGGTGAATAATCTCTTATGAATAATCAACATGCCTTTATCCATTGCTCCATCTGTGAATAAACCTTGTTTATTTTCATTACTATCCTTATACTCCTTCTCCCATGCAATCAATGGTTCATAAAATGTTTCCATAAACTTGCGGTCTTCCTCACTTTGTGGAAGAAAGTAATCACTATCTGAAGGTCCTCTATCAACTGTAGCAGTTAATACCATTATGTCTTCTGGTATCCATTCATTTTCTTCTATAAATTTCTGTATTTCATCATACTGCTTTTTATAATCCGGTCCTGAAACCACCATATTAAATCCTACTTTTCCATGTTTGCCTTGTTTCTTGTATTGTTTAAATATCTCTCTTGCACCTTTTGCTGTTTTTTCAAAGCTACCTTCGCCATTTATCATTACTCGATTTGCATCATGCATTTTTTCTGGTCCATCTAAGCTAATGATAAGGTTAAAATCATTGTCAGCAAAAAATTTAGCAATTTCATCAGTTACCAGTGTTGCATTTGTTGTCAGTGCAAATGTTATATCATTATTAAATATTTTTTTTGCATATTCCACAGACATTTCTATTAACTTAAAATTCACTAATGGTTCGCCACCATAAAATCCTATATGCCTATGCTCCGATTTTGAAGAATGATTTTTCAGAAAATCTATAGCACTTTTTGCAATCCCCCATTCCATATCGCGATGCCCAAATTCTCTATATTCTGGATGATCTGGATGATAAATGCAATACTTACATCTTAAATTGCATTTTTCTGTCACTTCTAATGTGACGTTTTCTACCCCATTTTCTAAAATATCATCCAAATTTTTAACAGCCTCCCCTGTAAGCGTTTTTACAGGCGGTGCTTGTAAAATATTTTCCTCTTTCATTGCATGTTGTATCTCGAATATAGCATCTTTAATATCCTGGGTATTTAATGAAAGTTTCATCACTTCATCTGGATTATCTTTCTCCAAAATGCACTTTAACACCAAATAAACATTTACTTTTAGTTTAGCTACTTTTCCTGTACCAGCATCATAATAATAATAATTTTTGTCAGTAGAAAAAGTCTTACCCAATCTTGCCGGTCTTCCATTTTTCTCAATCAAATGAAGAAGCTCTATGATTTGATTTCTCAACTTTTCATTCATTTTCTTATCATCCTTTCAAATGTCGTTCGAATTATTATCTTGATATGAATTATAGCAAACTGCATTCATAATTTAAAAATCCTGTAATTAATTCGACAGTTGATGTAATTTTTTCTAACCAACTCTTTATGCAACTTGATGTTTACGATAAGAGCGTACTGCCAAAAGCAAGAATATCGGGACTTCTATTGCCGCAGAAACTAAAATAATATACGGCGTCCAGAAACTCATTTCTCCAATATGCAAATAATTAAAATTTGCAAGCTGATAGAGCAAATTATTCTGCATCCCAATTCCTGCTGAAGGAAAAATACAAGAAATCCATGATGCGCCCAACGCAGTATAAGCAAACATCGGCATAAGAACAATAACAAGTGAAACTAATAACGCTGTTAAAGAATCTTTACACTTTGCAGACAGAAACAGTGTGCAGCTAATGCTTGCCAACATAGAAAGCAGCCCTCCCAACGCCAAAATAATCTCTAACTGTCCCAAGTTGATATTGGGTAGATTTATGATGGAGAACAGCATTTGAAACGAGGTTTTCAAACAGTCTGTTCCAAAAGCCATATTCAATATCAGCAAATGCACTGTTATTCCAAGGACAAAGGCTAAAATGAAAATCGTAGTTGAAGCAGATATCTTTGTAATTGCTAACCGAGTACGCCCGTGTTTCGTTGCTCGTAAAATACTGTCGGCTCCCGTTTGATATTCATTTGAAAAAATCGGGGCGGCAATGGCAACGCATAGGATGGAAAAGACTAAGATATATAATTCGATATAATCAAAGGCATCCTTAGACATTCCTGCATACAGTTGAAATGGTTTATCAACCTTTGCATATTTTTCACTTGCTTTTTGCTGTGCCGAAAAATGGTTTTTTTGCTCATTTCTCATTACATCATTGAGATGCTCTGCACACTTTTCATAATATTGCTGTTCAACCTCATTAGGCTCAATATCCATCAATTCAGCCCCCATACCTGTTGCAGGATCAGCAAATGCCTCCGATACACCTTTTAGCAATGGACGAATAGGCACTATTTTCTCGATGTTTACCTCTAACGGAAATTCTCCTCCATCAATAGAACCGTATTGCTTAACGCAATCCTGATAAGTTATTAAAGCCTGCTTTACTTTTTCCGCTGTTACATCGCCCTGCGTAGTCGCATATAAATTTCGCTTATATTCAATCGCTGCCAAACCATCCAATTCAGTAATAGTGCCATCTTCATTAGGGCAATTGATACTCTCAAAACTAATAGGCAAATATGCCATGAGTACAGACAATAACATCGCAACAGAAAGTAAAACTAAAGTGCGGCGTGACTTCAAAATCCGCTTAATTTCTAATCTGAAAAGACGCATATCACATTCCCTCCTTTTCTAAATCTGTCTGCGGAAACAGCCACAGATACAAGTCCTCTAACCGTGGAGACGCTGGAACAGCTCCGTCAAGTTCTGCTTGATCTGCCAAATAGCGAATAGAAACTTGATTGTTGTCCTCGCCACGTTGATTGATAATTCGCAGACGCAGTTCATATTCCGGAAGTTTTTCCGCTGGAACGGTACAGTTCCAGACCTTTCCCTCAATCTGCTTTACCAGTTCATCCGTTGTTCCCACATCAATAATGCGCCCCGCTTTCATAATCGCATTTCGAGTAGCGATATATTCAATATCTGATACGATATGAGTAGAAATCAAAACCATGCGGTCATGGGAAAATTCAGATATAAAATTCCGAAAACGTACACGCTCTCCGGGGTCAAGTCCGGCAGTTGGTTCATCCATAATGAGAATTTTAGGGTCATTTAACATTGCCTGTGCAATCCCAACACGGCGTTTCATACCTCCAGATAATTTTGATATTTTCTTGTTCTTAATATCGGAAAGTGTGAGGATTTCCAACAAGTGATTGATTTTCTTGGTTGTTTCTCTTACGGGAACATCTTTCAATGCCGCAATATATTCCAGATAATCTTTTACTGTGAAATCACGGGAGTATCCGAAGTCCTGTGGCAAAAAGCCAAACAAATTTCGATAAGCCTCACCCATTTTGTGAATATCGGTGCCATCATAAAAAATTGCTCCGCTAGTTGGTGTCATAATATCTGCAATCATTCGCATAAGAGTTGTTTTCCCCGCACCATTGGCTCCAAGCAATCCCCAAACACCGGGGGTTAAGGTCAAGCAAGCATTGTCAACAGCGACTTTGTCCTTGAAGTGTTTGCTTAGATTTTCAATTTTTAGTTCCATTATCATCGCTCCTTTGCTAAATTAGAATTTTGCCGAGAGCAAAAATGCCCTTGTTCAGTAATCATTGTACCGAACAAGGGCATCTCAATCTCAAAGTTTTAACAGGAAAATTCATAAGAAATTCCTAATATCATATATATATATTCCTAAGCGGAAAAAGGTAATGTGACAGTGAAGCAGATCGTGTCATTTTGGCTTGTAGCTGTAATATCTCCACCATGCAAATGTATGATTTCCTCCGCAATAGAAAGGCCAAGGCCAGCCCCTCCTGTGTCTGTCAATCGAGCCTCATTCAAACGACTAAACTTTTCAAAAATATCTTTTAGTTGCTCCTGTGAGATAGTTTTTCCGTGATTTTGAATAGTAATAACAATGTTTGCGTTTTGCTTATGGGCGGCAATAGAAATTTCAGTATTAGGATAACTGTATGTGGTAGCATTTTTCAAAATATTATTAAATACTCTCGCCAGCTTTTCCGGGTCAGCCATTACAAGAAGGTTTTCATCTGCATCAAGGACAGCTGTATTTCCTCTTGCTGATAATGTGGGATAAAATTCATCTATGAGCTGTACTAACAAACAGTACAAATCCAATTTTTCCTTTTTTAGCTGAACTGTTTTTGTATGATATCGGGTAATTTCAAATAATTCATTGATTAGCTTTTCAAGACGTTCCGCTTTTTCCAAAGCAATTCCAACATATTTTGCTCTCTGCTCTGTTGGCATATCGGGAGCTTCGCTTAATAAGTTCAAATATCCAATTACTGTTGTAAGCGGTGTTCTAATATCATGAGCTAAATACATTACTAATTCATTCTTTTTATCCTCGGCTTCTTTGGCTACCTGCTTACTCAAAAGAACCGACATTTTGATTTGGTTCATTTGGTTTGCTATATCCCGAAGTGGTTCAGACAAAGCAATCGTGTGATCGTTCTGTTCGTAGATTGTCTGCGTTGCTTCTATAATTTCATTCAAATACGCCCAAGGTTTTTTCCAGTAGCAATAAAAGATAATGAAAAAACCAATTATTAAATAAAAGATGAAAAGTGCATCCATACGCCAATACAGCCACGTTATAACAGGATTGCTGGATAGTGTAAAAATATATCCCAGTAATAATATCAGCACGAAGCCAATTACAACGTGCAAAACCAGTGTGATATAAAGTTTACAACGCAATTTCTTTTCTATGAGATGGTCTTTATTCTTCATAGGGATTTACCTCCGTTAATTCGCAATAAGCAGAACAGCCAACCCGCCAGTAACAAGAACGGTTACAATAGCGGCTATTATTGCAATGACTTTATTTGCAAGTTTTCTACTCCTAAAAAGTCTCGCAAGCATAATGTAAATAGCAATTCCGAGCATTCCCCCACAAGTATTTGTAAGTAAATCCGTAATATCAGAACGCCCGATTGCAAAAATATATTGAAGAACTTCCAAAGCAAAACTTGTACCTAAAATAAATATCAGCTTAATAGGAAACTTCGGTTCATGTTTGAGCATACACAGATATATACCAAGCGGAGCAAAGATAGCCACATTCTCTAAAATTTCTGTCAGATGAAATCTTACTCCAATTTCATTGCCATAATAAAAGGGAACTAAATTGATGCTTCTGACAATATCTAATTCACTAATTGAAAATTGCAGTTTGAATACAATAATCCAAACTAAAAGTACCATATAAATAACAAAAAGTAATGGTACAAGAAAACTTGTTTTTTCTTTCTTTTTCATAGAAACACCTCACTTGAAAGGGCTTGATTATATCTTATAACCAACACCCCATATTGTTTTAATATATTTTGGCTTTTCTGCTGTGTCTTTCAGCTTTTCTCGCAAATGACGGATATGCACCGTGATCGTGCTACTATTCTTGCTGTAATACTCATCTTTCCATACGGAACAAAACAAATCCTCAACTGTCACGACAGTACCTTTATGCTCCAAAAGAATACGCAAGATAGAAAATTCGGTGGGTGTCAATGCAACATTCTCGCCATCTAATAGACACTCATAAGTCTGCGTGTTTAACTGGAGCTTGTTATAAGTCAAGATAGCATTGGTTTTGCTTTCCGTTACGGGAGTAGGGGTATATCTTTTATATCGCCGAAGTTGCGCTTTTACTCTGGCAATTAGTTCAAGCGGACGAAAAGGTTTTGTTACATAATCATCTGCACCCAAGGTCAGCCCCGTAATTTTATCTGTTTCCTCGTCTTTCGCTGTCAACATGATAATGGGGTATGTATACTTTTCACGGATTTTCTGACAGATAGAAAATCCGTTCATATCAGGAAGCATAATATCAAGAATTGCAAGGTCAAACTCCTCTTGCTCAATGCAAGCTAGGGCATCCTTTGCGGAATAAAATTTATATACGATGTAGTTCTCATTTTGTAGATAAACTTCAAGCAGATCTGCAATATCGTGTTCATCGTCAACAACAAGAATTCTTTCACTCATAATTTTCTCTCCGATCTTTCTTATATTAATAATTAAGTATAACAAATTCCGTGTTCAGACTCACAAAGAAATTTCAAAAAATATATTAAGAATTTCCTAATATATTTTACTATGTTCTTTTTTATCTCATATAAACTATAATAAATCATTCCATAATTTATTATAACGTGAGCAACTAAATAAACTCAAGCAATAGTATATTCACAATAATAAGAGCAAGATTCGCCTGCGTAACTCAAAACTCACTTTGTGAGTTCTGCTTACCCGGCAATCTTGATGGGGATTCCGCTCCCCATACCCTCGGATAATGCACATTTTTTCTAAATGTGCAAATCGGCTTCTATTTAAAAATAGTCGCAGCGTGATAATACTTATCACGAAAAAGCAAATAACTTTCAAAAAATCTCCTTTCCTGCTACCCATATCTGCCTCTGAATCGGCTTATATATGAATAGATTTTTTAGCAGGAGAGATTTTTATGGCAAGACCCAAAAAAGAAAAAGAGCTACGGCACACACACCAGATCATGCTCCGTCTCACAGATACGGAATATGAAATCGTTTCAGCCAATGCAAAAAACGCAAATCTTCCACTGGCGGAATATGTCCGTAAGCAGATTATGAGCAAAAAAGTAATTGTGAAATATGAGCTTGTGGCAGACCTGCCGGAACTGAAAAAGCTGACTGCCGAGTTTGGAAAGATCGGCAGCAACCTCAACCAGATTGCCCGCCACTTTAACACTGGTGGCATCCATTCACAGGAAATAAAGAAAGCGATCCATCAAGGCATTGCAGATATTTATGAAATGAAATATGAAGTGATGAAGCTAGCCGGAGACTTTACGGCATATGCGGAGCAATACAAAAGCGCCGCCGGGGAAAATTCATATGGCAATACTGAAACACATCGCAAGTAAAAATGCAGATTACGGAGAAGCACAGCGTTATCTCATGTTCCAATATGACGAATACACAGGCAAGCCAATCCTTGACGAAAACGGCAGACTAATTCCCCGTGAAGAATATTATCTGGATGGTATAAATTGTGATCCGTTCCATTTTGATATGGAATGTAAGGAGCTGAACGCACAGTACCATAAAAACCAGACCTATGATGAAATCAAATCACACCACTACATCCTCAGTTTCGATCCGAAAGACACAGAAAAAAACGGATTGACCGGGGAGTGGGCGCAGCAGCTCGGACTGGAATATGCCAGAAAGAATTTCCCCGGACATCAGGCTCTCGTCTGTACACACACGGACGGAAATAATGAAAGCGGCAACATCCATGTACATATCGTCATTAACAGCCTGCGAAAATTTGATGTGGAGCGTGAACCATTCATGGAACGTTCCTGCGATTCCCGTGCCGGATATAAACATCACCTAACGAAAGATTATCTGATTCATTTAAAGCAATCTGTCATGGATATGTGTCACAAGGAGCATTTGAATCAGATTGATCTGCTTACTCCTACGGAAAAGAAAATAACAGAACGGGAGTACCATGCAAAACGCAGAGGGCAGCGTAACATGGATAAACGCAACAAGAAGATGATTTCTGAGGGTATTACTCCCCGCAAAACAACCTTCCAGACACAGAAAGATTTCTTACGGACAGCGATTGAGGATGCTGTCGCTTCTGCCCGCAGTCTGGAAGAATTTCAAAACCTGCTTATGGAAAAGTACCATGTTACACTGAAAATCAGCCGTGGCCGTTTCAGTTATCTCCATCCGGATCGCAGCAAACCGATCACTGGCAGTAACCTCGGCACACACTATGAAGAAAAGTATCTGCTTCCATTGTTTGAGAAAAATGCCGACTATCAAATCTCTGATACAACACCAGAGTCATCTCCGCCTGAGCATCGTAATTCTTCTGCTCCACTTATTTCAAGACCGGAGGGAAAAACAGAACTGCCCACCTTTGTTTTTATCAAATCCGACCTCCGTCTTGTGGTAGATCTGCAGCAATGCGTGAAAGCGCAGCAAAATCAAGCTTACGCACAGAAAGTAAAACTATCCAACCTACAACAGATGGCAAAGACCATTGCTTATGTACAGGAGCATGGATACGATTCACTGGAAGATTTACAATCTGCCTTCACCGAATCACAATCGCAAAGTGCAGAAATGAGAAAAGCCTTACGCTGCACGGAACAGAAATTAAAAGAAATTAATGAACAGATTCACTACACTGGACAATATCTGGCAAACAAATCCGTTTACAGCCAGTTCCTAAAAACCAAAAATAAAAAAAAATTCCGGCAGGAACATCAAGCAGAGATTACACTTTACGAAACTGCACGGAAGATTCTGAAGGAACGGTCAGACAGCGAAAAGCTGCCGTCCATGAAATATTTAAAATCAGAAAAAGAGGAACTGACCGCCCTGAAAAACGGCCAGTATGAAGCATATCAAAACCTCCGTAGATATGAAAAAGAGCTGAAAACCGTTTGTACGAATGTAGATGTGATTCTAGGGAAAAACCATTCCCTGCATACAGAAAAAAGCCAGGATATTTCTTAATACAAGCAGCCTTTTAATGCCGGAGAACCGAAATAAGGATTAAGTCTGATCAGTGGTTTCCATCATGATCGGACTTTTTTTGTTCCATTTCTTCCGTATCTTTCCCAGCAGCATGGCATATACTAATACAGAGTGGAACCAGCGTCTTGACTTCTTGTGTCAATTCTGCTATAGTAAACTCAGTGATCGTACTGGAGAAACTTGCGAAGCCTCCGGTCCGGAAGGCTCCTGCGGGGGCCTTTCGTTATTTATAGCAGGAAGGAGATAGAAAAATGGCAAAACCATATAAATCATACGATGATTTACTTGCATTTCTGCAAAATGATAAAAACCTTATTATTAACGATATGGATGCTGCCAAGCATATTCTGATGAAAACCAGCTACTTCTCCCTCATTTCTGGCTATAAGGATACTTTCAAAAATCCAACTACTGGGAAATACATAGACGGTACTACTTTTGATGATATTTACCATCTATACCGTTTTGATCATGAACTGCGCAGCATTTTTCTAAAATATATGCTTATCGCTGAACGAAGTGTAAAATCTTCCCTTGCCTATCATTTTTCAGCCACATATGGCGAACAGCAGTCTCAATATACATCTGATTCCCATTATATGGTTACACCGGGAAATAAAAAAGAGATTCAAAAATTGCTGGGGATTTTTCATTATCATTTAACAAGAAATAAAGATCATGCCTATATCATCCACTATAAATCAAAGCACCATAATGTCCCTTTATGGATTATGATTCAGATATTAACAATGGGACAGCTTTCCCATATGTTTGACTACCTAAAGGCATCTGTCCCAATTAAGGTCTGCAATGATTTCCATCAGATCGCCCGGAAAGATATGCACTCTTTCCTTTCCATTATGACAAAGCACCGCAATGCCTGCGCTCATGGGGATCGTTTTTTCAATTATGTAACAAAAGACAGTATTACCGACACACCCATCCATAAAAAGCTGCATATCCCTCAAATAAACGGACGTTACCAGAATGGAAAAAATGATGTGTTTTCAGAGGTAATCATCCTAAAATACCTTTTAGATAAAGAAGATTTCCGGAACTTCTATTATGAACTAAAGTATTGTTTCAAAAAGCAAAATCCCGGAAAGGATATATTGCATATGATGGGCTTTCCAGAAAACTGGATGTCAATTCTACGGCTCAAATGTCAATAATTACAAAAAGGAAGAAGTATTTCGATTGATAATCTACGTACTCCTTCCTTTTTCTATTTTATTTCCGCCTACGCTCCATATCCTCTGCAACAGCCATTTGCGGTGCAGGTTTGCCGCTTCGTTTTCCTATCTCTGCCTGTTTTAGATGCAGACGGTCTAAGACAGAAATCCGGTTCCCGATTTTCCGTGGCTTTGACGGCAGATTATTCATACGTCCATCTATAAACGAATAATTTTGTTCTTCCGTCATTTCCGCACTCCGCAGATATTCCCCATTCTCATATGCCTTCTGCCAATTTTCTAATGGTGGTTTTCTCTGCTTTTCCGGTTCCGATACAGACGGTGTAGGATTCAGATATTCCCTGATCTGCTTTTTCACTGTCTCATCAAATCCATGATAAACCCGATCCACCACCACTTTTCCCTCTTCATCCAGCACTACGTTGGCGGCTTCTCTACCGTAAACAGTATGTTCCATCAGAAAAAATTCTCTCCCGTCTATGATAATACTGTCATAAGTAAGCCAGCTCCCCTCCCGGCCTTCGATATGGAAGTCCGTTGTGTCATAGGAAACCAATGCCCCGGAGGAACCATTGCGGATAAATCCGGCAATGACCGTAAATCCTTCTTTCTCCACATAATAAGCGGTTACTTCCCCACCACTGTTCAATACCAGAACATCACTGACACTGATAGAATGCCCGGTAAAAGTACGGGGTGCCTGCTTCTGAAACCTTTCCCGGATGCTGCTCGGTGTGTCTGCTGGCAGCATCCGTCCAAGATATTTCTGCTCATAATTACCCAAACGCACCTGAATGTTATTTTTCTGCAATGCTTCATAGGGGCGAAACCGAATCTCCCGGTTTTCCGGGATATTTCTTAGCTGATAAATGGCAAATTGCTTGTTCTCCATTATTCATCCTCCATCGGCTCCTGCCTATAAGGTTCCAGATTTGTCCCCGAAAAGTCCCTGTCTGAAATACATTCCATTTTCGCCAGAGTGCTGTTCACAAGGGCAAGCATTTCAGCATCTTCCTTTAAGAAAGGGATCACACTCCGGATTTCCCGCATTGTCTGCCTCCGGCTTCCTTTTTCAAACATTGCCATCATCAAATACTCATTCTCATCAAATCTTATCATCATAATTCCTGCTCTCCCTTCTTATGGTTCTGTGCTTTCTGTTCCGTACTTTTCTGCTCCTGCTTTAATTTTGCCTGCCGTTCCCGTAAGGCTTTCAAAACCGATTGTTTCCTGCCTGTTCCTTCTGCTACGTAATTGTCCTTTCCAGGTATCGTTTCAGGCTGTTTTTCCTGCTCTGGAGCCGTCTCCGGCACAGATGCAGCCTTTCCCTTATCTGCCGATATTTGCGGCTCCTGCGCCTGCTCTTTTTCTTTCTGCGTTTGTTTTTCCTGCGGCTTCTCTGTGATTTTCTCCTGCCGTCTATCGGAAAGCATTTGCTCCAGATCAGCGACTGCCTGTTGTACCAGAGGGCTTTCTTTATAATGGGGAACAAGGTCAATCAAATCTTTCGATATGACGCCTGCTGACATCAATTCGTAATCCCCATCATACATACTCCCATCTTCCAGCCGGAAACCAATGCCTTTTATCCCGTTGATTCTATCTGCCGGGATTTCCTCATATTTTTGCACCGCTTCTTTAAGCGTCAGATTGTCCTGGTACTCCCCAAGGATCGGAAATTCCATACATTCCGCCACATAGAAGGTTATTTTTGCATCCGCTTTTTCTGGTTCATGTACAATTTCTGCCCTGCCCATTTTCTGCGCCTGTTCGATTCTTGCCATCATTTTTTTTGCCTCTTCTACTACTTTCGGAGGATCGTCATTTTCATCTGCCGCAATTTTTGCAACCCACTTCCGAATAGACTCTGCATCCCTGGAAACAAGCTCAGAATAAATCATATTCACATTTTCTTCCCTATCATCAACAGAATCACGATATTGATACAAATCATACTCTGATGAAAACTGGTCTATATCGTATGCCAGTTGCAGCAGTTCTTTATCATCCAGATACTTTTCCGCCTGTTTCAAATACTCCTGCAATGTTCCGGTTTTCTCCGTAGAAACTGGATTGATGTCGAGAGGCAATCCTGCGATTGCCATTCCTGCCTTATGAAGTGCTGAGAAAAAATCATCCTCCCTGATATTTCCCGAATAGGAAAGTGCTACATCCACATCAGAAGCATTATTGTACAAGCCTGCTCTTGTACGGCTGCCATAAACACGGGCTGCATTCAGCTTTACTTCTTCCGCCAGTCCCATGTCTTCAAGCTGTGCCTGTGCGTAACAAAGCACAGTTTCTTCAATCTCCGCACGGCTCATGCCTCCCAATGCTTTTTCCGGTTCTGTAACACCGGACGTCAATGGCAGTTCTTCCTTTATAACCTCAATCTGGAGCTTGTTCAGCAAACCCTCAAAAACAGAAATTTCCGCTGCAGTCATTTCATAGTCCTGATAAGAAGTCATTCCTTCGTACAAGGTCTGTATCCCTTCTTCCAGAGATAATCTCTCATTATTTTCAAAATCATAAATATAAGTGTTATCCTCTCCGATAGAAAACCAGCCGTCCATGCCAGAAGCACAGGCGATCTTATCCAAAACATCTGCCTGCTCCCCTGTCAGCACAACTGACTTCTCTGTAAACATCCCTGCCCGTTCCTCCAATTCCTGCTTTCCTGCTTCCGCCACTTTATCCATAAATTCATCCCAGTTAGTCACATGGCAGTTTTCGAAATGTATCTGTTCCTCTGCAAGAAGTTCCTCTACCGCTTCCTGAATGGAAATATCCGGATTTTCATAAGCGCCGCCGTCCAGTTCCCGGTATTCCTTGTCATAAAACGTATAATCATACCAACCCTCCGCTGTTGTCTGGATATAAAAGTAGCCTTTATCGGCAGGAAGTTCATATACAATATCCGTATCACGATTATCAAGGTAAAACTGCGCCCGGTTGTAAGCGTCTGTCACTTCATCATTTACCCATTTCCCGCTTAACGCATCAAACGCTATATCCTCCATATCTTCTATTCCATTTTTACAGTTAATCAGCGGCATCCGGGAAGGCGGCATTTCCGTACTCTCCATGCCGAGCTGCTTGTCCAAATGGTTGGGAAGTTCACTGTATGCCGTAAGAGCACCTCCAATATCCTCAAAATATTGGTACTCCCGCTCTACTTTTACTCCATAAACGTCATTTACTACATAATACCGTGCAACAAACGGCTGTCCCTGATTCAAAAATATTTTTTCTTTTTCCTCCATCATAGAATAAATGGATTCCAACTGCTCCCTGCTTAAATTCAGATTTTCCGTATCCATAATACCCCATTCAATCTCTTTCAGAGCCTCATGGTTTTCTGCATCCTGCACATCTCTCTGATACCTTGCATAAACGACTTCCCGGCTAAGCACCATTTCCAGTTTTTCCAGTTCCCGTTCCTGCATCCTGTCCCAGATATCATTTTTTTCCGTATGGATCGTAAAGCCTTCCCCGTCATCGTGCTGGGATACCTCATATGTTAAGGTATCCGGGACTCCATCCACTTCACAGGAAAATACATAAGTAGCTATCCTGCTCACACTGCTGTAATCCCGGCTGATCTCCTTGAAATTTGTTATATCCTCCGCCATAAGAGTTACATTCTCTTTACTCTGCTCTTTTTCAAGCTCCGCAAATTTCTTTCTTGCCAGACTGACAAATCCATCCAGCACTGCAGGATGGCTATCCACTACATAATCCGTATTCGCATCCACACCCCTGTTTACATTTTCTTCCACAGAAATGTTTTCCGCCCATGTTTTATTTTCTCTGGAAAAACGCCCATCCCACAATTTATACTGTAATGTACAGGCAAGTACATAGGTAAGCCGCTCCTGACCGTATTTTTTCAACACAGGCTCAACCACATCACTGTCAAGATGCATACCGTCAAAATGATTATCAATGGCTTCTTCCACCGCCTTTTTACAGTCAATGTTTAATTTTCGGGAATCCAGGTATTCATCTGCTGCAGCGTGTTCCACCGCATAAGTAAGCGTATGCTGGTAAACAGGCGGATACTGTTTCTGTGTCAGTTCCGTTTCCCCCGAACCCTTCTGCATTTCTGCCTTTATTCCCCATTTCTCCAGTTCCTGCTCTCCTGGCTCCCATTCTATTCCTTTTTCCGTAAGGTATTCTTTGACAGTCTCTATCGCTCCACGGTCAATCCCTTTTTCCAAATCCTGCGCTACAAGATCACCTTCTGAATTAACAATCACGGCGGCTACGGAATCCCCATATTCATTGTGCTTCATAAGATAAAAGACTTCATCCGCCGCCTCCAGCCTTTCCACCGGATGCCAGTAACCTTCATGCTGCTCCACATCTACTGCAGAAGAATCCAGTGTCACAGGCGCATACCACCTTTTCCGATCCATTTCTACTTCATGTAAACGCTGCTGTACAAAACCCGGCAGTTTTTGAAAACCAATACTGTCTACATAGTATGCTTCTACCTTCCCATCCTTCTGAAGCACAATCACATCACTGACGGAAAGGGAATGTCCCTCATATCCTGCCGGATGGTTAATGTTAAATTTTTCATACAGGCTATCCAGTGTTTCCTCTCCGGATAAGCGCCCGCCATATACATAACCGTAATCAGCCGCATCTACTCTCATATCATGGGAAGTCACAAAGTCCATCCCCATAAAACGGTAATCCCTGCCCTTTGTGGCTCCTACAATCTGATAAATGGCATAGCGATCTTCCTGTCCGGAAAGAGCCAGACTCTCGTTTGCCCGTCCTATAGCACTCTCTGCTTTTTCCTGTTCCACACTCACAGTTCTGCCTGCCATCATCTGCTGGTATTCCGATATGGTCTGTTCTCCTCCGATAAAATTCAATTCCTCTCCCAGCCACAAACGGCCTTGCCTTGACAAATTGATTGGAATTGCAGTTAAAACCGTTGCGGCATGGTTAACGGTCACATGATTTTCCACGGTAAGGGGATAACCCGGATCATAATCGGAACCCCGCAGCTCATAACGGTAAATTCCAGGTGGTAAAAGTGCCTGATCCACACGCCCATTTGCGAATAGTCCGGGAACGTCAAATAATTCTACTTCCTGATACTTTTCCTGATTTTCCACAAGCTCTATATTTTCTTCTAATTTCTCCTTTTCCGGCTGTTCCCGCATAAGCTGCTGCATCACTTCCATCATACCGTCAATCATTTCCCCTGCCGTTTTCCGTATCGTATCCATCGAAGCCCGAAGTTCTTCCATTTCCACGCTGCTGCTCCATCCGGCGATATAAGGGAACGAATAATCAGACGTATCCAAACCGAAATACTGACAGACCGTATAAGCCACGCTCTCCGCCTCGACTTCTCTTGTCATCTGGTTTTTCTTTTCTCCCAATTCTTCCATGATCTCACGGTCATGCAGCTTTGCATGGGTAGTTTCGTGGATACCCGTTTTCATCGTCTGCATTTCACTCATGCCCTGCTGGATCACTGTCTCCTTATTCACGGTGCTGTAATAACCCTTTGCACCGCTTTCAATTTCGTCAAACCGGATAGGCACGGGAGAAATGTCCCGAAGAGCCTGCATAAAAATCTCATAATTTTCCACGTTTCCCATAAGTTCCGGTGTTTCCAGCTCCGGCAACGGCTCCCCATAGGTCTGCGACACATCAAAAACCGTTGCGATCCGAAAGCGTGGAATAGTATGTACCACTTCCTCTGTCTCCGGCTGCCCGTCCGGGCGCAGGATCGGTTCATTAGTCTCCGGATCAAATTTCTCAATTTCTTCCTTTTCACGGATAGGAGCCGGGGCAATGATCTGAATCCCCTTTTCTCCTTTCTTTACCTGACGCTTAAATTTTTTCTGCCATGCCTGATACCCCGCCACAAGTGTAGCGTCCGGCTTCTGCATGGCAATCAGCACGGTATTATTAAAGCTGTAATTATGGAACTGCGACATTGTTTTCAAGTATTCGGTATACATTTCCGAAGTAAACAATTCCTTCACGCCCTGTTCCAGCCGTTCCGTAATTTCTTTCATCTGCTGCTCTCTTTTTCCTGCCATAATTTCCTCCATAATAATATCCCGCCAGATTCCTGACGGGATAACACTCATTTATAACTGCTGCTCCTGTTTCTTTTCCTTCTTCTGCCTGTCGTTTACTTCCCCGGCAAGCCTTTTCTGCGCTTCTTTCAGCCTGCCAAGCACGGAAGGTTTATGTAGGCTGTCTGCCATGCAGGAGGATTCCGACACTCTCCCGGCATAAGTAACTGCTTTTCTCGGACGGTCTGCCACATCCTCTACATTCTCCATGCCAAGCGTCTCAGACGTTCCTTTTTCATCCATATTTAAGAGGGCATTTAACTCTGCCAGACGTTCCTGCTTTTCGGATAGTTCCTGCTCTTTTGGAAATGGTTTTTCTACTTCTTCTTTTGCCGTTGCCAACTGTTGCTGCAGCGTCTCCAGCTTCTGTTCCGTAGCGGTCACTTTCTTTTCAATCCCGGAAAGCACGTTGCTGACACGCTGCAGATTTCCAAGTGCATCCTTTCCCACTTCAATCTTGTAACTGCACTGGCGTTTCAACGTGAGAAGATACTTCTGGTTGAAGCTGTCAAACTCCGCCGTCATGGAAAATCCATGAAACTCTCCTATCCGGCCGGACGTATGCACCGCCTTTAGCCCGGCGCAGGCGGCGATCAGTGCAGTCCCCGCTTCTTTCCTGTCTGTATAAACCTTGCCGCCGATGGTCATGGTAAAATCATCCTTTTCCTTTTCTTTGTCAAAAATCGGCTTTACTGCCGCCGCATCTGCCCGCAGCCCCTCCAGATATTCTTTCGCCGCTGCGATCTGCATCGGATAATTTTTTGCGATGTCCGTTTCCAATCGGTATTTCTGGCTGGTATGGTTTGCCTTCATCAGTTTGAGCTTGCTTACCTGAATATCCAGGTCCATCTTTTCCTTAATATATGGATTGCCTGTTGCCAGCGCCTTGATCTCCGCATAAGAAAGTGCCGTATCATCCACATCCTCACAGGCACGGACAGGAGATTTACTTGTCATGATCTGCGAAATGAACTTCTGCTTATTCTCCAAAATCTGCCACATATACGCATCGAACGTATTTTCGGTTACATACCGGAATATCTTCACCTTATCATTCTGGTTTCCCTGCCTGAGAATCCGGCCCTCCTGCTGTTCCAGGCTTGACGGTTTCCACGGCACATCAAGATGGTGCAGGGCAATGAGCCTGTCCTGGATATTTGTACCCGCACCCAGCTTCGGTGTGGAGCCAAGCAAAATCCGCACCTGTCCGGAACGTACTTTTGCAAACAGATCCGCCTTTTTCTTTTCAGTACCCGCATCATGGATAAACGCAATCTCTTCCTGCGGAATACCCATTGCTGTTAATTTGTCCCGCACATCCTCATACACATTAAAAGTGCCATCATTCTTCGGCGTGGAGAGATCACAGAAAATAAGCTGCGTGGAACGCTCTTTTGCCGTTTCCTGCCAGATGTCGAAAGCATTTTTCACACAGAGGTTTACTTTGCTCTCCGGGCAGTCCGGCAGCATATCGTTAATAAGACGCTGGTCTAACGCACATTTGCGCCCATCGTTCGTAATCTTCAGCATATTGTCCTCTGTCGGTTCCACTAACCCGGCACGGACTATCTCTGCCCTGTCCGCAAAGGAACTGACTAAATCCGCCTGCTCCTCGCTAGGCTGCAGCACTTCATTGATATACTCTGCCTCCGGAACGGGAAGATTCAGCATATCTGCCGTCTGGATGTCTGCCGATTCCTTAAAAAGCGCAATCAGCTCCGGAAGGTTAAAAAAACGGGCGAACCGTGTTTTCGCACGGTAGCCCGTCCCTTCCGGCGAAAGTTCAATCGCCGTTACAGTCTCCCCAAACGTGGATGCCCAGGAATCAAAATGTCCCAGCCCCATCCTCTGGAGCGTATCATACTGCAGATAGCGCATGATGGTGTAAAGTTCCACCATACTATTTGACACGGGGGTTCCCGTTGCAAAGGTCACGCCCCGTCCTCCGGTCAGTTCGTCCAGATAACGGCACTTCATAAACATATCGGAGCTTTTCTGTGCGTCTGTCTGTGCGATTCCGGCAATGTTCCTCATTTTTGTGTAGAGGAACAAATTTTTGTAATAATGGCTTTCGTCTACAAACAGCCGATCCACGCCAAGCTGCTCAAATGTCACAACATCATCCTTGCGTGCCTGGTCATTGAGCCTCTCCAGTTTTGCTTTCAGTGTTTTCTTTGTTTTCTCCATCTGCTTCACGGTATAGCGTGAGCCTTCCTCCTGCGCCGCTTCTTCAATTGCCATCGTAATCTCGTTAATCTGGCGCTCAATCTCTGCCACCTGCCGTTCCCTTGAAAGAGGTATCCGCTCAAACTGACTGTGCCCGATAATGATCCCATCATAATCCCCGGTTGCAATGCGGGAGCAGAACTTTTTCCGGTTCGCAGGCTCGAAATCCTTTTTTGTCGCTACAAGCACGTTCGCTCCTGGATACAGGCGCAGGAAATCACTGCCCCACTGTTCTGTCAAATGATTTGGAACCACATATAAGTTCTTTTGTGACAGCCCCAGGCGCTTACTCTCCATACCTGCCGCAATCATCTGATAGGTTTTGCCTGCTCCTACACAATGTGCCAGAAGCGTGTTATGCCCGTAAAGGATATGCGCCACCGCATTTTTCTGGTGCTGCATCAGCGTAATTTCCGGCGTCATCCCCACAAACTGGATATGGCTGCCGTCATACTCACGGGGACGGGTACTGTTAAACAGCTCATTATATCTCCGGCATAAATCCTCCCTCCGGTCAATATCACGGAAAACCCACTCCTTGAAGGCTTCTTTTATCACTTCCTGTTTCTGCTGTGCCAGCATGGTCTCTTTTTTATTCAGGACACGCTTTTCCTGCCCGTCCTCCATGACGGTATCATAGATTTTCGTATCACGCAGGTTCAGCGCATCCTCCAAAAGACGGTAGCCGTTTGCCCTCTGCGTACCATATGTTGCACTGACAAGGGAATTGCCCCGGTCCGCATTTTTCCCACTGATATTCCATTGCCCGTTTACCTGTGCGTATCTCGCATGGATCGTATTTCCAAGAGCATACTTTGGTGTTTTAAATATTTCCCCCATGAAATCATTGATATATCCCGGATCTATCCATGTAGCCCCTAGACGCACTTCAATCTCTGATGCGTCCAGATCCTTTGGCTGCACACGCTGCAGCGCCTGCACATTGATCTCATACTCCGGATGGTTCTCTGCAAACTGTCGTGCCACAGAGAGCTTTTCCCGGACATTCCCGGACAGATATTCATCCGACATTTCCCACTGGTCTGTCAGCGGATTTTGAAAGATTACCCCGGTAAGTTCCGCAAGCACTTCCTCTTCCGTTTTCCCGGAAAGCTGCGCCATAAAAGGCACGTCCACCTTTGCCCGTTCCCCAATGGACACGGCAAGCGCTTCGCTGGCCGTATCCACGCTCGTTACCGGCTCCGGTTTTCGGATTGTACGCTTTGTAAAAATATCCGCTTTCCGCTTCAATTCCCCGTTTTCGTCCACAATCTCAAGGGAACACAGCAGGCAATAGCTGCTGTCCTGTGAAAAAGCCCGTTTGTTGGCGGTACTGCTAATTAAGCCGTATCTTGCGGTAAAACGGTCATATTCCTGATCTAACTGCTGCTGCAGGAGTGCAACCTCTGCATCCGTTCCATCCTCCATCTGGCACTGGAGCAGTTTCTGTGTCACGTCACGCAGGGCAATCATCCCAAGCACACGCTCCGCTGTCATGGCAGGCAGCTCCATCCGGTTCATTCTGGAATTTTCCCGGTAGTACACCTGCCCATCCACATTTGCAAAACTGAAATTCTTAATAGCCGGATCAGCAGGAATGGATTCCAACCTTTCCTCAAGCTCCGAATCTTCAAGCTCTGGTTCTGTGATCGTGCCGTGGATATGGCTTACCGCTTCTTTTAACTGTTCGGAAAGGATTGCTCCCTCGATTGGCTTCACAGTCACTTCCTGTTTTCCATACTGTCTACTTTCCGTAGTAAATTCTCCAAGAACCATCTCCGGGTGCTTTACAAAATAAGAGTTAATAGAATAGCCTTCCGGTGTATTTCCAAGTTCTACCCATTCCGGTATCTCCAAAACCGCCCTGTCACGTTTCTGGAAGAATAAAATATCAGCCACAACATTTGTATTGGCATTCCTCTGGAAAGCGTTATTCGGGAGACGGATTGCTCCAAGCAGCTCCGCACGACTGGCAATATATTTCCTCACATTCGGGTTTTGCTTATCCATTGTTCCACTGGAGGTGACAACTGCCACCACGCCGCCCGGACGAACCAAATCTAATGATTTCGCAATGAAATAATCGTGAATCATAAAATGAAAACGGTCATATTTGCGGTCAGCAACCTTATACGCACCAAACGGCACATTCCCGATCACACAGTCAAAGAAGCTCTCCGGATAGTTCGTAGTCTCAAATCCCTGTATGGCAATCGTATTTTTCTGGTAAAGCTGTCTCGCAATCCTTCCTGATAAGCTGTCCAGTTCCACACCATACATATTGATACCGGACATTTCTTCCGGCACAAGTCCCATGAAATTTCCGACACCGCAGGACGGTTCCAACACGTTCCCCGATTGCAGCCCCATATTCCCCAGTGCTTCATACATCGCTTTTATCACTGTCGGGGAAGTATAAAACGCATTTAAGGTGGATTCCCTTGCCGCTCGATATTCCTCCGTGGACAGCTCCATATACAGTTCAATAAATTCATCCGACCATGCCTCGTTGCCTTCCTCAAACGCCTGCGGCAATCCGCCCCATCCCACATACCGGGATAAAATTTCCTGCTCTTCCGGCGTTGCCATGCGCCCGTCAGATTCCAGTTCATGCAGAAGGCGTACCGCCTCCATATTAGCACGGAACTTCTGCTTCGGGCCGCCTGCTCCGAGGTCATCATCCGTGATGCGGAAGTTGACACGCTCTGATTTTTCGCTCTCCAACTCCTTTTTTGCGGATGGCTCTGCCTGCTGTCTCTCAATCTGCTGTTCCGGTGCTTCTCCTGCAGCGGTTTCTATTGGCTCTAACGGCAGATGGCGTTCCTTCCGTGCCATGTTGATTTCTTCCGGATTCACCACATGGTTGGTAAGTGTCTCCACCTCATTCCCGTGTGCAATACGTTCCTCTGCCGCCAGCCGTTCCAGCACATCCGAAATAAGCTGCATTTGTTCCGGTGGAAACTCCGGGTTTAAGATCGGTGTAATGTCCACGCCTTTTTCTGCAGACGCATAGATTACATCCATCTGCTCCGGGGAAAATTCATCAAAGGAAGTTCCGGCTTTCCCTATAGCCTCCGTAACCTGCTCATCCACTTCCTCATAATACGCAATATCCGGTTCTTCCTGCACTGGTTCCAGTGTATCTTTATCCATCTCCGGCTTCTGGCTTGTTTCAAATGGATTTTCCTGCCTGTTTGCTTCTATCCAACCTCCGGAATCTTCACTGCCATCCTGCCCATGTTCCGTTTCTTTTGTTTCGTACTCTGTTTTCACGGTTTCAGAGAGCTTTGGTTCTGATTTCTCTGTTTTTGCAGATGGCTCTGAATCCATCCCCATAAAATCAAATAAGGACAACTGCTTTCCGTTGCCCTCGATCTGTACCTCTTTCCTCTGCTCTGGGAAAATGGTGTAAGTTCCCTCCACATACTGATGGATTTCCGAGAGGATCTGTACCCGTTTCTCATAATCTTCAAAATCAAGCGGTAGTGCGGCAAGTGCGGCATCCATTTGTGCTACTAATTCCTCTGCTGTCACAGGATTTTCCAACAAATTCGGTAATGTTTTCCTTGCATTTTCACTAAAAAAGTCACGCTCGAAAGGACGCTCGATTTCATCTGGAAGTCGGCCATAAAAAGTGATAATCCGGTTCGCCATCTGTCCCCGTTCATACTCCGGCATATGGGAAAAATCAGCGGCTTTCAGATACCTGTCATTCTCAATCAGATATTGGACACGCTTCGCCACCTGGTTCCACTTTAAGCGGACTTCCGTTTTCGGTTCGCTGTAGCTCCCCCTCCATAACCGCAAGCCTTTCCCATTATAATCAGACTGGGAATCATCCGCACCGGAAAGTGCATGGCTTCCCCCACCGATTCCGTATCTTTCTTTAATAAAATCCGCCTTTTCCTTATCTGTCTTATCCTGTATAAAGAAAGCATAGGTAGCAAGCCGCCCATCCGAATACGGGCCTCCGCCTGCAAGGTAAGCGTCGATTTCATCCTGCGTGATAAAAATATCATGTTCCTGCCACTCAAAACCATCTCTCGCCTGATAGGGAGCTGCTTCTTTTGCAAACTTCCGGAACTGCGCCGCTACCCTGTCCGGGCGGTAAAAATGGAACCGCATCAGCGTCTTATCTTCCGAATAGGCTTCCGCCAGCCCTTCCAGACGCTCGTTTAAATCCGCCAGCTTCTCCGGCTGTACAATCAGCGCCTCAATCCGGTCTGTCTTTTCCGGATAGATATATCCGAATTTATTTTCCTCGCCAAAAACAATCTCCGCCACGCCTTCCGCCATATCACCGTGCATAAAGGCAAGTGCCTGTGCATGTTCTTTTACGGCATTTTCCCTCGCCGCATCCAGAACCACCTGCGGGGCATATTCCCCCTGCCTGAGAAGCTGATGAATCCTCCCGGCCACATCTTCCCATGATAAAAACGCCTTATCTAAAATCCGGTCATGTACCGTATGCCCCACGGCGATCTGCATCCCAAGCTCATCATACCAGACGGAATATTCCTTCCCGTCAATCACAAGACCAATGCCGCCCTCGCCGTATTCCCAGCGCACAAACTCCGTGTATTCCTCCGGTGTCTGTTCAATCATAAAGTTGTAAATGATGCGCAGATGGCTGCGTTCCTTATTGCTGCCTTTTCGCAGCACTTCATCCACCACATCGGGGGAAATAGAAATCTCCCCGGCATAAAAAGCCGCCTGCCGTTCCTCTATGGAGCGGATCTGCTCCTTTACCGTGGGAAGTTCGGGCAAAGATAAAGCAGAGGCTTCCTCTTCCTCTGCTTCACTCAAATCCTGTTCTGTTGTTTCCTCACTTAGCTGTATACCAATTCCGTCAGTACGGTTTCCTCCGCCATCGCCGTCAGGCTGTTCATATGCGCCGTCCACTTCATCTGGTCTGTCTCCTTGTCGGGAGCCGGGTATGCCGTAAGCAGCCCATCCATCAGGACTTCCATTCTCTCCTGTGCCGCTTTCTCGATCTGCGCCAGATGGTTCTCCAATTTCCCGGACAACATCATGCTCTGATACCAGTTCTTCCTGTGTTCCTTCAGATACGTCCTCCGCAGCATCCCGTACTTCCCTATTGTTACGTTCTCCCCGTTCTCTATAGTCAGATTCGGAAACAGGTAATCCCCTTTGCGATGATAGCTCAGTTGCATTTTCATTTCCTCCTTCTCTTTCTTCGCTTTCGCGTATTAACGTGCTAAATTCATTATAGCCGATTCCATCATTCTTTTCAACCGTTTTCTCCACTTCTCTCCGGGAATTTTTCTGCCATTCTTCCAGTTCTGCCTGCCGGACAGTCCTTCCAATGTCCCGCAGCACAGGTTCCACAAGCTGGCTTGTGGCATTTCCAAGAAAAGTAAGTACGGACAGCGAATTATAATCCGTAATACCTGCAAAATCTGCTTCTTCCAGATACTCCATCGGTTCAAGACCGCACCTCCGGGAAAGGGAATAAAACGCACTGTTTGTAAGGAGCCTCCGAAAATCCACCCGCAAGGTATCAGCGTCCAGTCCTTCTAAAAAAGTGTCCTCCAGTTCATACTCCAAGCCGTCCATCGCTTCTTCCAGACTTTCTTCCGCAAGCTGCTCTGAAATTGCAAAAAGCGCCGCCGATAAGTCCAGATCCTCTCCCATAAGTCCATAGGTATCTGTCAGATGGTCAAGCAGCATTTCTCTCTGGGTATCACGCAGGCTCCAGATATACGGCGTCCTGCCGCCACGCACCAAATGCGTATCTGAAATGTCAAACACATATCGGAGCCGTCTTCTCGGTCCGGTATCATCAATCAGGGCGATCCCTTTTGCGCCACGGTTTACCCACCGGAACATTTTTTCATTCCATGTTTCCAGTTCCGCACAGGCAACCGCATCCCGGCGCTGCGCATGGATCAGCAGCGTGTCGGAAAACGGATAACGGTAAAGCCGTGATGCCGTATCCAGATAGCGCATCCAATCCTGCGGGGAACCGGAAACTTCCTTTGCCTCAAACTCCGCCAGTCCAAGAATGTCATGTATTTTCGCCATAATTAATCTCTCCTTTCGCAAAAAGATACTCCGGCAGAAAAATCCCTGCCGGAGCCATTCTGATTACTTTTTATTTTCTACTTTTGCTCTCCTTTTGACTTTCCTTTGCGTTTGGGAAACTCCAGACGGAAATTTGCCCGCCCGTCCACAGCTTCCAGAAGCAGGTCTGCAGTAAAGATTTTTCCCGTTTTCTGTGAATAGAAGTCCGTCACGTGGGTACGCCCATCGCATAGCAGATCTTCTGCCATTTTCTTATTCACCTGCTTTCTCATGCCGGAAAGATAATGGTTCTCTTTCCATAGTGAAAAAGAACAGTCACGGTCAGAGCAATAAAAATTCTTTTTCCCTTCATACACGGGATTGCCACACACCGGGCATTTCCCGATTTCTTCCCTCGGATGAAAACGGCTCTGTTCTTCTGCAGACAGGCTTTCGCACCCTGCAAGCATCCGCCCGATCAGTTCCTGAATGCCGCACAAAAACTCCCTGCTTTCAAGCTGCCCCTTTTCTATCAGAAGCAGGCGGTTTTCCCACTCCGCAGTCATGGCGGCAGATTTTAAATATTCCGGCAACACAGCGATCAAATCCATGCCATCGGCGGTAGGGAGAATCTGTTTCCCCTTACGGACGGCATACCCGGAAGAAACCAGTTTTTCAATAATCCCTGCCCTTGTCGCAGGCGTCCCAAGCCCTTTCTTCTCCGTATCTTCCCCAAATTCTTTATTCCCTGCAGTCTCCATTGCCGATAGCAAAGTATCCTCACTGTATGGTTTAGGTGGGGATGTGAAATGCTCCGTCATGCCCGCAGCTACCTTTTCCACCACACTTCCTTCCTGCACAGACGGCAGCGTCATATTCTCCCCGGCTCCGCTGTTTTTCATTCCCTGCATCTGCCGGAACGCCTCCTCTACAGCCTTCCAGCCATACTCCTGAACCATTTTTCCTTTTGCCGTAAAATGCTCCCCGGCGCAGGATACGGTCACTTCCGTCTCCATAAAAATATGTTTTTCCGCCGTAGCGCAGAGCAAACGGGCAGCCACCAGACACAGAATGTCGTTCTCCCCTTTGGACAACTTCGGCAGATGGGAGGCTTCAAGCCCAGCCGTTGGGATAATGGCGTGATGGTCTGACACCTTCCTGTTATCCATTACCCTTTTTACATCCGCATCCTCCGGATATACGGAAGAAAATCCAAAGATTTCACACACTATCCCAATGACTGTCTCTGCTGTCTTCCCCATATCTTCCGTCAGATACTGGCTGTCTGTCCTCGGATATGTTACCAGTTTTTTCTCATAAAGGCTCTGTGTAAAGTCCAGTGTTTCCTTTGCCGTATAACCATAATAGCGGTTGCTCTCCCTCTGCAATGTAGTTAAATCATACAGTTTCGGTGGCTGGACGGATTTTTCTGTTTTCATCACTTTTTCTATCACGGCAGATGCACCGTGACACGCCGCTTTCATTCGTTCCGCTTCTGACTGGCTGAATATCTTTTCCTTTACCACTTCCAGACCATTGCAGTCCAGATGGACGTTATAATATTTCTCTTTCTGGAAATGGCTGATCTGCTCTCCACGCTCCACCAGCATCGCCAGTGTCGGCGTCTGCACACGACCCACTACCAGGCGTTTGTAATACTTCGTTGTAAATGCTCTTGTAGCGTTCATGCCAACAAGCCAGTCTGCCTGTGCCCTGCAGACCGACGCTTTACACAGGTTCTCATACTCTTTCCCGTCTTTTAGATGTGCAAATCCATCCTGAATAGCGGTATCCTCCATTGAACTGATCCACAGCCTCTTAATGGGCAGGCGGCTCCCCGACAGTTCATAGACACGCTGAAAAATCAACTCTCCCTCACGTCCTGCGTCACAGCCGTTTACCACATATTCCACATCGCTCCGGTTCAGCAGCTTTTTCAGTACGGCAAACTGTGCCTTTTTATCCTTCGCCACGGAAAGCTGCCATACATCCGGCACGATAGGCAGATCGGAAAACTCCCACTTCTGATACTTTTCATCGTAGGTTTCCGGGGGAACATATTCCGCCAGATGCCCCAGACACCAACTCACAAGCCATCCGTTCCCCTCCAGATAACCTTCCTTTTTCTGTTTTGCCCCCAGCACTTTCGCCAGTGCCTGCGCCACACTGGGCTTTTCTCCTAATACTAAATACATAAAATCTCCTTTCCTTTCTCCTGTCTGTCTTTGAAAGACATCATGGTATACCCGCAGGGTATTTCCGGCTTATTTCTGCCTGTAAACAGAAAAAACAGCCAGAATTTCTCCGGCTGCCCTTCTTCATTCTGTGTCCTGTTTCTATCCATCATTCCGGCTTATTCTTCTTCGTCCCCGGAATCCCCTGGCTGTTCTTCGTTCACATACTCTCCGCCATCATAAAATTCCAAGTCCTCACCGTCCGCTTCTTCCCCGTCCTTTTTCGGTTTTACCACTTTCAGGTAATAGAAGCCGGCGATGCCGCCGATAAGAAGTAACGCCAACACCAGAAAAGCGCCTGTATTCACGCTCTCCGGCTGTTTCTCCGGTTCTGCCTCCGGCTCTGTTTCCACAGCTTCCTTCTCTGTTTCCGGGATTACTACCTGCGGCGTTTCTGTTTCCTTCTCTCCCTGAATATCCGTATCCTCAATGAACTCTGCAAGATCATTTTCGTCAATCATGGAGAGCATATAAACATTCTCCGTATGGCTGGAACGGTCTAAGACAAGAAAAAAAGTATTCCCGTTCTTCGTCTGAACCGTTAAGAACTGTTTTGTATCATCATCCGTCTTATCATCCAGAAGCTGCCCGTTGCCCGGAACAGAAAAGGGCGTGGCTTCTGTCTCTGTCTCTTCCACAGGTTCCTCAATGACCACGGGTGCTTCTGTTTCCGGAACTATTTCTTCCTGCGCAGCTTCATCCGTATAGGCAAAAACGCTCATCGGGGCTGTAGCTACCATCCCTGCCGCCAGCGCAAACAATGCCAGCCACTTTTTAAGTTTCTTCATGCTTCATATCCTCACTTTCTGGTGCCTTATTCTCCGGCATCTGTCTTTTCTCTGCCGTTTCCGGCTCATTTGGTTCCATTCCTTCCGCTTTGCCGGGAAGGTCGTCCTCCCCGGCATTTCCAAGCGGAATTGTCCCATTCTGAATCCCCTCCAGAACTGCTAACATCTGCCGTCCTTCAAGTTTCAGAGAACGGAAAGACTTGACAATCTCCTGTTCTTCAAGCTGCTCCCGCAGGACATTCAGTTCCCGCAGATGCTCCTGCCATACGGCAATCTTTTCCTCTGTTTTCTGAATATCATCCAGAACACGGTTTAACTTTTTGTTCAATTTTCATCCCTCATTTCTAATGTATCCGTCCAAACGCCATGAAGTGCTGCTGCCAGTAAGATGAAGAAATACTCGTATACTGGATGGGATTGCCGCAGTGGATCATCATGTTGTTACCCACATAAATCCCCACATGGCTCGCTCCCGGTGTGCTATATGTTCCCTGAAAGAATATCAGATCTCCCGGTTTTGCTTCAGATGGCGATACATAAGAGCAACAGCTCCGTAAGCCATCCGCTGTCTGCCTTCCCACGTTCCAGCCATTTCCGCAGTTATTGATTACCCAGCTTACAAAACCGGAACAGTCAAAGCTGGTGGACGGGGATGCGCCGCCCCATA
>Ga0129308_1001141_pt1 | contig 30318 bp, 22 predicted proteins | sample L827metagenome_FD_94440 | JGI IMG/M metagenome (GOLD analysis project Ga0129308, IMG submission 94440) | Ring-tailed lemur group fecal microbial communities from Wisconsin, USA - L827 metagenome | ecosystem: Host-associated > Mammals > Digestive system > Large intestine > Fecal | place: USA...
CCACTCCTGCGTCCTCTGCATCAGAAGCTTCTGTCTCTGCCTCAACCGCAGCAGTCACGCTCTCCGTACCTTCTGCTTCCGCGGCATCCTCCGCAGAAGCTTTTTCTTCCACTCCTGCGCCCTCTGCGGCCGCTCCTGTCTCTTCATCCGCAGCAGCCTCATCCTCGCCGCCGATCCTTACATGATACCAGGCCCCAATCTCTCCGATCACCGTGATGCTCTCCCCGCGGTGCGCAACTGCAAGCGCCTCAGAGCCGGTATCCGGTGCCTCCCGTACATACGCATCATCAAGCATGTACATAGTCTGCGCTTCCTCGTAGACGGCCTCTGTCTCTATCTCGGTTTCTTCTTCGGCAATCTCTGTCTGGTCAGCACCTTCGGCCCCTGCCTCTGCCAGATCCGTAGCTCCGGCCTCCGCAGCCGTTTTTGCATCTATCAGATCTACAGTTCCGGCCTCCGCAGTCGTCTCTGCTTCTGCAGCAAAGACAGCCGTCCCCGCCACATTTGCCGTCAGCATTGCGCCTGACGCCATCAGCACCAAAAGCTTCTGCATTCTCTTCTTCATAGTTCCAAAGTCCTTTCTATATTTCTCAGAATTTCACCGTCACGCTGCTTTCGCGCCTGTATACCTTCTTCATCGCTTTACTCGTACTACGTTTCAGGTAATATTTACCCGAGGAATCCGCAGCAAATTTGTCGAGGTTCGCGTCGCAGATATACCATTTGCCGCCGATCTTTACCTCGCACCACGCGTGCGGCTGCCACACGGATTTGTTGAATCCGCAGGTCTTTCCAAGACACACGCGCACCGGATAGCCCGTCGCCTTTTTGGCAAGGAACGCATAGGCTGTCGCATAATGGTAGCAGCTCCCTTTCTTTTTCTTCAGCATCTCGAGCGCGTACGTCTTTTCCCATCCCTTATTTGCACGGAAACCGACCTTGCGCTGATAATTCATCGTCTCCACATAACGAAACAGCTTCTTGAGCTTCGTCTTCTTCGTGTCGCTCTTTCCTGTCTTCTGGCTGACCACCTTCGCCGTCCGCGTTCCGAGTGCGCTCTTTGCCTGCACCGGAACTACCGAAAGCATAAGGCACATAACAAGCGCCGACAGAATGCCGATCCCATAATGTCTCCTGTATTCTCTCATATCCGTCTCCCCTTCTTTAAAATCATTCCATATGCAACCCTATCTGGCAACACATTGTCTCATGCAGCATTCTCCGCCGCAAAGTTACCAGTACTTCACAATTCTCTGTATCGTATGGCGGACCGGATAACCGCCGGAGCCGTAGATGCCGCGCATCCATCCGGCATACTGCGCCTCGGGATCGTAGTTAAGTCCGTTGATCCGAACCCACGCATGGCGCGTCAGACCGTCGCCCGCGCCGTCACGCGAGCCCGATACACGGCCGCAGACCACGTAAGGCTCGTAGCCCACCTCCGCTGCCAGAGCTGCAAACGCACACGCAAAGCTGTAGCAGTTGCCGCCACGTGTCGTGAACATATTGTAGGCGGTCGCCCGCTGCCAGCCCGATGCGTTCAGGTTCGGGTACTTCATCGTGTAATAGAAGCGTCCTCCGGCGACATAGCTCCAGCACGCACGCAGCTTCTGGCTCTGCGACATCCGCGAATTCGTGATCGAATCGACAATTTCCATCGCCTTGATCTTCGCCAGCGCATTCGTATCCATTTTTGCCGCACCTGTCTTTTGGGTCAGCGTGATGCCACGGTATGTCGTGTTTCTTTTGACCTTCCCGCTCTCTTCAATATAATACAGCTTCTTCTTGATAATCCGCCACCCGGTGACAGCCCTGCCCTTTGAGCTCACATAATAAATACTCTTTCCGAGCTTTACAAACGAGAGCTTTTTCGGACGGATCAGGCGTCCGGCATTGTCAAATATATAATAGCGGGTGCCGATCTTCACACTGCCGGTTGCGCGTTTGCCATTCTTCTTTATGTAATACCTCGCTTTGGAATGCTTCCATCTCGCACCTTCCTCCGGCAGGACCGGCTCCGTCGGAGAGACGAGACGCCCCTCCTCGTCAAACATACACTCGACACCATTTATCACATATGCTCCGACCGCCAGGCTGCCGTCCGGCTTCACATAATAGGTCTCGGTCACATTCTCCCATTGTCCGGTCTTCTTTTTCTTCTTTGCCGACGCCTGCGCCGGAATCAGCATGACGCACATCAGCAGAAGGAGAATCGTAAAACAGCATTTTCTCTTCTTCATAATCCGTTCCTCATTCTACTCCCATAAAAATTTCCTTGCCGCCATACTTATATGTATAGACGGTAAAGCCTGTATACTTCAAAACGCCGTCCTTCCCCGGCCCATAACAACTGCCGGAGTAATAGCGCGACTTCTTCGGCTTACCGATCAGCTTTTTCAGCGTAGCAAAATTCTTGCGGTACTTCGCCGCCGCCTGAATCTTTTTGGTTTTCGCCTTGTTCAGCTTCCCGGTTTTGGAATGGAACGAGTAGAGCTTGCCCTTTACCACGGCTGTCCCGCGCTGCACCTTGCCGCTTTTCGTAAAATAATAGCGTCCCTTGCCAATCGTGAGCCACTTTTTCTTCTGAACCTTACCGGTCTTCCCAAAATAATAACGGTCCTTCCCGACAATCAGCCACTGACTCTTCAGAAGCTCGCCGTCCCTGCGGTAATAAGTCTTATCTATCCAGCCGTCCGGCTGTGCCCCGGCCTCTCCTGCCGTGACTGCCTGCGACGCTTCCGGCTGTGCCGCCGCACTCCCCGGCGCGACTGCCTGCGCTGCATCTACCTGTGCCGCCGCGCTCTCCGGCGTACCAGACTGCACCGACTCAGAAGCTGCTGCTCCGGCTCCAAACATCCCGGACATCAAAAAACAGAGCAAGAAAACGCCTCCCAGGCGGCCTGCCCCTCTTTTCTTCATACCGATTCCTCCTTCTTCTCATATAACAGCATATAACGCTGCCCGCTCTACAATATTATTCAGGCAGCGTATCGCTGTGTTTCTAGTATTTTTTATTATAACATGCTCTGTTTCTCCTTGACAATCTATTTATTAGATTCGTGGCGGAACGCTGCCGCCTGAATCACGTTCTCCAGCAGCCACGCAGCTCTGACCTGAACAGTACACCCGCAGAAAGCTAAGCCTCCCGCACCGCCGCCTTCATCTCCTTCACATACTCCGCGACATACGGCACACAGTCCGTGCCATATTTCGCGCAGAGCTTCACGATTGCGGAGTCGGCGATTACGCCGTCCGCGATTCCTGCCATCTTCTTCGCCTGCTCCGGCGTTGAAATATCGAAGCAGACCGCACACGGCACGCTGCCGTTCCGGTGCGCAAGCTTCACGATTTCTCCGGGATCCGTGCGTGCATCCGTCGCACCGGGTGATGAGACGCAATAAAGGAAGCCCTCCGCAGACGCCGCAATCTTCGTGATACGCTGATGCGAAGCCGGAGCGGCCAGAGAGATCAGCGCAAGACCGTACTTTCTGCAGACAGAGGCGAACTCCTCCTTCTCCTCATACGGCACATCCGGCAGGACGATCCCGTCCATGCCAAGCTCTGCCGCCCGCTTCACGAAGCGCTCCGTCCCATAGGAAAATACGACATTCGCATACGTCATGAATACCATCGGCACCTGCGATTTCCGGCGGATCCGCTCCACCATCGCAAAGATTTTGTCCGTCGTCACGCCGCCCGAGAGTGCACGCACATTTGCCGCCTGAATGACCGGGCCCTCAGCCGTCGGATCTGAGAACGGGATCCCGAGCTCGATCAGATCCGCCCCCGCCTGCTCCATCGCAAGCACAAGCTCCTCCGTGACATCAAGCGACGGATCTCCGCATGTAATGAACGTGATAAACGCCTTTCCGTTTTGAAATGCAGCTTCAATCTTATTCATGAATATCCTCCCCTCTGTAGCGCGCGATCGCCGCACAATCCTTGTCGCCGCGCCCGGAAATATTGACTACGATAATCTGATCCTTCTCCATCTGCGGCGCAAGCTTACGCGCATAGGCAACCGCATGGGCGCTCTCGATCGCCGGAATGATGCCCTCGAGCCTCGACAGATACTCAAATGCCTCCACTGCCTCGTCGTCGGTCACCGGCACGTACTCTGCGCGCCCCTTGTCATAGAGGTACGCATGCTCCGGCCCGATGCCCGGATAATCAAGCCCCGCCGAGATCGAGTAGACCGGCGCAATCTGGCCGTACTCATCCTGACAGAAATACGATTTCATTCCGTGGAAAATCCCAAGCCTTCCGGTCGCGATCGTCGCCGCCGTCTCCGCCGTATGGACGCCCCGTCCGGCCGCCTCGCAGCCGATCAGCCGCACGCTCTCATCCCCGATAAAATGATAGAATGCTCCGATCGCATTCGAGCCGCCGCCGACACAGGCAAGCACCGCATCCGGCAGCCTGCCCTCGCGCTCCAGGAGCTGCTCCTTGATCTCCTTCGAAATCACGCTCTGGAAATCGCGCACAATCGTCGGGAACGGATGCGGCCCCATCACGGAGCCGAGCACATAGTGCGTGTCATCGATACGGTTCGTCCACTCGCGCATCGTCTCGGACACCGCATCCTTGAGCGTCCCGGTGCCGCTCGTCACCGCATGCACCTTCGCGCCGAGCAGACGCATCCTGTAAACGTTGAGCGCCTGGCGCTTCGTGTCCTCCTCGCCCATGAACACCTCGCACTCCATGTCCATCAGCGCCGCAGCCGTCGCAGTCGCAACGCCGTGCTGTCCGGCTCCGGTCTCCGCAATCACACGCGTCTTGCCCATCTTCTTCGCAAGCAGCACCTGTCCGAGCACGTTGTTGATCTTGTGCGCGCCGGTGTGGTTCAGATCCTCTCGTTTCAGATAAATCTTCGCACCGCCGAGATCCGCCGTCATGCGTTTTGCGTAGTACAGCCGCGACGGTCTGCCTGCATAATCATTCAGCAGCTCCGTCAGCTCCCGGTTGAACTCCGGATCGTTCCTGTAATGGTTGTAGGCTTCCTCCAGCTCAAACACTGCATTCATCAGCGTTTCCGGTATGTACTGGCCGCCGTGTATTCCGAATCTTCCGCTCATAATTGCTCCTCCCTTTAATAAAAAATGTACCCATTCAGCACAGGCCGAAGCATTTGCTGCAAAGGCCGTAAGAATATGATTCAGGACTGCAAAGTCCCATCGCCAAAGATGATTTCACGGATTTTGCGTCGCTGATGACAAAATTCCTGTGACGCAAAAAGTCCCTGACAGACGGTTAAATCTGTCAGGGACGGATCATTCATTCCGCGGTGCCACCCTGCTTCACGGGCCTAACCCCGTGCTCCTTGCGAGATACCAGCATATCTCCTGCAACTCACGTATGCCTCACGTCACAGAATACTCAGGCAACGTACCCGCCGCCCTTTGACTGCGCCCTCAGCGGCCCATTTGACAAACTGCCTCTCCGCCCGGCTCCCACCATCCCGGACTCTCTGTGCGCGCATGAATGCCTTTATCCCCGCTTCAACGGTTTGCTATTTTAAAACTGCGTCCACTATACAATATTCCGGCGGTATTGTCAATGACTTGGAATTGTTTTTTACAGCCAGTTTTTCTCTGTGATAACAGCATCATAACCGTGGATCTTTATCTTGTCCCCAATGTGAAGCTTGCCCTTTTCGGCAAGAATATACCCATTGTTTACTTCCCGAACGTAAGAATAAACCATTTTGGACACACGGCCCACCTCTTCCCCGTCCAGATAAACCGGCTCTCCCGGGCCACCGTACTGTTTGGAACGGATGTAAATATCGGCTTCCGGAACCTCAAAACCTACCATTTCGCGCTTCGGCCCCTCTTCTTTCACCTTCAAAAGAGCTTCCTTACCCACAAATTCCTTGTCCCACTTGATATTCTTTTCCAGTCCGACTTCAAAAGGATTCGTGTGAGACAGATCTCTCATGTAATAGAAATTTGCCTCTGTCGGGAGTGTCCACGCCATAACCTGGAACTCCGTCACCTGCTTTCCTCCGGCCTTTTCCACCGCAGGCTTCAGCACTGCCTCGAGCGCATCACAGTCCTCCGGATGCACATAAATCTCGTACCCCAGCTTTTCGCCACTGAAGCCGCCCCGGTTAATCATACACGGAATCCCCTGAATCTCCGTATCCATGTGTGCAAAAAATTTCAGGCCGCTGATGGAATCCCTCACAAGACTTTCTACTACCTCTTTTGACTTCGGTCCCTGTACCGCGTACATTTCCCACTCGTCCGTGATCTCCGACCAGTCCACATCATAATCCCCCTGATGATAATACCACCAGTCGTCTGTTTTCGATGCAAAAAGAGTCGATACCCAATACCGGTCCTCATCCATTCTCATAATTACAACATCATCAATAATTTCCCCCTGCTCATTCAGCATGGTAGTATATCTGTCTCTTCCGACTGCCAGGGAACCGATATTATTCGGGAACATATATTCCAAAAAAGCAGTCACGTCGGGACCTGTAATCTCCAGAAGCTGATGCGTCCAGAAGTACCAGCCCACCGCAGTTCTGACAGCCATATGCTCAGAACGCTTCATATCGTCGTATTTAAATATATTCTTATACATTTTCCAGCCCCCTGTCCTACATGAATTTATCTATTTTTTTCGCGATGCGGATGCGCAGCTTTCCGGCGGGAGAATCCTCCTCCCACAAAGACCACTGTGCATTCACCAGCGTCTTCACCATGCCGTTCCACATCCACACATGGGTTTCCGGCACATCCTTCGTTCCTGTAATCTCCAGCCCGCTCCGGTCAATCACATAGATAACCTCATCCTTATTAAATGCTTCTATCTCATAAGTACATACAAGAGACTGAAGCAGCATTTCAATCAGAGCGCCCATCACACGTCCGTCTTCCCCGATACTGTCCGGAACTCCCAGCCAGTCTCTGCAGCCTTTAATGGCATAGCGTTCTCCGAACATCGCTTTTCCGGCCGCCTCCAGGACACATTTCAGGATATGATCCGCCTGTTCCCTCGTCACGTACCCGCGCTTTACCGTTTCGGAAATAGCCGGAAGGATATAAAGAGAAGCTGCCGTTGACATATTAACCATCTGATTGCTGGAATCTGTCTCATTATTTGTTCCGTTCACAAAATGGTAATTACATTCTTCACGGAACATCATGGATTCCGCCACACAGTCCTCCTCCGCTGTCACCTTCTTCATATCATCCGTGACGGCAGGTCCGAAGCTCTCCCACAGCTTGTGCGGCGGCGCAGGATATTTTTCCCTCGACTCCGCAATAATACGGCAATGCCTGTCGCCGCAGCCCTTGGCCTCCACCATCATATAATCAATATCCGGCCCCTTTCTTCTGCGCTCTGCAGATGCTTTCGCCTGTCCCTGCAGCGACATGGTGGTCGTCCTGCAAAGCTCGGAGCCACAGATATCCCAGTCGCAGACATCCAGCTCCTTTTCCGCCCGGTACGTTCCAAAATCCTGACACCTCCCGCACATCAGCAGGGCGTCATCTCCTTTATCCCCGATCAGAGCCCCGGCATACTGCCCGCACATGAAAGGATGAATGCCGAAGCCGTCATCATCTCCATAATATTTTCCGGTAACATAAAGCCGCTCTATCGCTTCCTCGCACATAAGCTGCGCCCGCTCCTCGTAATCAGGAACAATAATCCGCAGCGCCTGCGTAGCTGCCGCGCTCAGCACAGATTCAAATCTGCTGGCATAGTGGAGCGCGTCCTGGTAAGAATAAATCCTGTTCCACGGGGACTGAATCCCGTAATAATTTTTAAAGTAAGCGCCTTCCCCGCTGTTCTGAGGAATTCTTTCATCGATCCTTTTACCCATAACTCAATCCTCCGTATTTTCCGGATACTGTTCAATCGCCGGCTGAAATTTTACAATATTATGTGACATTCCTGAATCCGCCACTACAATTTCTCCTGTCATTCCATCAGACATGGGCGTACTCATCGCGTAAGCCACAATCGCAACCGTATCAATCGGCGGTATCTCGTCACTCTGCCATACCATCAGTTCATCGTAGAACTCGTCCTGCTTTTCCTCGGACAATTCCTTCACGCACATATTGGAAGACGCCCCTGCCGTCACCATTCCTCCCGGCGCTACTACATTGACCATAATGCCAAAACGCTTCAGCTCCTTTGCTGCCTCAATCGCAAGGGAATTAACGCCGCCCTTGGAGGCCGCATAATGCGGATAACCGCCGAATACAGGATACGGAAGCCATGCGCAGTTTGAAGAGATCAATGTGATTTTGCCCTTGATGTTATGCTCGATCATATATTTACTCACATGCTTGATGCCCAGAAACGCACCGCCCACATTCGTATCCATCACACGGCGGAATTCGTCTGCCGGAAGATCATAAATATGAGCGTAATTCCACACTGCCGCACTGTTTACAAGGATATCAATGCTTCCGAATTTTTCATCTGCCGTCTTTACCAGATTTTCCATATCCTCTTCTCTGGTTACATTTGTCCGGCAGAAAATCACTCTGTCAGAGCCGTACCCGGCCTCCTCCAGAATCGGCAGCGTGTACGCTCCCTTCGCATCGGATGATCCTGCCAGCACTACGTTGGCGCCTCCCTGAAGGAGCCGCAGAGCGATATTGAAGCCAAGCCCTGAAGTTCCGCCCGTCACAATAGCAGTCTTTCCCTTTACAGAAAACATTTCTTCCATCGGTCTTGCTGCGCTGACATAATTCTTGAGCATGGCTATATTTGCCGCATTCATATCAAATTCCATTCTAAAACCCTCTCTTCCTTTTATTTCTGTATTCCCGGGAAAAATGAATGGTTCTATTATAAAAATTTCGGCCGTTTTTTGGTATACTGTCAATTATACTTTTTTCTGTCCCGATACCCCTCTGATTTGACGGGTAAGTATTGCAAATTTCTATGCTTCCTGTATAATAATATGCAGGAAAGGTGCTGATATTATGAAGCTGAACGCAGAAATTATCTTTGAACGGTTAAAGAAAAAATATCCTGTTAAACTGTATGGGGACAATTCTTCCGAAATGCTTTTCTCCTCACCGGAATTTTATGAGGACAATACGCACCGGCTTCACAGCAATCATCTGTACCTGGCTACCGTGGAGCATCTGCCCCACCGCCCGGTGATTGAACGAAATGTTCTTCTGGTATGCATCGGAGAGAGTCCGCGGCTGTCCTACTATAAAGAAAATGCGATTGTCATTCTCCTGAACAAAAAGGTGGATTTCTTTGAAGTTTACAAAAGCCTTCAGGACATTTTTGAACTGTTTCACAACTGGGAAAGCCGGCTTCTGGAGCTCTTCATGAAATCTCCCTCCATACAGGATATCCTGAACTGCACCTACCCTGTTTTCGAGCGTTCTCTCTTTGTTCTGGACGCCTCTTTTCAGTATGTTGCTTCTTCCTACTCGGCGGACAATTGTACCGGAAAGAGCTGGAGTCAGTCCCACGGCAGGCTGGATCCGGAAATGTTTCTCAGCTTCCTGAAGGAAAAAGAGCCAAACATGGACCGGAGAGGCGCTTTTCTGCTGGACTTTGAATCCGCAAGTGTTCTGTGTGTGAACCTGTTTAATTCGAGCGATGACTACATCGGATGTCTCGCCATTGACCAGACACTGCATCCCTTTATCGACGGTGAAAATCAGCTTGCCGAATATCTTGCAGCCATTATTGAGAAAATCAGCATGATCAATCCTGTTCTTCTGAACAGTGAAAAAAGCTCTCTGAAGCAGATTCTGCAGATTTTGATGAACGAAATGCCCCTGGCAAAAAACCAGAAAATCCTTCTGAAATCAGTGAACCTCAAACGGGACTACCTCTGTATCTCTGCCCACTACCAGAAGCGGTTTTCTTCTTTCCCCGCAGGCTACATCTGTTCTGTTTTCGAGACGCTTTTTCAGGACAGTGTTTTCTTTATGCAGAACAATACCGTTCTCGGTCTGGTTCCGGCCTCTTTTCTTGCAAAGGATCCGGCTGATCCAAATGAAGAAGTGAAAAAGATGCATTCCTTTGCAAAAGAAATGCAGTTATGCATCGGCATCAGCAATGAATTCTGTGACCTGTACATGCTCCGGACCTTTTACCGGCAGGCGGAAGCCGCCATTGAGAACGGACATCTCTACCGTCCAAATGAAAATATCTATTACTTTCATGATTTCGCGCTTCTGGAAATGGTTGCCAACTCTCTGGACGGGCTTCCTGTCGAAGCCTATTTTCCAAAGGGCTTCCGCGAGCTTCTGGAACATGACCAAAACAGCAGTATTTCTTATCTGGAGACGCTTTCCGTATTTCTTGAAGAGAACATGTCCTACGCAAAAGCTGCACGCAGGCTGTTTATCCACAGGAGTACACTGATTGAGCGGATCAACCGGATCGAAAGCGAATTATCCGAAGACCTGAGCAATCCCGATCAGCGGCTTTTCCTTCAGCTCCTTCTAAAAGCCCTTCAGATCGGGAATTAAAGCTGCCTTCCGGCGCCAGATAAATCGTGACAGACCACACGTCTGCCAGGCACACCACCATCAAAAAGACCTCTGCTCCTACCCTGAGAGCAAAGGTCTTTTCCGGCTTCTGAAATATACTTTGATTATCTTGAACAAGCCTTCAGATCTGCATCAATCTGATCTGCAAATTTCGCTATCTCGGCAGATTCCGGATAGCTGAGAAGCTTGCGGTAGGTAAGCGCTCCTACAAGTTTCATGCGCGGATCTTTTGACGAGCCCGGAACCCATTTCTCCAGAACAGCTTTTCCTTCCTCTGATCTCATAATTTCCTTGATTTTAGAATCCAGTGATAATGCCATATAAACTCCTCCCTGTCAACATACATATAATGCACTGTATTTTTTTAAATTCCTTCCCGGGAATTCATTGCAGTCATTATAGCGGATTCCGTATTTTTTAACACCCGGCAAAAAATAGCTTTTTTCCCCGAAAAAACTGTTATTTTGTCGGATCGCTGCCGTATAGTTGCTTCCAAATATCTTGCAGTTTGTCCCATTTTCATGTATATTAGTAGTACGCTGATCCTGTTTTCAAAGGGGATATTTTTATGAATAGAACGGCATTTTTGAAATCAATCCTGATTCCTTTTTTTCTGTACGTGTGCAGCGTCCTGATTTTACCGGCGGAGGTGCTTGCCGCGCCGTCAGAGACAGAAAATAAATCGATAAATTTCTCAGTGGAGGAGCTGGCCTACCGTGACCGGGCCGGTGAAATTGTCATAGGGTGTCCGGTCAATAACTGCCCGATGCTTTTCGAGGATGACGAAACAGGCGCGCTCGAAGGCATCACCATCGATATTCTGGACATGGTAGCGGAATCGACCGGCCTTACCTTCCGCTATCAGGCATTGCCCTCCGGCAAAATCGCATTCGAAGATCTGCAGCGACTTCAGGTAGATATGGTCGCAGGCGTGGAATACAATGAATTCAACAGACGTTCTAGCGGCCTTGTCCTGACGGATACCTACCTGCATGCCGCCAAGGTTTTTGTGTGCAAAAAAGGAACGGAATTTCATCCCGACAGCGCGATGACCATTGCGGTCAACTCCGGCTCGCAGACGCTCGAAAAAAATATCAAAAAACAGTATCCCCAGTTTCAGATCTTGTTCTGCGACTCCACCGAGGAGGCATTGTCCGCCCTGCACTCCGGGAAGGCCGACGCCGTTCTGCAGAATCAGTACACCATCGAAAGAATCCTGCGCAAGCCGATCTACGCGGATCTGCGCATCGTGGCTACGGCATCCATCGGCGACAGCCAGTGCCTCGGGTATCTCGTACCGGTGGACGAGAATGGAAAGAATCTCCTGAACGTGGATACCGCCCTGCTTCTATCCATACTGAATAAGGGCATCGACCACCTCGATCAGAGTCAGGTTTCCTTCCTCATTATCAAATCGACATCCGAAAATGCCTACCAGTTTACCATCTGGGATACGATGTACCATTATCGCTACGCAATGGCCGGCCTGTTCGCCAGCCTGCTGTTCATTATTGTCCTTCTGCGCAAAAACCGCATTCTGCACCGGAAACGCTCGGAGCAGCTTGCAGCCCAGCAGCGTGCGAAGGAGCTGGCGGCAATCAACGCCCAGATGAAGCAGCAGCAGCTTCTCCTGATGGACGCCCTGAAGCACGCCGAGGAAGGGAACCGCGCAAAGAATTCCTTCCTGTTCAATATGTCGCATGATATCCGCACGCCGATGAACGCGATCCTCGGCTTCACAGAAATCGCCTGGCGCAACATAGACGACACGGCAAGGCTCTCCGACTGTCTCGAAAAAATACAGGTTTCCGGCAGACAGCTTCTGCAGTTGATCAATAATATTTTGGATATGACGAAAATCGAAAACGGAGCGGTCTCACTGACCGAGAATTGCTGTGATCTCAGAGAATGCATCGAAAGGGCCAGCGGCATTTTTCAGGCGGAGATTGACCAGAAGCATCTGACCGTCCGGACCGATACGTCAGCTCTGAAAAACAACCTCGTTTACTGCGACGGCCTCCGTCTGAATCAGATTTTATTCAATCTCTTAAGCAACGCCATAAAATTCAGCAAACCGGACGGCAATATCCTGGTCACGCTGAAGCAGGAGCCGTGCGCCATCCAGGAATACGCCGCATATGAACTGCATGTGAAGGATAACGGAATCGGAATGTCGCCGGAATTTCTGGCGCGCATCTTCGAACCGTTTGAGCGGGAGCATACCTCGACCATCAGCCAGACGCAAGGCACCGGGCTCGGCATGTCCATCACGAAAAACCTCGTCGATCTGATGGGCGGCACGATTCACGTAACCAGCGAACCCGGTCAGGGGACTGAATTTGTCGTGCAGTTCACATTCCGATTGCAGGTGCAGGAACAGCAGCCCGGACAGGATGCCGCGGCAAAAGCCGTTCCGGCAGATGATTTCTCCGGGAAACGGCTGCTTCTCGTCGACGACAACGAGCTGAATATGGAGATCGCCGAGGAGCTTCTGTGCGAGGCAGGCTTCCTCGTAGAGACAGCCCTGGACGGACAGATTGCCGTAGAAATGGTGAAAAATTCCACGCCGGGCTACTACGACGCAATCCTGATGGATATCCAGATGCCGGTAATGGACGGCTACGAGGCTTCGCGGACGATCCGCGGCCTTGAGGACCGGGAGCTGGCGTCAATTCCGATCATCGCACTGACCGCGAACGCATTTGACGAAGACAAAAAGGAAGCACTGTCCAACGGCATGAACGCCCATATTGCCAAGCCGCTGGATATCCCGGTGCTGTATGAGACGTTGGAACATATTCTGAAATGAAGGAAAGCGGACGTTCCGTTTTTCTATATGGAAGACGGCAGCCACATCGCAGACAGTAAAACCGGGCGGGCAGCAGACGGACATACCGCGCCTGCTGCCCGCCTTCTACAGCTTCTCACGCCGGTAAGCATCCGGTGAGAGTCCCGCGTATTTCTTGAATACCCGTGAAAAGTAGGTACTGTTCTCAAACCCCAGTGTGTCCGACACCTCGTATACCATCCTGCCCTCCTCCAGCATCTGCCGCGCCAGCCGCACCTTTTCCATATTTACATATTCAATAAAATTCCTTCCCATCTCCTTTTTAAAAACCGTACTCAGATATGCCCCGGAAACGCCGATTTCACGGGCCGCCTCCGACAGATGAACCGGTTCCTGCAAATGTCCCCGCAGATATTCAAATACGCTCTTCAGAAGCTCCGATCTGCCGCACTTGAATTCCACAAAAAACTTCTGAAAAAACTGTTCCTCAAACGCCAGAAACCAGCGTTCTATCCCGCTTAAGCTGTTCATCATCATAAGGCGCTGGTAGTGGCAGTTATCCTGCTCCACCTCTATTTCCTCAATGGCTCCGTTCAGAGACTGCGCCGTCATGGAATAGATCCCCAGCATATCCATAAAAATCCGCCGCAGGACATTGATATACACGTACTTCTCCTCGTGGATATTCCGGAAAATATCTCTGATACACTGGTTCGACTGCTCCTGCTGAAATTCCGACACCACGAGCTTCAGCCGGTTCAGAAGATCCGGCATTCCTTTTGGCATATGCTCCCGGAAATCGAGCCTCCGGTTCAGGCGCTGTATCTCCTGCTCCTCATCATAGTAGCTGAAGGTCCCTACCTGTTCCGCAACGGCCAGCGCGTCACTGATCTCCTCCTCATTCCCCATGACGGCTTCCCGGATTCCCATGTATACTCTTTCCTGAAAGCACTGTCCCAGACGCCGGTGAAGCTCCCGGTAAAACTCATCGGGGTACTGCCGCTCAAAGGCAAAATAGCAGCACTGCATCCCCTTGATGATCCGCAGGCCATCCTGCTTCTGTTCCCCAAGCCACTGCTTCGTCACCTCTGCGGCCCGGTAGACCGTGTCCTGACTCCCGGCCGTCTGGGGAAGGATGCACAGCAGCGTCCGGTACGTTCCCACCTCCGCAAAAATATCCCGTCCGCTCCCGCCGATCATTTCCTCATAATACACCTCATGGAACGGGAAAGCAGGCAGCGCTCCGGCTTCCTGTCCCGGCTCCCGTCTGCTTTTTTCCAGAATTTCCAAAAGCTCCTCCGAGGAGAGGTTCAGCTTCCTCAGATAGTCATAGGCCCCCAGCTTCATGGCCTCCTTCACCGTCTGAAATTCCTCATTGCAGCTAATCACAATGACGCGGCACTCCAGTTTCTCCCGGCGCAGATATTCCAGGATCTCCAGCCCATTGACCTTCGGAATATTCAGATCCAGCAGGACATACTCCGGCCGGTTCTCCCGAATTGACCGCAGCGCTTCCTCCCCGTCTCTTGCGTCCGGAAGCAGGCAGAAGCCCAACCGCTCCCAGTCAAGAAGCTGCCGAAGCCCCAGCCGCGCCAGTATCTCATCTTCCACTATCAGAACCTTCTCCATCACTTTCCCCCGCATTTTTCGCCCGCCGCTTCGGCACACGTATCCACATCTCAAAGCCTGTCTTTACCTGTTCATTATAAATCAGCCCGTAAGAATCCCCGTAAAGCATCTTCAATCTCGAATTTACATTGTAGAGGCCCATCCCGGTAAAGCTTCTCCTGTTATTCTGAGGCGTATTCAACAGCCGCTCCACAACCTCACGCTCCGCCGAATGCCCGTTATTGAAAATAAGAATCACAAAATCTCTCTCATACTCCACCGCGGACACAATAATCTGTCCCGCTTTTACATCCTTCACTCCGTGCAGAATCGCGTTCTCCACAATCGGCTGCATCGTAAAAGCAGGAATCTCGTAGAAATACAGCTCCGTGGGAATCACATTATAATATTGAAAGGTGCTCCCGAACCGCATCCGCATAATATCCACATAGGCAGACAGAAGCGCCGTCTCCTGCCCCACGGTTGTCATCCCTTCTCTGTTCCGGAACACGCCGCGGAGAATCTCGCCCAGAGCCCCCAGCGCCCGCTCCGCCTTCTCATCCTGCTCCTCCCTGGCCATAAGCCGGATGGAATTGACGGTATTAAAAATAAAATGCGGAGAAATCTGCGATATCAGCATCTCATAGCGGGCTTTCTCCTTCAGATGGCTCTCCACCTTCACCCGCTCAATCAGTTCTTCAATCCGGCGTCCGGCCCGGTTGTAGCTGTCCACAAATTTCCGGATCTCCCAGAAGGAGTGCGCCGGTACAGCAAGGCTCAGAATCCCGCTGTCGGACTGCTCCAGCTTCCTTGCGACCTCCGTGAGCGGCCGGGACAGCTTCCCGGAAAAGTAAATCATCAAAGCTACCGTCAGCAGAATCAGCAGCAGAACCAGCAGCAGAATCGCCCGGAAAATCCCTGAGCTTTCCCGCAAAAGCTCCCGCTCCGGCACCTGGTACACCAGCAGATTCCCATAATACTCCAGCGGCATCGCCATGTAGCAGTCTCCCTCTGCATAGTCGCACCAGAGTCCGTTCCCTGTCCCGGACTGCCATTTGGAATACAGCCAGGACATCCTTTCCTTTGCCTTCCCCTCCTCCCCATTATATTCCATCTGGATTTGTTTGTCTTTATTCAGAATATAAAAACTGCCCTGACCGGAAGCAGCCAGGCTCTGTATAAATTTCCCCCATATTTTTGCCCCGGAAAGCTGGGTAAGCAGCACCCCCTGCTTCTTCCCGGAATAGTCCAGAATGCTTCTCCCGATATAGAGATACTGGTAATCCTTGACCGTGCTTGCCGTCATCTCCCGGAAGAAGCCGGAGAGCTCCGGGCAGAAGGTCGATTTCCTTCCGTTTTTCAGGATATCCTGATACCATTCCTCCCCTTCATACTCCAGCCTGCTCCGGCTCAGGTGGTTTGAGCCGATCAGATAGCCGGAATTGGTCAAAATCGCCATTTTTCCATTGAAAGCATTCAGTACGGAGCTTTCCACCTCCAAAATCCGGTTGGATAACTCCGTCTTCGCCTGATGGACTTCATAGCTGTCTTCCCCTTCCCCGTTCATAATCCTGAATCTCTCCAGCACCTCACTGTTAATCATCAGCATACTGGCGGAATAATTCGTCACCTCGATTACCTGATCCGCATTGTCCTTGATCTGGGCCAGCGAGGAGCTGCTGTAGGACATCAGATTCTCCTTCACTACCCTCTGCAGGTAGAAATTCAGCACCATGAGCCCAAGACACAGCGGGAGCACCACAAACAGGCCGATATAAAGAATCAACTGGCTCCGTATGCTTTTCCGCTTAAAATCTACTGCTATCTTTCTTCTCATTCTTCCGTCAACCACCTTTTCCCGAAGTGTGTATGAAAATCGCCGCATCCTCCCATAACATCAGAAAAGAGGCCGCGTCTGTTCCCCGCGCGGCCTGCGTCTGTCTGCGGCGGCTCTGCTTTTTGCCGCCGCATCATTTTCTGTTATCCCTTTACCGCCCCTGCCGACAGTCCGCTCACCAGATTTTTCTGAACCAGAGCGAAGAACAGCAGGATCGGAATCAGGCTGAGGGTAACGGCGGACATCAGGAGTCCCCAATCTACGGAGTACTGCCCGATAAAGTCCTGCATCCCCACCTGAATCGTTTTTTTCAGTGTCGTATTGATAAAAATGGAAGCGTACATGTATTCGTCCCAGGAGGACATAAAGCAAAACAGCGCAGTGACGAAAAGCCCCGGCTTCGCCACATGGATGATCACCGTAAAGAACGCCGTCAGCCTGCCGCACCCGTCGATCCGGGCCGATTCCTCCAGCTCCCAGGGAATCGTACTGAAAAATGCGCACGTATTCCAGATCGCAAAGGGCAGCGTAAAGGATATGTACATCAGAACCAGTCCCACATAGCTGTCGATCAGGCGGAGCTGCTTCATGATAATATAGTACGGAATGCAGAGCAGAATGCCCGGAAACATGCGCGTCATGAGTACAGCCATCTTGATTTTGTCCGCTCCCAGAATGTGATATCTGGTCAGCCCGTAGGCCGCCATTACCGCCAGAACCATGCTGACCGCCATCGTCACCAGCGTAATAAAAATACTGTTGAAAAAATACCGGAGGAAATTCGACTCAAAAATCACATGGCGGAAATTTTCAAAGGTCACGTAGGTGGGTATAATCTGCCCGACGTCATAAATCTGCTCCGGCGTCTTCAGGGCCGTCAGCACCACGTAAACAAAAGGAATCATGGCCGTTACTACCATGAAAATGGTAAACAGGTAGGCTGCTGTCAGCCGAAGTCTCTCTTTTTGTCTTTTCGTGAGCATCCCCTACTCCTCCTTTTCACTCACCATGCGCAGGTAAATCCACGAGAATACTGCCATGAACAGGAACAAAATCACGGAAGCCGCCGATGCCGTCCCGAAATTGTGATTGATAAAAGCCTCCCGGTAAGCAAAGGTATAGATAATCTCCGTGCTGTACAGAGGGCCGCCTCCCGTCATCAGCCAGATCGTATTAAAGCAGGACAGAATCCCGATCAGGTTCAGGATCGTGGCAATCGCCAGCGGTTCCTTGATGATCGGCAGCGTGATCCGCCAGAAGCTCTGCCAGCGGCTGGCCCCGTCAATCTCTGCACTCTCATACACGCTGTCCGGGATCCCCTGAAGCGCTGCCAGAATAAAGATCATCTGAAAAGGAATCCCCTTCCAGATTGCGACCAGCGCAACACACCAGAAGGCGGAATCAATATTTCCCAGCCAGGAGACCGACTGTGTGAGCATCCCCAGCTTCACGGCCAGGATATTAATAATCCCGACGTTTGCATTATATAAAAAGGTAAATGTCATCGCCGCAATAGAATGCGGTACCGCCCAGGGCACGAGCACCAGCGTGCGGAACAATGACCTTCCTTTCATCTTCTGATTCAGGGCCAGGGCCAGAATCATGGCCACCAGCAACTGCGCCGCCAGATTTACCACAGTCCATTTGACCGTATTCCCGATGGACTGCAGAAAAATCGGATTCGCAAATATTTTCCTGTAGTTCTCCAGTCCGGCAAAGGTATTAAACACCGGATCCTTCGGCCGCACCAGATTATAATTCACAAAGCTCAGATAAATTCCGCGAAACAGCGGATAAATGGAAAGTGCCAGAACCGCGATCACCGCAGGGGCAATCAGCAGATATCCCGGCCAGTTTTTTTTCAGATCCAAAGCCTTTCTGTTTGCTGCTTTTCTCATGACCGTCTCCCTACCGTTTCCCCATCCCGCCCGGGGCATGTCCATATCCCGACTCTGACGGATCATTCAGAACATGCCCCAAAAAGCAGGAAAGAGATCACTGTTACAAATTTGCGATACCTGCTTCCATGAAGTGTTGTCCGGGAAGCTTATTTATAATTCGCATCGATATTTTCATTCAGCTTGGCAGTCAGGGAAGCCAGTGCATCCTCTGCCGTAGCCTGCCCGTAATCTACCTCCAGGATTGCGTTCGTGATCAGCTCATCAATCGCCTTTTCATTGATGACCGCCGGGCGGGCGCAGGTATACGGGAACTCATCCGTGAAGACGGTGAGCCGCTCCTTCCCTTCCAGTGCTTTTCCGTAATCAAAATCTTTTCTGGCGGAAATCTTACCCTGCACAGCCAGAATGGAATCCCCACTCCCGGAGTTCAGATACTGAATCAGATCGTAAGCCAGCTCCGGGTATTTGGTATTTGCATTGATGTTCCAGGTCCAGCCGCCCAGTACTGTGGCCTGAGTCTTGCCCGATACCATCGTAGTGATGCCATAATCCAGATCCGGTTTGATCTCATCCACGCCGCTTGCGCACCAGTCGCCGCCCAGCAGGAAGGTTGCTTCGCCGTTCGCAAAGCTCTCATACACCTTGTCCCATGTGGTAGCTTCCTTAAAGGATTCCACCAGACCGCCGTTCGTAATGATATCACAGATATAGTTCCATGCTTCCGTTCCCGCTTCGTTGTCGATCACCACCGCCGGAATCTCACCGCTCGTATCAATGACCGGGCACTCATTCTGATAGAAGAAGGAATAGAAGGCATAGGCGCTCTGATAGGTAATGATGCCGCCATAGCCTGCTTCCTTCACCGCGGCAAGCGCACCAGACAGCTCCTCCCAGGTCGTGGGAACCTCGAGATTCAGTTCCTCCAGCCGCTCCTTATTATAGTAAAGACCGCAGCAGTCCATGTACCACGGAACCGAGTAATACTCACCCTGGAATTTGCCGGAATTCAGCGGTCCCTCCTGATACTGTCCGACCAGCTCTTCTGCTGTCGTCAGCTCACTGAGAGGATACAGAAGTCCCATAGCCGCCAGATCGATGGCATGCCCGGAATTGTCCATAATCACGACATCGGCACCGCCTCCGGCCAGAGCGGAGGTCTGGAACGACTCCTTGATATCCTGCTGCGACGCTCCCTGCAGGTTCACCTTCACGCCGGGATGCTCCTCCTCATACTGTCTTACCACTTTCGTAAATTCCGCTCCCAGATCCGTAGTCTCATCCACCCAGTCATTGGTCATCAGCAGCGTGATTTCCCCGCCTTCCTCCGCGGCGCTGCAGCAGACTCCCGTCCCCATCACCATTGCTCCTGACAAAATACACGCTAAAAGTTTCTTACCTTTCATTTTTTCCTCGCTTTCCGCCCGGTTCCCTTTGGATCGGACTTTGTTCTTTTTCAAGTCTGCGGCCGCGCTTGAATATCATGCATCTATTAAAACACAGGGGCGTATTTTTTAGAATAAATAAATTTTGGCATTTTACGGGGAAATCTCTTAAAAATTGAACACCTCTCCGCGCTGTCCCGGGCCTGTCTGTTTTTTCACGGAATCCGTCTTCTTTCATAAAAAATAGTGCATGTTTTTTGCTCCATGCGACTTTTTTTCTTATTATTTTTCCAAATATCAAAAAATCTCTTTATTCCAACGAAATTCCTTTTCTCTTATAATGCAGGCTATGAAAAAGAAAAGGAGGGACTTTACTGTGAAAAAGTTAAATGTAGCTCTGGTCGGGCTGAGCTTCGGTCTGGAATTTGTAGCCATTTACTGCAAGCATCCCGACGTAGACAAGGTCTATATTGTAGACAAAAATGAAAAGCTTCTGGGCATCGCCAGAGACCGCTACAGCATCCCGCAGGAACGCTGCTTCACCGATCTTCAGGACGTGCTGGACATCCCGGAGATCGACGCCGTGCATCTGGTGACGCCGCCGGCTACCCACGCTCCGTTTTCCGTCCGGGTGCTGAAAGCCGGAAAGCACTGCGGCTGTACCATTCCTATGGGGATGAGCATTGAGGAGCTCGAGGATATTATACGGGCCAGAAGGGAATCCGGAAAAAACTATATGTTCATGGAAACTACGATTTTCCAGCGGGAATTTCTCTATATGAAAGAACTGTATGAGAAGGGTGAGCTGGGGCGTCTGCAATACATGACCTGCGCCCACTATCAGGATATGGAGGGCTGGCCCGACTACTGGAAGGGCTTCCCGCCTCTCATGCATCCCACGCATGCGGTCGCACCGTGCCTCATGCTGGCCGGACATCTCCCGGACAAGGTCTACGCAAGAGGCTCCGGCCAGGTGCGCAAAGAGCTGGAGGAGCAGTACGGCTGCCCCTACGCGTTCGAGGCTGCCTTCATCTCCCTGAAGGACAGTGACGTCACCATTGAAATGGAGCGGTTCCTCTACGGCGTTGCCAGGAGCTATTCCGAATGCTTCCGCGTCTACGGGGAAAACAAGAGCTTTGAATGGCAGCAGCTTGCCGATGAGGATCCGGTTCTGTACACCCGGACAGGCGCGCTTCAGGAGGTGGACATCCTGACAGATGACCGTCAGAAATCCAGCCGGGGCGGCGAAATTCTGGAGGAGCGGATCAGGATACCGGATTACGCCCATCTGCTTCCGAAGGAAATCGCCTCTTTCACCACCAACACGGTCTATAACAATGAAAACACCCATCTCTCGTTCACGCAGGGCGGCGGACACGGCGGATCGCATCCGCATCTCGTCCACGAGTTTGTGCGCTCCATTCTCGAGGAACGCAAGCCGCTGATGGATGATATCATGGGAGCCTACTGGACCGGAACCGGCATCTGCGCCCATCAGTCCGCTATGAAAGGCGGAGAGGTTGTCTCCATACCGGAGTTTGAAAAGGTCAGATAGGAAAATACGCCCGGGGATTCTATTTCATCCCCGGGCGATTCTGTGTTTGTTTAAATCATTCTATTGCGTTCCACTACAGCCGGTACACCTTCGTCTCGTACGCCGCCAGCGTTACCTCGCCCTGTACCCGGCTTCCATCGTCCAGATCCGTCATTTCCTGGTTCAGCGTGATCGTCTGCGCCTCCTTCTGGTAGTTCAGCACGAACACAAACTGCTTCCCGTTCTTTTCCCGCACGGCGAGCTCGCAGCCCTCCGGGAGCGACAGCAGCCCATCCCACGGAGAAAGCGCTCCTGTGGCCTTCAGGAATGCCTTTACGTTCTCTCTCGTAAACGTGCCTCCGAAATGCAGCACGCGCCCTGCGCCGCACGTTGTCTCCACGAGCGCCGGTTCTCCCTGATAGTAAGACGCGCCGTATCTGGCAAGCACCTTTGCCTCACTGTCATCCACAGCAAGGACATCGTGGAAAATCCCGGCTGGGACCGCCTCGCCGTCCCAGTCCATATGAACAGGATCATCCGCCGGGCCGACAAAGGTAAACTCCCGGACGTCCGTCTTCGTCAGCGGTGCCAGCAGGCCCGGCATCGGGCTCATCACGCATTTCCCGGTGTCGTCCTTCATGCCGGTCCGCGCTCCGAGAATCAGCGTCCCGCCCGCTTTCACGTACTCCGTCAGAAGCTCCGCCTTCCGTTCCGTAAGGATAACCGGATGCGGATAGATGAGCACCGGATACCTGCTCAGCTCCTGCACCTCTGTCTGCTCCAGAAGATACACGACGTCCATCGGAGTATGCGTAAGCTGCGACGCTGTGAAGATCTCCTTCTCGCTCTTCTTCGCCAGCCGCTCATGCCAGACGTCCGTTCCCGCGTCCCAGATATTATCATAATCCTTCACAAGCGCAAACGACGCCAGATATCTGGCCCCGGCCATTTCCTGAATATGCTTCGTCCGCTCCCAGATCCGGGCGATCTCCGCCAGCTTGCGGTTGTCCCGGTTGTCATAGTCCAGAATCCCATGCCAGTAAATCTCCGTCCCCATGATTGAAGTGCGCCAGCGGAAAAAGCTCACATAATCCGCCCCGTGCGCGATACTCTGCATCGCCCACAGCATCACCTGCCCCGGCTTCGGCGCAGGCGCCTCCATGCGCGTATTCCAGCCGTTCGCCCCGGACTGCTGCTCCATAATCCCGAAATGCGGGCAGACAGAACGCACCTCCGTCAGATGCCGGCTCCATTTCCTGTCGTTCAGATCATCGGAATGCTTCGGATCTTCACACAGGCAGTAAGCAAAATTCGGATAGGAATCGTATGTATAAACATCCAGACATTCATCCGTCATCCTGTGATTGTCCAGATTGCCAAACATTCCATTCGTCGTAATGAAATCCCCCGGCTTCTTATACTTCCGAATAATCTCGCTCTGCATCCTGCAGAACCGGACCGCACTGTCCGAGACGAACCGCTTGTAGTCCAGCACCTGATGCGGATTCGTCGAATCATGGATCGTCGTGCGCGGAACATAAATCTCCTCCCAGGCTGTGTACGTCTGGTTCCAGAATACCGTCCCCCACTTCTCATTCAGCACGTCCAGGCTGCCGTACTTCTCCTTCAGAAATGCGCGGAACGCCAGGGTATCGCTCTCCGAATAAAACTCATCTGCCTCACAGTTGATCTCATTGTCGATCTGCCATCCCACAATGCACGGCCGTTTCGCATAATGCTCCGCAATTTTCTCCACAATACGCGCGCTAAGCTTCTGGTAAACCGGCGAATTGTAATTGTAATGCCGTCTCATGCCATGCCGGAACTTCACGCCGTCCATGCGGCAGTTCAGCACCTCCGGATATTTCTCCGTCAGCCATGCCGGAGGCGTGGCAGTCGGCGTGCCGAAGATCACCTGCATGCCCTCTTCCTCCGCCACGTCCAGAAATTCATCGAAGAACTCATACGTGAACTTCCCCTCCGTCGGCTCCACCTTGCTCCACGCAAACTCCGCGATGCGGATCGTGAAAATACCGTTCGCCTTCATGCGCTGCAGGTCGCTCCTCCACAATGATCTGTCCCAGTGCTCCGGGTAATAGCAGGTGCCTAAGGACAGGGTGTTCCATTTAAAATTCTGTTTCTTTCTCATCGTACTCTCACTCTGTTTTCTTTTTTTACCGTCTTTAGTGAATGGTTACTATTTACTTTTCTTCTGGCTGCGCGACTTCGAGTAAAATGCTATCAAACTCATCTTCGAGTTCGTCTCTTTTATCTTGTGGTACAAGTTTCAAAAGCTTTCTTACGAATACAGTCAGTCGGCTGATATACCGTAACTGTTTGTCTGTCATATGCTCACTCACTTTCTCCACCGCCTTTCATTGATGATATTGTATACTTGACCATCATATGAATTTACACTACTCTCAAACCCGACGGCAAGGAGTCTGGCGGTGGCGGGAGCTTGACCACCATATGAATTTACACTACTCTCAAACAGCAGGGCAAGATCCCGGATGGATGTACAGGCTTGACCACCATATGAATTTACACTACTCTCAAACTCTTGCAGAAGCATCTGCAGGTCTGCCTCCGCTTGACCACCATATGAATTTACACTACTCTCAAACCGTTAACATCCGCTTCCTTCACCCGCAAAGGCTTGACCATCATATGAATTTACACTACTCTCAAACGATCGTCCGCGAACAGAAGGGCGAGACGCTGCTTGACCATCATATGAATTTACACTACTCTCAAACAACCTATATGGGCGTGAGCAATGTATCCTAGCTTGACCATCATATGAATTTACACTACTCTCAAACTCATCACAATACAGAACTCCCATTTCGTTGGCTTGACCATCATATGAATTTACACTACTCTCAAACGTCTGGCAGAGATTTGGGGCGAACCGCTTAGCTTGACCATCATATGAATTTACACTACTCTCAAACTTCAAGCGCGGCTTCAGAAAGAAAAATCTGCGCTTGACCATCATATGAATTTACACTACTCTCAAACCAAGAACCTGGTCGACTGCAACAGTGGCTAGCTTGACCATCATATGAATTTACACTACTCTCAAACAAATGAAATCGGCTGCGGCGCAGATGAAAAGCTTGACCATCATATGAATTTACACTACTCTCAAACGTCGGTTTGATCCGGCGCGCGGCCTGCTCCGCTTGACCATCATATGAATTTACACTACTCTCAAACGCACTGGTATGTTTCTGGCATATGGTAATCGCTTGACCATCATATGAATTTACACTACTCTCAAACCTGTCAGCAATCGCCTGAGTCACTTCCTCAGCTTGACCATCATATGAATTTACACTACTCTCAAACCAGTCGGCAGATCAGGAAGAAGATATCGATGCTTGACCATCATATGAATTTACACTACTCTCAAACTTTTCTGCGATCCGTTCACTTTGCCGTCATGCTTGACCATCATATGAATTTACACTACTCTCAAACAGCAAGGTGTGGTTTAGGATTGATAATGAGCTTGACCATCATATGAATTTACACTACTCTCAAACGCGTCGTTTTTTCCAGAATTGACCTGTGCGGCTTGACCATCATATGAATTTACACTACTCTCAAACACACGGAGATTACAAAGACTCCAGATAAAAGCTTGACCATCATATGAATTTACACTACTCTCAAACAATCTTCAGTATCTGATCGCAAAGGCAGAAGCTTGACCATCATATGAATTTACACTACTCTCAAACCTCAAATTCTACAAAGTTCTCATCAAGTAAACATGCCACTACAACACGGGCAATCCATATGGTGTTCTACGCATATATTATGACATACTCGCATCTATTACACAATAGTCTTTATCCACAACAATCGTTCGTTCCATTCTTTCATTTACCCTGACATTCTGCGTATCCACTAACAAAAGCATATACTTTTTATACGACACCTGCTCATACAAATATTCCATCTCTGTTTCCGTCAGAAAGGATGTGAGATTTACTATAATAAAGACATGTATTTTCCGCACTTCAGACATCATCTGCAAATATTCCAGGAGATAATCCACATACCCCTCCTCAACTTCCTGAAATTTCAGGTCAATCGCTTTAAAAAGATCCTTTAAAGTCAGTTCCCCGTAACTGATTGCATAACCTGTTCCCTCAATTGCCTGATTCAAAATACCTTCCAGATTGGAATTTACAGCCTTCCATTCTATCAACAACTCTGTATCGTTAATCTCATCGGCTAATTCATCATATAAAGCATTCAACATCTTTCTCTGATTAATCTCCAGATCGAAGATACTTGTAATCAGCTCGCAGTTATCGGAAATTTCTAATATTTCTCCATTATGAGACAAAACCCACTTCCCTTCCTCATCATTCATCTGTTTTTTCAAATCGATAATAAATTCTGACATCAATGCTGGAGCCTCTAATATCAGCTTCTGTACAATTCCTTCCTGAAATTCAATCTGAAACGCATAATCCGAATGCACTAATTTCATAAAATAACCAGCCTCTCGTCACTATCCAAAACATTGTGTTTTGAGCTCCCTACAATAAACTCTATCTTTTGAAACTGCTTCTCTGTCATAGTAAAAACCTGCACCAATCCGACCTCCGGCTTATTTTTCCTTAAACTGGCTGTAATCGCCTCTGCGACAGTGGCATTTAAAGCCAGTTTGCAATATACGGACTCTTGCATCATCAAAAAACCAGATTTCAGCAAAAACTTTCTGAATTTTATATATTGCCTTTTATTTTCAGATGTCATGACCGGTAAATCAAACAATACAATTACTCTCATATATCTGTATGTCATACCCTTCTACCATTTGCAAAATCTTAATAACGAAACATCTTTATCATTGATTGCATCAAACACACTACGGCAATAAATCTTAATTGCATTAGACAGGAAATTATTTTTCCCGTCTATTTTTACTTCCAAATTCATCAGATTCACAAGCTCCATCTTCTCTTCGTGTTCCAGTTTCTCCGGCTCCATTTCATATACTTTTCTGTCCACAAGAACGCGGAAGGGTTCCATCAGGTCAGAGCCCAGATTAAACGGATTAAACATATTGTCATGGAAGAGCCCCAACTGTGTAATATAACCATTCGAGACAATTTCCCGGTTTACCGCAGAAAGCAAAATCCCATACCCATAATTCAAAGCCATGTTAAATGGAATATCTGATGTTCTGGAAAACTGCTTTCCAAACAATCCATTGAAATACACCTTTGCGGCATGCCCCTCTCTGTTTGTGGCATCTCCAGGTTCTATCTCTTCCAGATAAGACTGAAGTAGTTTTGCTTCCGCTTCTTTCCCTGCACTTTCCAGCAGTTTTTTCTGATTCCTGATCTTTTCCGAAACGATTTCTGTCCAGACGATCTGCTTAATTTCTTTTTCCCATGCTGCCTGTGCCCTCACTTTCAGGCTGGTATCATGGCTGCCATAATATGATATCAGTTCAGAAGACGGATTCCTCTTTTCATCACAAAAGATAACCTTCACTTTCTGTTTTGTCAGTTCCGCAAGCAACGCTGCTGTTATCGACACTGCTGTTGACTCAATCAGCAGCAGTGCAATCTCACTTATATGTATTTTCGTAATTTCATTCCGTCTTACGACCATATAACCCATTTTATAGTCCAGTTTCGCGCTATTGGAAATGACCACTGTACGCCAGCTCATATCTTCAGCAGATCGATCGTCTGCTCATACAATCCTGTCACGGACTGATTTTTTATAACAACAGAATCATATTTGCTTATTATCTTATTTAAGCTTATTTTCCCAGCCATGGAAGCACCTCCTATCGGACTCAGATCAGCCATATTCGGCTTGCATTTTAACAGCCACAGTATTTCATTAAGCACAATACATTGTTCTTCACAACAAAGCCCTTCAAACCTTTCCTGTGCTTTTATAAGTGCTTCATACTGATTATTGGGCCGATATTTATAGATCGTGTCCTTTTGTTTCCTGCATAATTCCAAATACAGCCTGAGATTCTCCTCTCTCGTAATCCCGTCATTCACTCCAATCTCCAACAGCCTTTTCTTATCTGTCCGTTCCTGATTCCTTTGGATATATTTTTCTATTTTTTTAAGATAGCGTTCCAATTCCCCATCCAGACAAAGCTGCACCGCACCCTGCAGAAGCAATTGTTTTCCCGTAGTACCGCGAAGGTGCATTGGAAAACGATTGATAACCAGACAAGTATCCTTCTTAATCTGGCTCAAAATGATGCGTGGTTTTTTCAGACCATATACCGTTTCGCAATATTCTTCATAGCTGGCTGTCCCGGCTTCGAACTGTTTTTTCAAATACAGTGGAACTGCCTCTATCGATCGTATGAGCTCCCCCTTTTTGTTCTCAGACTCTACCAACGCAAAACAGGCTGGTGTGACGGTCTTATATCCGCCGTATTTTCTGACGTCCATTCCTTTTTTCAGCGGAACACCCGGATTCTGATCCCTTCCGACCGGATTCTGATCGAAATACCCCCCGTTTTGCCCTGTCTTATTCATTACCGCATATCTTGTGTATTGAATCTGATTCTTTTTCATCTGATCGGAAACCGTTTTAATACTCCCGTCTTTTCCACGTTCCCAGATCACTTTTCCATTCTTAATCAAATCAAAATCATACATACGGTTTAAGCTATAAGTTCTTTCCGGTGTTTCTTTTAACCAACGGAGCGGATTATTGGTAAACTTTTCATGATAAACATTGCCTACCACAATGTTTAAATAGGCGTCTTTTGCATGATGCAAGTCATTCAGGCTGCGCACTTTCACCATATCCAACTGTTCCTGACGAAATTCCGACACTGCTTTCGCTTTGACGTAAACAATCTCAGACTCTGAGAAAAGCTCCTGCAGTACCTCCGCTGCAATTTTCGTAGACTGGCTTGTCTCTACAATCTGCCGATTTATAAATCCTGCTAGCTCCTCGTCCGTCAGCGGCATTTTCCGCATCAGCCGCTCATACTTCTTATCAGAAATAAAATGCTTCTCCTTCAGGATTTTCCAAAGAGGCTGCATTTTCTTTTGAATATTTGCAGATAGTAATCCATCGCTTTTCTTTGCGTTGACAGTTCTTTTTACAAGCACCAGATTATCAAAGCTGTCATCTTTCGTCTTTGACTGTGGATAAATATGGTCCCTGTCATACACAGTAGCATCCATTAGTTGAGAAAGATCAATCGGATCCCCTGTATACATACAGCGCCCCATCTGTGTATAGTACAGATACAGCTTAATGCTCCGAAAATCCTTCTCCTCCTTCTGCCCAATCTCTTCTATCCAATTCCTGCTTTCTTCTTTTCCAATCTGGCGGTACAGCTCCAATAACTGATTCTTTCTCGAGGTTGTCCTTTTCTTTTCACCCTCTCCTCTGGTCATTTCAATAAACACTTTTTTCGGAGCTTTTCCCATAATCTTTTTAATCTCTTTTGCAATCAATACCGTCTGCCACACTGCACGCTTGACTGACGGGGACGCAATCCGGTCTTCCATCAGGTTTTCATATGTCATAGACGTTTCACTAGTTTTATTCTGATGATTCTCTCTATCGATTGCTTCCCGGAACGTATACCGCTGACTCAGCAACTGCATCAGGTTTGCATTGGTATTGCGAAGCGCAAGAAGGATCGTATAAACTTCTCCCGTCTCTGTGTCCGCTCCTTCCAGTTCATTCAGGAACTCTCCTGACAGGCGTCCCCAGCCCTGATAACGCAAACGAACAATTTTTTTCATCTGTTCATCGCTGATCTCTTCTGTAGTATAGTTTTTTCGGATAATCTGCTTTATCATCTGAGGCTCGTCACCATATACGGTAATCCACAGAATAATCTTCTCTATCATCTGCTTCGTCCGATAATGTTCCACATCTTCGCCAAATATTTTTCGAAAATCGTGATAAGATGTCAGGCTTGATTTGATTGTACTGTCAATACCCGAAATCTGTTCATCTGTCGCATCTATTCCCTCAGACCGCAAAAATGCCAGGATATCTTTTCTCTTTACATGCTTCTTCCCTTTGAAAAGCGCATCAAACAAAGACTGCTTCAAAGCAACTTCCAGCTTCTCCGTACCCAGTTTGATATTATTAATCTCATTCCAGACCATATATTCTGAATAGAGAAGCGAATTTTTCGGAAGAACATCCTTACCGATCAGGTATGTGCACTTATTCGTCATGCGCCGTATAAACCTTTCGCCAGACTGGTCGAAATCAATCTTCTCCTGTATGTTCCACGGTCTGACCACGCCTGCTTCCTTCCGCACTGCCCACGCGTTTTTATTCTGATTTGTATTTAGCGGCCCTACATAGTATGGGACACGGAATTTGAAAATCGAGAGTATTTTCTCCTTCACGCTTATCCCATTTTCATCCTCCTGTTTCAGAAACGGCAAATAATCCTGAGCATTCTCTAATATTTTCTTCAACTCTATTTCGTTTACCTGATATGGGATCACTCCGTTATCCTTTGTCACCTGAAGCGGCAAAAACGTTTCCGTCTCCAGTTCTTTCAAAATGTACAGAACTGTTTCATCCTGAGAGTCCTTATAATATGTATTGAGCATTTTTTTAATGCTCTTCTTCAAATCTTCGTAGCTGCACCTTTTTACCCGCTTCTTTTTCCCATTTTGTATGGTAGATCCGATATAAGCACAGTAATTATCATTCCCCGCCTTCTGGAAAAAGCTTCTGTAGGACTCTTGATCAGCCTTCTTCCATACTCCCTTTAATTTCTCC
>Ga0129308_1001143_pt1 | contig 30199 bp, 27 predicted proteins | sample L827metagenome_FD_94440 | JGI IMG/M metagenome (GOLD analysis project Ga0129308, IMG submission 94440) | Ring-tailed lemur group fecal microbial communities from Wisconsin, USA - L827 metagenome | ecosystem: Host-associated > Mammals > Digestive system > Large intestine > Fecal | place: USA...
CCCGGGTCGCCCGGTGAAGGCGAGGAAGAAGGGCGTGAAGGGAGCGAAGAGCGTTGCTGCCTAGGCTAGCCCCTTGTCACACAAACTACCGAAGCCTCAGAAAAAGCCCCCTTGAGGGACATTTCGTATGCCAAGGGGTCGGCATACAGGACGCTATCGCCGTTGAGTATTTCCTCCCGTTTGATCATGCGTTCGTGCTTGAATCGTCCCGGTCGATAGACAGCGGGGTCAAGGTCCTGGAAGAGGTATTCGTGGATGCGGACGAGCATTTCCGGGGCAAGGAAGAAAGCTCCTTTTTCCAAGAGCTCTGCGATTCGCTGGCTTACCAGGTCGGCCTCTGCATGTTCGGCGTCGTTGTTCTGACGATGGTACTCGCGGATGAGGCTTCCGGTTTCGGCGAGGGTTTTCTCTCCTGAAATGTATGCTCGGGCGTTTTCACGAAGATAGCCCGAGGTTTCCAGGCCATCGACGGCTTGCAGGCCCGTGGCGACGGCCCAGTAATGGTTCTTCTTCGCTTCTGGGATGAACTGCGTTGCAGGTTCGTATTCGAAATTGTCGAAGCTGTCGGCGGTCACGGTCTGATAATCCTTTTCGCTTGGATTGCCAGCAGGCAATCGCTTGCCGAGCGTTTTGTCTTGGGGTCGGTGCGGTTGCTTTCCATTTTCGGGAAACTTGTTCCCTGCAAGCTTGAGCTGCGCAGAAAGCGCATAACCCATGCCGGGTTCTATTGTAACCCGCTTGGGGTAAAGTGCTGCCGGCTGCTGGAATGAAGACCGTTCTTCCGGGTTCTCTGCCTGCGAACTGTTTTCCGAATGCGCCATTTTGTGCATTTCGACAGGATGTGGGAATCAGCCCATCGAGTGCTTCTCGGATGGCGATAATAGGGCCAGCAATTATTGGAAACGCCTCCTTGCGTGAAGCGATTCGCTTGCGGGGGCGTTTTCGGTTTTTCTGAGTGCCTTTGGTTCCCGTTGACGCGTTCAACGCTCGATTGGTTTCCGGGCACGAGGCTTCGGAGGAGAAATGAGCGATGTGGTAATGACCCGAAGGACGTTTTTGAGGGCGGTGAGTGCAGCGGGCGTGAGCGCTGCAATGGCATCGGCAGGTTTGGGGTGCGTCAAGCGTCCTGAATACGATGTCGTGGTGGTGGGCGCCGGTGTGATCGGCTGTTGTATCGCCCGAGAGCTGGCGCGATACGATTTGAATATCCTGGTTGCCGAATCCGGTCTGGATTTGGCATGTGGTGCGAGCCGGGCCAATTCCGGCATTGTCCATGCCGGATACGACCCCGAACCGGGTACCCTCAAGGCGCGCTACAACGTCGAGGGTGCGGCGATGTTTCCGCAATGGCAGCGCGAGCTGGGTTTCGCCTATTTCCAGAACGGCGCTTTGGTGCTTGGCTTCGATGATGAAGACCGCTCGACGTTGGAGGGGCTTGTCGAACGCGCCATGGAAAACGGGGTCCAGGATGTGCGCATCGTGGAGTCCGAGGAGCTCCGCGAGATGGAGCCGAACGTTTCCACGGACGCAATATGCGCGCTGAGCGTTCCCTCGAGTGGACTGGTCGACCCCTACGGCCTGACCTATGCTGCGGCAGAAAATGCCGCCGCAAATGGCGTGGAATTCGCCTTCGATCATCGCGTGACCGCTCTCGAACGAACGAGGGACGGATTCAAGGTAAGCATGAATGACGGGCAGGAAAGCTGCACGGTGCGTGCAGTGGTGAATGCTGCGGGCGTGTATGCTGACCAGATCAACAACATGGTAAGTGGAAAGGAGTTGAGCATCGCCCCGCGCAAGGGCGAATACTTGCTCTACAAGAACACCCTTGCCGGCATGTTTTCCCGCACCCTGTTCCAAGCCCCGACCGCAAAGGGTAAGGGTGTGCTGGTTGCTTCCACCGCCTTTTCCAATCCCTTCATTGGCCCGTCTGCCGATGACGTGGATTGCAAGGACGACGTGGCAACTACTCCCGAAGGCCAGCAATACGTGCTTGAACAGGCTAAACGTACTTGGCCCGATGTAAGCGAAGACGGTGTGATCGCGCGCTATGCGGGCTTGCGCGCCCGCGATGCGGGCGGCAACGGCGATTTCGTGATCGGGGAGGCGGAAGATGTGCCCGGCTTCTTCAATGCAGCATGCATCGATTCCCCGGGTCTGGCGAGCGCGCCTGCCATTGCAGTGGATTTGGCTGGAATGGTGGCAGAAAGCCTTGAAGCTCGGAAGCGCGCTGGCTTCGACCCCGTGCGCGAGCCCGCGCCGCTGCTGGCGATGATGCCCCAGGATCAGGTGGATGCGCTTATTGCCCAGAATCCCCTGTACGGAGTCTCGGCGTGCTCCTGCTCCAAGGTGAGCGAAGGCGAGATCGTCGATGCCCTGCACAGGGCGCTTCCAGTGCTTTCCCTGGATGCGCTGAAGTGGCGCACGGGTGCGACCATGGGTCCATGCCATGGCGGCCGTTGCAATGCGAAGATCATCGATATCGTGATGCGCGAGCTGGGAATCAATCCCTCCGACCTGCGGAAACGCAATCAGGACTCACCCGTGGTCGCTCAGGTGGACGAAGCTGCCGAAGCGGATGCCGCGGCGATTGCCGAAGGCGCGCTGGAAAAGATGGACACCTACTTGAAGGGTGCCGGTAAACGCGAGGCGGGCTCGGGGGAGCTGGGTTTGGTGGGCACCAGGCCGGCAGGTGTCTGTGCGGCAATCGAGGCCGTGGGCGTGATGGGCGTGACCGGCTGCATTCCCGGCACAAAGGCGCTTATCTGGGGAAGCCATGATGCTGCGCTGCTGGCGGCCTTCGCCCTTGCGGATGCGGGTGTGCAGATCGTTGCCGTGGTGGAGCCTGAAGGCGGCATCACTGCGTCCGACATCACTCTCGGCGAACTGGAAGAGCGCAAGATGGTCTTCCTTCCGAACTCGAGGGTGGTACGCATCATCGGCGACGGGCGCCTTTCGAACGTCGAGGTGGAATCAGATGGCAAGACCGAGCGGTACGAATGCGACCTGCTGATCGCATCGCCCGTGCTCATTTCGATATAGGCAGGTGCCAAGATGGAGAAAGAATTTCATGGAATCGATGCAGGCCGGGCAATAGAGGCTGCCAGCCTTGCAAGGGAACTCGATCAGGCAATCGCCCTTGGGTCGGACCGTATCGAGGGAATCCGTTTCAAGCTGAGGATCGAGCTTTCCCGTTTGTTCGCCCCGCTCTGCTCACCTGAAGGCGATTTGGATGTGACCGCGGAAAACGTGTTGGGGGCTTACCGGGATTGCAAATCGCTCATTCTTCCGGAAGATTGCCTGGAGGCAGCGGAAGCGGCTTTGGACTTCGAGATCATGGGCGTAGCCGGTGCGGATTTCGGTTTCTTGGGCTTATACGGTTGGGGTCAGGCGCATATCGACCTCTTCGCTCAGGATGTGTTTCGGGAAAACGAAGGGAACTACGGGATCATCGCGAACATGCCCCTGTGCTTGAGAGAAAACCTGGCTGCCTGCAAGAGGTTGGGGCTGGAAATCGATGCCCTTTCCCTGCTCGATGCATGCAGCTGGGGTTTCCTGCTGGTCTTCTGCGATGTCGAAAGGCTTGCGCCTGCTTTCCGCAAGGCGGGTTTTTCCGACGTAGATGCCCTGGAAGTGCTTATGGGGGAGGATACGGGCCTGTTCGACAAGCCGGCTTCCTGCGTAGGGCGCATCGAGGCAATCTGCGATCCTGAAGCGGCTGCGAGCTATTTCCGTGGGACGGGATATGTCGATGAGGTCTTCTTCGGCTGCTAGCTAAGGCCATTGCGGCGCACTGTGGTGGCCTGTTCAGGTCGTCATCGCGCGCTTGGGGCCTGCGAATTGCGCCTTTCCTTCCGATGCGGGTGTCGTTGATGACGTGATGCTACTATGGCGTGGTGCGGAAAGCTCATTTTGCAGGGGCACGTCCCGTTACGGGTGCCGGGTGATTGTTCGATTGGCGAAGGGAGAGACGGGCTTGGTTCGGCTAAGGGAAGAAAGCAAACGCTCCCTTTCCCCTGATCAATTGGGCGTGTATATCAGGGTCTCCAAACCGAGCGTCTGGCTGCTGCTGGCCTTGATTGCCGTTCTTCTGGCTGCTGGCATCGTATGGTTCTTTGCGGGAAGCATTGTGGAAAACGTGATGGGCACAGCAGTATCCGATGGCGAAGGGGTTGTCGCATACGTTTCCCTGGAAGATTCCGCGAAGCTCCATGAAGGGGATGCGGTGGTCCTTACTGCCGAAGACGGCGCGGTGCGTACCGGAAGCGTTGCGGCCGTTGCCGATATGCCCGTTGCCGTGGATTGCGTGTTACAGGCGGGAGCGGAGCTTCCCCGGTCTTTGGAAGGGGAGCGTTGGGCATGCATCGTTTCGGTGGATGCATCGCTTGATCCCGGGAGCTATGGGGCTGCCATCGAGGTGGCAAGCCATCGTCCCATCATGATGCTTTTGGGGTTGGATTAGCCATGGGCCTTGCTGGCGCCTTCCAGAAAGGCGGCGCTTCGGTTTCGGGAGCGAAGCCGGTTCGTGTGCCGCTCGTGATGCAGATGGAAGCTACGGAATGCGGCGCTGCCTGTCTTGCGATGATATGCGCCGCATATGGGAAATGGCTTCCCCTCGAACAGGTCCGCGAGGATTGCGGGGTCGGCCGCGATGGGGCGAAGGCGAGCTCGATCGCCCGAGCCGCCCAATCGTACGGGTTTCGGGTGAAGGCGTATCGGTTCGAACCCGGGCGCTTGAGGGAAGCGGCGAGTTTTCCCTGCATCATCCATTGGAATATGTACCACTTCGTGGTCTTGCGCGGTTTCAAAGGCGGAAAGGCGCTCATCAGCGATCCTGCTGCGGGCGAGTACCGGGTGGGGATGGAGGAATTCGGGAGGTCCTTCACGGGCATCTGCCTGTGCATGGAACCGGGCGATGGCTTCGTTCCCTCGGGAAACCCGCCCTCCCTGGCCTCTTTCGTGAAGCGGAATCTGCGAGGAGCCAAGGGGGCGCTTGCCTTCGTTGCCTTTACCACTTTGCTTGCGGCAGTGGTGAACCTGATGAACCCCATCCTTTCCCAGGTGTTCGTTACCAGGCTGTTAGAACAGCAGAACCAGAACTGGCTTGCGCCTTTCATGCTGGTTTTGGCGGGCGTATGCGCCATCCAGGTGATCTCTTCCGCGTTGGGGGGCCTCTATCTTGCGAAGCTGCAGGGTAGGCTGGATGTTGCGGCTTCCTCGCGCTTTTTCTGGCACATGCTCCGCCTGCCCGTGGAATATTTCGGGAAGCGAAGCGTGGGCGATCTGTCGGGGCGGTTGTCGTCGTTCGCGTTGATCTCGCAGCGTTTGGTCGACTTGCTTGCCCCCTTGCTGGTGAACCTTCTGATGATGGCGGTGTATGTGGCCATCATGGTGCTCTATTCCCCCTTGCTGGCGCTTGTGGGTTTTGCTTCGACTGCGGTCAATGTTGCCGCCGTCCGCGCCGTTTTGCGGAAACGGACGGATATGGCCAGGGTACAGGCCCGCGACGAGGCAAATCTATCGGCCGCCACCATGGCGGGGATCCAGATGGTCGAGACCATCAAGGCCTCCGGTTCCGAAAACGGCTTCTTCAGGACTTGGGCGAACTATCAGGCGCAAGCGAACGCCCAGCGCTCTCGCGTTGCGGAATACTCCGCGCGTTTCGATATGCTTCCTGCAATTGCTTCGGGGGCAGCCAATTCGCTTGTATTGGTGCTCGGTATCTGGCTTGTCATGAGGGGCCAATTCAGCGTGGGCATGCTTTTCGCCTTCCAAGGTTATCTTGCCCAGTTCGCCCAGCCCGCGCAGCAGTTTTCCGAATCCATCCAGGCCTTCAATCAGATGCGGGTGGAGACGGAACGCGGCGACGATGTGCTCAAAGCGCAGCTCGATCCTCGAGCAGAAAACGTTCTTCCACGCGAAATCCTTCCGTGCGACGGATGCACGTCTGGCCCCCGCAGGGGCGCCCTGGCGCTTCGGGGTGTAGCCTTCGGATATTCCAAAACCGAGAAACCGCTGATCAGCGGACTGGACATCGAGGTGGAAGCCGGCAGTTCCATTGCGTTTGCGGGCCCTTCGGGAAGCGGGAAGAGCACTGTCGGCATGCTCTTCGCGGGTTTGCTGCAAGCATGGGAGGGATGCGTGCTCTTGGATGGACGCGACATCCTTTCCTATCCGCACGGGGCTTTCGCTTCCGAAGTGGGTTATGTGATGCAGGAAACGGAGTTGTTCGAAGACAGCATCTTCAACAATATCGCCCTGTGGGATGATTCGATCTCGCAAGAGGATGTGGTGCATGCGTGCAAGGATGCGTGCATCCATGACGACATCTGCGCGCATGAGGACGCGTATGGAAGGATGCTCGCCGAAGGCGGACGCAACCTTTCCGGAGGGCAGCGCCAGCGTATCCAGATCGCCCGTGCGCTTGCCCGCAATCCTCGGGTCCTGATCTTGGATGAGGCGACAAGCGCGCTCGACGCACTGACCGAAGAGCGGGTGATGGATGCCATCAAGGCGCGGGGGATCACCCTCGTGATCATCGCGCATCGGCTTTCGACCATTCGGGATTGCGATTGCATCTATGTGCTGGAAGATGGCGGGATCGCAGAGTCGGGAACCCACGACGAGTTGCTTGCGGCAGACGGCGCCTACGCACGATTGATAGGGCGGGGCTAGCATGGGACGCTTGGGAAAGTTGGCAGGCCGGCGTCGGGGTGCTGGCGAAGGGGTTGTTCGCGAAAGTGGAGCAGCGAAGCGCGTGGGTTTTGAAGCGGCTTTCGAAGGCTTTGTTGATGCTGTAACCGGTCCTTCTTTGGGTTTTGGCGATTTGAAGTGTCTGGATGGCGACGCGGGATCCGCACGGAAGGGACCGCACGGAGAACGCCTTGCGCATGAGGCAACGCAGGCCGACGGCTTCGATCTGGGGGCTCTGGTGCAATCCGCAAACGAGCAGCTCGTCCGAATCGGGGACAAGGATGCCTTCGGCTGGCTCGACGGCTTTTTCGCCGATCGCTTGCAGGAAAGCGGAATCCAGCACAGGGCGGTCGAGCTGAAGGGTGCATGGTATCGCGATGGCGCCGGGCCCTTGGTGGCTATCGGCGAAGACGGCGTGGCGCATCTGCTGGAGCCGGGTATCTGCGGTTATCGTTTCCGCGATAGGGAGACGGGCCGCAAAAGGCGCGTCGGCAGAAAACATGCCGATGATTTCGGGGGCAGGGCCCTCTGCTTCTACTTCCCCCTTCCCGCGCGCCCGTTAGGCTTGCGGGATATCGCGACCTTCATGCTGCAAGGGATGGGAAAGCCCGATGCCGCGCTGATCTGCCTTGCCTTGTTTGCGTCCACGTTGTTGGGCATGCTCCTTCCCCAGGCGAATCAGATGCTGTTCGGGCCGGTGCTTTCTTCCCACCAGGCATCGTTTCTCCCATACGCTTGCGTTTTGCTCTTCGGCGTGGTCGTGGCGCAGGCGATTCTGAACGCGATGAAGGCGATGCTCTTGAACGGAATGGGCCGCAAGCTCGCCTTGAATGTGGAATCGGCTGCGATGATGCGCTTGCTTTCCCTTCCCGCGAGCTTTTTCAGAGATAGGCCCGCTGGAGAGCTCGCCAAGCTGATGTCGGTCTTCCCGACAGTCGCCATGATGCTTCAGTCGGCGGTGTTGGGCACGGCGCTTTCGGCGGTCTTCTCGCTTGCCTATCTGGTCCAGATCTTTTCTATCTCACCAGCCCTGGGCGTGCCTGCCGTAGCCATCGTGGTCCTGAACTCGCTGGTATGCGCGGCTTCGATGCTGGCGCAGGCGCGTTTGGAGAAGGGGAAGATGCAGGCCAGGGCGAAGCTGGAAGGTTGGCAGGCCGCCTTGATCGAAAACGTCAGGACTATTCGGGCAACCGCTTCTGAAGAAGGGGCATTCGCGAGCTGGGCTGCGCGCTACGCCCAGGTGGTGCGGATGGATTACAACGGGCCCGTTGCTCTGCGGTTGGTTCCTTGCATCCAGCTTGCCGTGATGCTGCTCGGTACGGTTGCCCTGTATTCGCGTGCGGTGCAGGTCCAGGCGGAAACCAGTTGCTTCATGGCCGTTTATTGTGCCTTCGGGATGCTCATGGGGGTTCACTTGGGTTTATCCCAGGCTGCCGGCATGCTGGCGAGGGCGCATTCCCAGTTGGCGGTCCTTGATTCCTTCATGCATCAGGTTCCGGAGACTGGGGAAGGCGAAGGGGAGCGGATAGTGCCTTCGGGCGAAATCCAGCTTCGCGACCTGCGTTTTTCCTACCCTTCGGCAAGCACACCGGTTATCGACGGCCTCAATCTGCATGTGTGCCCCGGCGAGTTCGTGGCCGTGGTGGGGGAAAGCGGCTGCGGCAAGAGCACGCTGATGCGTTTGCTTCTGGGTTTCGAGCAGGCGCAGGAAGGTGCGATCCTGTTCGATGGGCACGATATGGCGGGTGTGGATGTGCGTGCGCTCAGGCGGCATTTCGGGGTGGTGCTGCAGGACGCGCGGCTGTTCAAGGGCGATATCCTGTCGAACATCACCGTTTCGGCTCCGTGGCTTTCCGAAGAGGATGCCTGGAAGGCGGCCGAAGCCGCAGGGATCGCAGGCGATATCGCGGCTCTGCCCATGGGGATGCATACCGTTATCGCCGAAGGCGGGGCGGGTTTTTCCGGCGGGCAGCGGCAACGGATCGCGATTGCGCGCGCCCTTGCGGCAGAACCGAAGATCATCCTGTTCGATGAGGCGACGAGCGCTCTGGACAACGTCATCCAGGCGCATGTGATGGAGTCGCTTGGAGCCTTGGATTGTACGCGCATCCTTGTCGTCCACCGCCTTTCCACCGTCCGTGAATGCGACAGGATCGTCGTCTTGAAAGGCGGCAGGATAGTCGAAGAGGGCACCTTCGATGAGCTAATGGAAAAGGGCGGGGAGTTCTTCCGTTTGGCGAGCCGGCAGCTGTAGCCTGCTTGTCGGGTACGCTTCAGAAGGCCGTGCGCGTCCGGTGGCTTTATCATGCGATCGGCAAAGCTGGATCGCTGCGCTTGCGGCGATGGGAATGCGATGGCGGCGGCTGAGGTGATAGAGCTTCGGTATCCGGGTGAAAGGAGAACGAATGCGTGATTCGGATCGTAGCTGCGTGGATTGCGGGAACGGGTGCGGGAAGGGTGCCTACATTCTTGCCCCGCAGGTGGGTCTTCGCTCGTACGACCGGCTTCCCTTCGCCTACGTTATCAAGGGACAGGCGAAGCCGAAGGCGCTCGATCCCGCGGGTTTCGCGGTCGCGTGCAAATGCGACGGCAGCACGCTCCTCCCCGAAAGCGGGGCCTTGCGGGCGTTACTTGCCAAGGGCCTGGTTGCCGCCTGCGATCTAGGGTCGAAAAGCCTTTCCCCTTTCCAACGGTTGAGGTCCTGCCCCAACCGGGTGGTTCCATGGATGGCGCTTGAAATCACCGACCGATGCAATTATTCCTGCCTCCACTGCTTCAACGCCCAGGGGAACGAGCAGGGGAAAAGCGAACTTTCCCTGCCCCAGGTGAACGCCTTGCTCGACGAAGCCCAAGCTGCCGGAATCAATGCCGTGCTGATCACCGGAGGAGAGCCCTTGGTGCACAAGGGATTCCGGGAAATCGTTTCGGCAATCTACGAACGGGATATGTTCGTACATGAGATCAACACCAACGGTGCCCTGCTCGACCGCTCGACATTGGCCTTCCTGAAGGGATTCGACCCTTTGCCCGAGTTGAAGATCTCCTTCGATGGCTTGGGTTATCACGACTGGATGAGAGGTTGCACGGGCGCGGAAAAGACCGTCCTGCAGGCAATCGAGCGTGCGGTGGAAGAGGGATTTTCGGTGCGCGTTCAGATGAATGCGAACCGGAAGAACAGTGGGAGCGTTCTTGCGAGCCTTCGCCTGCTCGACAGCATGGGGGTCCAGCGTACCCGCCTGATCTGCACCACCGGATCGCCGCGTTGGGAATTGAACGCGCATGGACAGTCGATGGATTGGCCTGAATACCTGCAGTTTTGCACGGAAACCTTCGCCGCGTATGCTCGAAGCGGCTGCTTGATGAGGCTTGCAGCCTGGATGGTGGGCGATCTCGACCCGCAGCGGCAAAGGTACCGCCTGCGTCCAGTACGTTACGATTCGTTCAGCTTCAAGGAAAGCCGTCCCTGCTGCACCACGGTCAGGGGGATGATCGCGGTTGGAGCCGATGGGAATGTGTATCCGTGTCTGCAGTGCTCCGGCTGGTTCGACGGCCATGGCATCTGTTTGGGGAACGTCTTCGAACAGGGGCTTTGTTCTATCCTACAGGAAGGGGAGCATGAAAGGATCGCGTGCCTGTGCGTGGGCGATCGCCTGGAATACCAGAAGCGTGCATTCGGGGAAGATGGCTGCCGTTTCGGGCGGCGCAATTGTGCCGATTGCCCGTGGCTTACCTGGTGCGCAGGGGGTTGTCCTGCGTTGGCGATGCTGGCAAGCGATGGGGAATATCTTGCTCCCGATGTCTTCGCCTGCGAGTTCTTCCATGGTGGTTGGCCGCAGAAGATCGCCCAGGCGCTTCCGGGTTGGGCCTGCGAAAGCCCGTTGGTTTAACGGATGGCGGCTTGGTGCAGGACGTAGGAATCCAGATCGTCTTTAAAGGCGGGGCAGCGGCGGATTTTCGATTCCATAAAGCGGTGCGGGCATCCTCCCATGCAGATGGGCAGGATCTTGCAGGTGGCGCATTGGGGGTCGTCGGCGGGCCAAGCGGAATCCAGATAGCGCGTCATTTCGCGTATCTTGCATGATGCGGGGAAGCGCTTGAAGCTTTCCACGTCGGAAAACGCCCGGTCAGGGTTTCCGCAATCCCCCCAGCAGCGGTAGAGCATCCCCAATTCGTCGATTACGTAGGTGTGCGTCCTTTGGCTGCCGCAGAAGGTGCCGGCGAAGCAGGGCTTGAGCTTCACCCCTACGGTATCCTGTTCCAGGTAACCATTGGAAAGCAGCTGCCGCCCTATCTCGAGGTAACTCGATTGCAGGCTGGAATCGGTGCTGCCAGCTGAAACATCGGTGTCCATGATGCCCGGGACCAAGAACACCTCCGATGCGCTTGTACGGTCGAGTTGCCGCGCCAGGTCCTCCATCTTTTCGAGCAGGTGCATGTTATGGCTTCCCAGATTGCAGCGGATCTTCACCCGGAATCCTTCGGGGAGATTTCTAATGTTTGCGGTGATGCGGTCGAAGGATCCAGCGCCGTTTTTCGGTTTGCGCAGGCAATCGTTGGTTTCCGGGTCGGGTCCGTCCAGGGTGATTTGGATGTCGCCGACCTTGCAGCGCTCGAGCAATTGCGCATTGGCCCTAGTCAGGAACCAACCGTTGGTGACGATTGCAGAACCGTAGCCCAATCCGTGATCGCCTGCGATGCGGATGATGCGCTGGGAAAGCGATTCGATGATGGAGGGCTGCAAAAGCGGCTCGCCGCCGAACCAAACGATGAAGATGCGCTTGAAGGGGTGGGATCGGATATTGTGCTCCACGAATTCCACGAGAGCGTTTTGGGTGCGTTCGTCCATCGCACCGCCCCGTGTGGTTTCGAAACAATAGGGGCAAGCGAAGTTGCATGCCATGGTGGGGCAGATGGTGAGGGTGAGTGCCGGCGAACCGTAGCAGCTCTGCATCGTGGCATGGTGAAGGGCGGCCATCTCATCTTCGCAGGTCAAAAAGCCCTCGTGGGCAAGCGTTTCAACCAAGGGGCTTCGTTGCCGCAGCTTGGGAGCGTTCAGGTAGACGCCATAGGCAAGGGGGCTCAGGTGTACGAGCTTGCCCGTCATGAAGTTGTACAGGATCCACTGCTTGGTGCGGGGATCCTGTACGGCATGGTTGAAACGGGAATGCCGAAGAGGTGCGGTTTCCATTTGCGGGATGGCACCTGGGACGTGGGGCGTTAGCAATTATAAGTTACGCAGGGATCGTCGCAGCCGCCGGCAACGTTGTCCAGCTCATCGATGGAAATCTCTTCGGAAGCAGCGGAGCGTGCCTGCTCGATGAGCGCCTGGGCTGCTTCCGCATCGATCTGCTGCCCCTTTTCTGCGGCGAAGGCGATGACGTCTTCGGTGGATTCTGCAGCGAGAATCGAGGCGGTGTATTCGGCAAGTTCCTGGGGATCCAGGCTGGCGATAAGGGATTTGATGTCGGTCGCCATGATGCACCTTTCACTCAATGGGTTCGAGGAGGTTGCCATACCCTCGATGGGATGGATTATTGCACAGCATGTTGTCGGTGGCACCCTCTTTCGCGTGCTCTATCGAATCTCAAGAAATGATGCACTTTCCCGATCGGGGTATTGGCGCCGGGGGACTATCGGCGGGGTAATCGGCATCGATGGGGCGGGTTCTTTCCGCTTTCGGAAGGGGTGCGTGTCGAATCCAGCAAGCTTGTCTCGACGCATTCGGGGCTTCCGCTGGGTTTCCTGCGGTGCCGTAAAGTCTGTGCCAGCTTCTGGAAGGATGGATTTCGCAATGCGGATACTTCGGAATCGCCGATTGCCGGTAAATACCGGTTAGCCCTTCGGCTCTTCGTTCTTCTTCTGCTTGGCGATCTTCCGGTTGCGCACGACGGTGAGCGCATTGGCAATGGCGATGCATGCAAGAGCTATGGCGAGGGGGTGCGCAGAGCTTCCTTTTCCCATGATGCTCAAGCACAAGAAGACCAAGCCTGCAATCAGGAGGATGATGCTTGCCGCAAAGGAAAGCCTGATCGAAATCTTCTCATCCATGGAAGCTCCTTCATGGTGACCGAACGTTCACCTAGGTATGATAGGCGAACGGGGGAACGTTCGCAAGGGGATTTGCCGTCTTCAGCTCGGCAGGTCTAGGGTTTGTCTTCGCTTTGCGGGAGTAGGTTTTTAGTCGATGCGTATGGTCCAGATGGAGGAAGCCATAGTCTGCCCTGCCATTCGGGCTTCGGGATGCCATGATTTCCCCGTAAGCTTGATGGAAGCGGGCGGAGTCTTTGGTTTTTCCGGAAAGCGCTTGCATGAGGGTGCTGCTTTGGCGCATGTTGGAGGCGTGTTGCCAGTTCTGATCCGAGTGGGCAGAGGAGCTTAACCATGAAGCATTACGATTTCGATACCCCCATCGAACGCCGTGGGACCGATTCCCTCAAGTTCGATTCCGCCGAATCCTCGCATCGTTCTTCCGATTTGATGCCGCTTTGGGTAGCGGACATGGATTTTGCCCTGCCCGTTGAAGTGACCGATGCGCTTTCCGAGCGCGTTGCGCATGGCATCTTCGGCTACACCGTTGAAGGCGACGCTTATTACGATGCGGTGAATGATTGGCTTTCCTCCCGTTACGGTTGGAGTGCGCCGAAAGAGTGCTTCGTTCTGACTCCGGGAATCGTGTTCGCCCTGGCGACTGCGGTGCGGGCCTTCACCGACCCCGGCGATGCGGTGCTGATCCAGCAGCCGGTCTATTACCCCTTCAGCGGTGTGGTGAAGAATAATGGGCGCAAGGTGGTGAATGCGCCGCTCGTGTACGAGGACGGGGCTTACTCGATCGACTTCGAAGTCTTCGAGCGGGCAATCGTTGAAAACCAGGTCAAGCTGTTCTTGCTGTGCAATCCCCACAACCCCGTGGGCAGGGTGTGGACCGCCGAAGAGCTGAAAACCCTGATACGCATTTGCTTGGCCCATGACGTGATCGTGGTGAGCGACGAAATCCACATGGACTTCGTGCGTCCGGGCTATACCCACGCGTCCGTGGCAACGCTGGGGGATGAAGCGAGGAACCATTCGGTTATCTGTACGAGCGTGGGAAAGACCTTCAACCTTGCCGGCTTGCAGACGAGCAATATCGCCATCTTCAACAAGGAATTGCACGACGCCTTCAAATGGGAGGCATTCTGCGCCGGTTTCAGCCACGGGAACACCATGGGGCTTTTGGCGACCCAGCTCTGCTACCAGCTGGGAGGGGAGTGGCTGGCGCAACTGAAAGACTACCTGGAGGGGAATTGGAAGCTGCTTGCCGAGCATCTGGCGGCAAATGCTCCCCAGTTGCGCCTTATCGAAGCCCAGGGAACGTATTTGGCCTGGGTGGACTGCCGTGCGCTCGGTTTGTTCGGCAAGGATCTGGAGCGCTTTATCGAAGATGAGGCGGGTCTGTGGTTGGACTGCGGCGATATGTTCGGTCCCGATGGCGACGGCTTCATCCGTATCAACATCGCGACCCAGCGCGCCTATCTGGCGCGGGCGCTGACGCAGCTGACCGACGCCATTGCGCGCAGGGGGTTCTAGGAGAGTACGTAGGCGGCCCTTTCCATGCGGAAGGGGCCGCGGTGCTGTTGCGGGGCGATGGGGCTGCCGGGTTCGGGTGCTCTCCAGCGGGTGTCCCGGTGGGATTGGTTTCGTTCGCCTTAACAGCTTGCTTCGATACCCGTTCTGCCCGGAAAGGCTTACCGGAACGATTGCAGACTGAAGGAATTCTCGTAGGCTTCTCCTTATTCGAATAACGTTGCTTTTCGCAGGGGGAGCTTGGTCGTAAAGTGAAAGCGTCGAAGCCGTTTGACGAAGGAGGTCCGAAATGGAAAAGGAACTGTTCGATTACGTTGCCGAGCGTGCGGATATCTTGATTGCTTCTGGAGCAAGCACCCAGGTAACCAGGGATGCTGCCCAGGCATGGAAGGACGCCGTTGCCGCCGACGCTGCCGCAGCTGATGATGCGACCGCCAAGCTGCTCGACATCCTGGAGGGCCGTCCCACCACGATCGACGGCGTCATCGCCTTTGCCGAAGGTCCTGCCAAGCAGATTTTCGGCGAGGAAGCTGCGGCAAAGATGCTTGAGGAACAGAAGCAGCGCAAGGAAGCGGGAGCGAAGTATTGCAACTGCGATGCTTGCACTGCTGCAAGCGAGCTGCTTGCGAAGTTCGGAAAGATCGAGCTGTAAGCTTCGGCTTCTGCAATTCGTTTAATCGGTCCAAAACACGGCGTGGGGTGAATACCCCGCGCCGTGTTTTGCTGTTGGGCAAGGGTCCTACGAATCGTAGGTTTTGCAGCATTGCTTGAGGGATTATCCTTGGATGCGATCGATGAATCCGCTTGCGTGTCTGGAGGGCTTCATGTGCACGAGTATCGTGGTGAATAGGAAAAAGACCATCGTCGGTTGGAATCTGGACATCCTGAATATGGACTATCGGGTGAGGGCTTCCGCCGAAGGGGTTTTTATCGAAATCCTCGACGAAAAGGAAGGGTGGTTGCCGCTTTTCGGGGTGAATTGCCGCGGAGACTTCGTGGGTATGCCCACGTGCTGGCCATACGATGAACGAAGCGACCCGTTCGAGGGCTCGCAGGATGTCGTGATGATGGATATCGGGTTGCTGTTACGGAAAACGGATTTCGATCAGGTCAAAGATGCCGCGTATAGCGGGCTTGTCTCGAGTATCCCGGGTGTGAGCTTCATGGCGGCGATTTCCGATCGTAATGGGAACGTCTTGCATATCGTCCCTGGTCAGGGGTGCAATTACCATGAGCGGCCCGAGTATTCCATCCTCACCAATTTCTCTCCGTTCAAAGGCGCTACGGGTGAGCATCCCTGGATGGGCTGCGACCGTTACGAGATTGCGGAAAGCATGTTGCGCAATGCGCCGGATTCATTCGATGCCGATGATTGCTTCGAAGTTTTGAAAGCCGTTTCGCAAGAGGCATGCCCTACGGTGGTGTCCATGGTCTTCGATGCAACGGATGGCGTGGTGTATTGGTGCATGGAAAGATGCTGGAACGAAGTCCAGCAATTCCGTTTCGAGGGGTATGGGGCATCTTCATCGGCGAACCTCGATACCGTGTATGGCTCTGAAGAGTAACGATTAATCTGTCGGTTATACTGCTTCGGAATAGGGAAATGTGCAGAAGCCCTCGATAAAGAGGGCTTCTGTTTTGATGTATTTATTAGAAGCGGGAAGCCTGTGTGGAAGCGGGTTTCTGGCTACTCCGCTTCGTCGAGTAATCCGAAACGTTTGTACATGACGAGCATGTTCTGGTAGGTCATTTTCGTGGCGATGGCCTGCTGGATGGCGGTACCTCTGGTCTTCCCCTGGGCTTTCAGGGTTTCAATGCGGGTTGCGCTTTCTGAATGGAGCCGCTGGACTTCTTCCAGCATCGCTTCGAATTGCTTCAATCGATCCATCGGGTTTCCTTTCGGATGGTCTTTCCAGTCCAGGATGCTAATAGCTGTTCAGGCTATTCTCGTCGAGTGCTGATTGAGCGATTGTGCCATTACGGACGATTTCACTCAATGAGCGATGCTTCTCGGCTTGAGGTTGAAGGGCTTGAAAGCTGCGAAGTATTGAAATTCCGTTTCCAGAAGAATTGCCCCGCAATCAAGAAGCGCTTGCAATTGCCCTGCTTTCGTCTAAAATACTTTGACGTCAAAGTAATACGACTGAAGAAGGGTATCTTGGAGCAGACGGAACACCGCTATGCAGATAACACCCTGTTCATGATGGGTTCTGTCGTTGCGGAAATGAATGCTTTCCTCGTCTCGCGCCTGCATGCTGCGGGTGTTGTCGACCTTGCAACATCCCATGGAGACATCCTTGCAGCGCTCTATGAATCCAATCAGGCGACGATGAGCGAGCTTGCCCAGCGTATCCGGCGCGATCCTTCCACTGTGACCGCCTTGGTGAACAAGCTGCGTAAGCTGGGTTATGTGGAAGTGCACAGGAGCGATGCCGACAAACGGGTGAGTATCGTGTGCCTTTCCGAAAAAGGGAAGGGTTTCAAAAGCCTGTTCGGGGAAATATCCAAGGAGCTTGCCGAAAAGCAAGCCAAGGCGCTCTCTTCGGAAGAGCGAGAGCAATTGCGTGTGATCTTGCAGAAACTGCATGATGAATACCGAATAGAAGGGAATGGAAGATGAGAAAGATCGTAAGGGGCGCGATTGCTGCCGCATTTGCAGCCTGTCTGGCGTTGGGGGTTGCAGGATGCTCCCAGTCGGCTTCGCAGCCCGAAGAGAAGGAAACCCTCACCGTCGCCATGGAGCTCGCCTATCCGCCGTTCGAGACCAAGACCGATTCGGGTGAACCCGATGGCGTATCGGTGCAGTTCATCAAGGACTTCGGCGAAGAATACGGCTATGACGTGGTAATCGAGAACACTGCGTGGGACGGCCTTATCCCCAGCTTGCAGAGCGGCAAGGCGGACTGCGTGATCAGTTCCATGACTATCACCGACGAGCGTGCGGAAGTGGTCGACTTCAGCGAGCCCTATGCAAACGCGCAGCTGGCACTGCTGGTGAATGCCGATTCCGATGTCGAAACCGTCGATGACCTGAATCAGCAGGGCAAGTCCATTGCGGTGAAGACCGGATCTACGGGCGACATCTACGCAACCAAGAACCTTCCGGAATGCAACATCATCCGCCTTGCCGATGAAAGCGCATGCGTCACGGAAGTGTCCCAGGGCAAAGCCGACGCCTTCATTTACGATCAGCTGACCATCTACCGCAATCAGCAGAAGAATCCCGACACCACCAAGGCCGTGTACATCCCCTTCCAGGATGTCGAGAACTGGGGTATTGCGGTGAAAAAGGGTAATACCGAACTGCTCGACCAGCTGAACGAATTCATCGAGAAGTCCAAGTCCGATGGGGAATTCGATAAGCTTACCGAAAAATACCTTGCAAGCGAAAAGGAAGGTTTCGACGAGCTGGGCTTCACCTGGTTCTTCGATCTGAGCGAGTAGCCCTAACGAGAGCAGGTAACGAGGCAGCATGAGAAATCCGTTCATTGCAAGCAGGGACGACGCGCCATCGAAAGGGAGGATAGCCCTCAACTATCTGATCGTGTGCCTGATCGTCCTTTTCGTTTTCTGGGTTGCCCTCGGGGCTATCGGATACCGGCTGGATTATTCCTTCGTCTGGAATGTTTCCGGCCGCATCGTCGACGGCTTCATCTTGACCTTGCAGGTGAGTGCGGTTTCCCTTGTGTTCAGCCTGCTCTTAGGGGCTTTGGTGGCGGCAGGAAAGGGCTCGCGCATCCTGCCGCTGCGATATCTGTGCGATCTGTACGTGAAGATCATCCGCGGAACCCCGCTGATCATGCAGATCTACCTGTTCTTCTACATCGTGGGTACTGCGGTGGGGGTGGATGATCGTTTCATCTCGGGTGTGCTGATACTTTCGGTCTTCGAAGGCGCCTATATCGCGGAAATCATCCGCGGCAGCCTGCTTTCGATCGACGGGACCCAACGTGATGCGGCGCGTGCCGTGGGCTTCACCCGAACTCAGACCCTGCGCTTCGTTATCGTGCCGCAGATGGTCGCCCGTACCCTGCCGGCGCTGACCGGGCAGTTTGCGAGCATCGTGAAGGATTCGTCACTGCTCTCGCTCATCTCGGTGATCGAGCTCACCCAGACCATGCGCGAGATCAGCGCGGCGAATTTCCAGCTGTTCGAGTGCTACATCCTGCTGGGTCTTCTGTACCTGCTTATCACCCTGCCCCTGGAAGCTGTCGGGCATTTTTTCGAAAAGAGGTTCGATTTTGCGCATTAGCATCGACGGGCTGTGCATGTCCTTCGGGGGCGTGCGGGTCCTTGACGGGTTCTGCTTCGATGACGAGGTGAGCACGCTTGCCGTGATCGGCCCTTCGGGAGGCGGGAAGTCGACCCTGCTTCGGATATTGGGTGGTTTGCAGAAGCCCACGTGCGGAACGGTTCGTGTCGATGGCGTTTCGGTGGAATACGACGAGCGCACCCTGCCGGCGTACCGCGCCCAGCTGGGCTATGTTTTCCAGCAGGGTGGGTTGTTCGCCCATATGAGCGCGCTCGACAACATCGTCGTTCCCCTGTGCCAGGTGCACGGGTTTTCGAAGGAGGACGCGCAGGGGCGCGCACTCGAGCTGCTCGAGCGTTTCGGACTTGCGGAATCGGCCGCCAAACTGCCCGCGCAATTGTCGGGTGGGCAGCAACAGCGCGTCGCCATTGCGCGTGCGGTTGCGCCGCGGCCCAAGCTGCTTCTGCTCGACGAACCTACAAGCGCGCTCGATCCCGTGTACACCAATGAGGTGCTGGATCTGATCGACGACCTGCGGCAGGACGGGATGCGCTTCATCATCGTGACGCATGAGATGGGTTTCGCCCGCAATGCCTGCGAGAAGTGCGCATTCCTGGCAGACGGCAAGCTGCTGGAATACGGCTGCTCTTCGGATTTGTTCGGCAAACCCCAAACTCCCCAGCTCCAGGGCTTCCTTGCCCGCTTGTTGGAATGGAGGTAGAGCTGGATGATCGGCATTCTTTACGAATCCCATGAATGGAGCGACTACCACCTGGCGAGCGAGCTCGAGGGTTTCGGTTGTCCTGTGGAGATGATCGATGCCGAAGACGCCGATTGCCAAGCCCGCGCCCTTGAGTGCGATCTGCTGGTGAGCCGCGTTTTCGCAAGCGCGTATTCGCGTGGCCACGACGCATCCCTTGCCCGTATTCCCGTGCTTTTCGAAACCGCCGAACGAGCGGGCGTCCGCGTGATCAATCCAGCGCGTGCCCACGCCTTTGAAACCAGCAAGGCGCGCGCGACTGAGGAGCTTGGGCGCGCAGGCATACCTGTCCCGCATGTGTTCGGAGTGTTTCCGGCAGGAGAGCTTGCTGCTGGTTTGTTTCCCTGGGATGCAGAATTCCCCTTGATTGTAAAACCCGATTGCGGGGGTCGTGGGGGAGATACCTTCATCGTACGTGATGCCGAGGGGCTCGAAAGCTCGCTTTCCGGTGTGGATCCAAGGCTTTCTATGGTGGTGGAAGAGTATGTGGAACCTGCATTCGGTTATTTGACGCGTATCGAGATCGTGGGTGGCGAACCGGCGTTGGTCCTGAAACGGAGTGTGGCTGCAAACGGCCTATCCGGCTACCACCACGGGTCCGTGTACGGCTTCTACCCCGAATGCCCGCAATTCGTGCTCGACTGCGCCCGTGAGGCTTCGGCGGCCTTGTCGTTCGAGCTGGGGAGCTTCGACGTGATCGAATCTCAGGGCCGTATCGCTTTCATCGACTGCAATTCGGTGAGCAATGCGAGCGAGGATTGCACCGACATGTTCCAAATGGATCTGCTGCGCGAGCATGCGCGTTATATCGCAGGTGAATATTGGAGCTGAAAGGAGCTTCTGATGCGTTCCAATAAAGAGATTTACGACCTGTTCGAGGAAATCGGCGATTGCATTTCCTCGACTGTTGACGAAAACGGCATGCCCTCTTCCCGTGTCGCGGGTTTTTTCGCGGGCGACGATGATGGCTTCTATTTGCGCACGATGACCGTGAAGTCCTTTTACCGTCACATGAGGGAGTCCGGCTCCGTGAGTGTTTGCGGCTTGAAGACCCCCGAAAAGGTCTACCGTGATGAAAACAACCTGCCCGTCTTCCAGCCTGGCATCATGCTGCGCGTTACCGGCAAGGTGCGCGAGATGACCGCTGAAGAGGTTGCGGCGAAGGCCGAACATGATTCGAACTTCGATGTTGCCGTCTTCGACATCAAGAAGTATCCCATGACCGTTGTCATGCAGGTGTATGAGGGTTGGTGGGAAATCTACGATTACGATTTTGCCATGAAGACACGCGATCATAAGCTGGAACGCGAGCGCTGCGCTTTCGGCGGTGCCCGTGTTGAACAGCCAGGTTTGGTGATTAGCGATGAATGCGTCGGCTGCGGTGCCTGCGTCGATAGCTGCACCTTCAAGGCTATCGAAGAAGGGGATCCCTTCCGCATCCTGGGGAACCGCTGCGATGAATGCGGCAACTGCTACAAGGTATGTCCCGCAGAGGCTATTTCCTGGCGATAGGGTTCGAATGCTTGCAAGCGAATAGGATGCAGTGCAAACGGCTGGGCCGAATGGTCCAGCCGTGTTTTGAAGAAGTTAAGCCTGTATCGGCTTGTTTCCCTATCCCCTTGGTGTTTTACCCGTTCAGGCTGTGATTAGCCCGGCCGCCGGAACATCGACGGGGCGATCCTTCGGCTTCGGGGATCTGTCATAATCGGTCCCATTGAAATGCGTTCGCGGGGGAAGATCCAATGGGAAACGTGGAATACAGCGTCGTCGATTTTACTAACACGCTCCAATCGAGCTTCATCGATTCGCAGATCGAATCGGACCAGCGCTATGCCCCGCGCGTCGTCAGCAACAGTTCCCGCGCGAAGGCGAATGTGCTTTCCGTCATCAAAGGGGAGCTTGCCACCTGCGAGAGTTTTGACTTCTCCGTCGCCTTCGTCACCTCCAGCGGCATCCAGGTGCTGGTGCAGATACTTTCCGAGCTGAAGCGCCGCGGTGTGCGCGGGCGTGTGCTCACGTCCACGCTCAACAACTTCAACGACCCCGATGCGCTGCGCAAGCTGCTGGAGTTCCCCAATATCGAAACCCGTATCTACCAGGGGAATCTCCATGCGAAAGGGTACCTGTTCGACAAGGGCGAGATCTCCACCATCATCGTGGGAAGCTCCAACCTGACCCATCACGCACTTACCTGCAATAAGGAATGGAACGTGCTGTTCAAGTCCTTCCCAGGTGGCGACATGCTGCATCAGATGCGATCGGAATACGACGAAGTCTGGAACGATCTCAATACGGTTGCCGTTTCGGAAGAGTGGATTTCGGGCTACGAGGCTTTCCGGAAGGAAGCCCAGGCGAAAACCCCCATACGTGTGGAAGGCCCTGCGTTCAGGATGGATGCCCGGCACGATAAGACGGGCCTTGCCGGCGAAGCGGATGGCGCCGAAGGCGTTGCGGAAGGGGTGCCGTGTGGGATGGCCGGTGCGCAAAACGGGGGAGGGACGGGTTTCTCTTCCGCGGTCCAGCCCGGCGCTCGTGCCGAAGCGCAGCCGCAGATCGTTCCCAACAAGATGCAATCGCTCGCGCTCGATGCCCTCGCCCTGCTGCATGGCAGGCAGGAACGGCGCGCTCTGCTGGTTTCGGCGACGGGGACGGGAAAGACCTATCTTTCGGCGCTCGACGTGCGCGTGCAAAAACCCGAGCGCGTGCTCTTCGTTGCGCACCGCCATCGCATTCTGGAGGCATCGCGGGAAAGCTTCGAGCGCGTCCTGGGTTCAAGCTATACCTATGGCATCTTCGGCGGCGGCTCGGCCAAGCCCGCTGCGAGCTGCGTTTTCGCCATGGTGAGCACTTTGAGCAGGCATCTGGATGATTTCGACCCAAGGGAATTCGGCTACATCATCATCGACGAAGCGCACCGGACGGGCGCGAACAGCTACCAGGCGATCCTTGCCCACTTCGAACCATCGTTTTTCCTGGGGATGACGGCAACACCCTCGCGAACCGATGGCTATGACGTATACGGCCTGTTCAACCACGTGATCGCCTTCCGCATCACCCTGCAAGACGCCCTTGAGGAGGACATGCTCGCGCCGTTCCATTACTTCGGCATCAGCGACCTGGAGGTCGATGACCGCACGGTCGACGACATAAGCCTGTTTTCCAAATTGACCTCGCGGGAGCGGGTGCGGCATATCACTTCGAAGATCGAGGAATACACGGTCGAGAAGTCCCAGCGCCGCGGACTTATCTTCTGCAATAGGAACGAGGAGGCGGCGGTGCTCTCGCAGCGATTCAACGAAGCCGGCTATCGGACCGTTGCGGTGAGCGGTGCGGATTCCGATAAAGAGCGCAACCGCCAGATCGCTCGTTTGGAGCGAGGTGAGATCGAATACATCTTCTCGGTCGATATCTTCAACGAAGGCGTTGATATCCCCTCGCTCAACCAGATAATCATGCTGCGCCGTACCGATTCGGCCATCGTCTTCGTGCAGCAGCTGGGCCGAGGCCTGCGCAAATGCGAGGGCAAGGAATTCACGCTCGTGCTGGACTTCATCGGCAACTATCAGCAGAACTACCTGGTGCCCATCGCGCTTTCGGGCGACCGCACGTATAACAAGGACACGCTGCGCAGGGTGGTGAAGGAGGGGAGCACCGTCATTCCCGGTTGTTCGACCATCAGCTTCGACAAGGTTTCCGAAGCGCAGATCTTCAACGCGCTTGATAAAGGCCGCTTTGGGGACACGAAGCTGATCCGGCGGGAATACCAGGAACTCAAGCAGGTTCTGGGGCGCATTCCCACCCTGCTCGATTTCGATGCGAACGAATCGATCGATCCGAACATCATCATCGGCAAGTTCGATTCGTATGCGGCTTTCTTGCAGAAATACGAGCCCGAAGCGGGGCTGTCTTTGGATGCCGGGCAGCTGAAACTACTCAAGTTCCTTTCCCGCAAGATCGCCAACGGTAAGCGCCGCGAGGACCTGCTGGTATTGAAACGCCTGGTGGAAAGCTCGAACGGATTCGTGGCTGCATCGAGGCCGGCGGAAGGCCTTCAACGGCGCAGGCATGATGCGGTTGCGGCCATGCTCTGCGGTTCGTTTTCGACCAGTGGCGAGAATCTGGCGGAATACCGCGACGACGGGTGGGTGCTGAGCACCCGCTTCCAGGAGGCTCTGGGCAATGCGGGCTTCAGGGATCAGGTGATGCAGGCGATCGATTTCGGCTTGGCACGCAATAGCGCGTTGTATTCGGAGCGCTACAAGGACACCGATTTCGTATTGAACGCCAAATACACGCGCGAGGAGATCTGCCGCTTGCTCCGTTGGGAAAAGGAACCCAATTACCAGAATATCGGCGGGTATTTCCACGATAAGCAGACGAACACCTTCCCGGTCTTCGTCAACTACGACAAGGACCCTTCCATCAGTATCACCACGCAGTACGAGGACCGTTTCGTTTCGGAGAACACGCTCATCGCCATTTCGAAGAGCAGGCGCACGCTCCAATCGCCGGAAATCAAGGCGCTTCGCAACGCAAGAGAAAACGGTATGCGCTGTTTTCTGTTCCTGCGCAAGAACAAGAACGATAAGGATGCTGGAACGGAGTTCTACTTCCTGGGCGAGATGTATCCGACGGGGCAGTTCAGGCCGATCGTCATGAGGGATACCCAGGCAGGTGCGGTGGAAATCACTTACCGGCTGGACGTGCCGGTCCGCGCCGATCTGTACGAGTACTTCCTGGGCGACCTTGACGTGTTGGGCTAGCGGTTCGGGCTTGCGCATGCATCCACTGCGGCAGGCTGGTGCCAGTGCGCACGTGAGCGGTGCGCAACGGCCTGCGCCCGCGAATCAGGTGCATCATCGTTCTGGAGGATTCTGTTGCCGCGAGCTTAATCGTCTTCGCTTGCCTCTGCCGATTTTGTCGTGAGGTTGAATTTCAGGCTGATTGCGCGTGTCGCCAAGCAGGCTCCCACGCAGGCGAACGAGCAGGCGAACTGGTTCAGATGTGCAAGTGCGCAACAGCAGTACGCGAATGAGCCCACGAATCCTGCGATGGCGTAGTAGTCGCTGGATTTGAAGATACGCGGCGTTTCCCCGGTTAGGATGGTCGCCAGCGCGCCACCGCCGACGGCGGTGATGGTTCCCAACAGCACCACGTAAACTGGGTTGACGCCGGCGCTCCAGGCTTTCGCGGCGCCGGCGAGGGCGTAAAGGGCGATGGAGAGGGCATCGGCAACGTTCAGCACCGAATCGAGGTGTCGGATGTATCCCGCACCGGAGAAAACCAAGATCGCCGCCGCAATGCAGGCGACCACCAGGGCGGGATGCTCCATGAAGAAGAACCCTTGGTTGTGGAGCAGGATGTCCCTGATGACGCCTCCGCCGAATCCTGTGAGCAGGGCGGTTGCGATGGATCCGACCACGTCGAGCTTGCGGCTGACACCGAAGAGCGCGCCCGTGACAACGCCCACGATTACCGCGAAGTAATCGATGAGCACGACTGATGCGATATGTCCAAGCGCTTCGAAATCCACGCAGGGCACTATACCTGTTCGCGGGTTTGTTTTCGAGGGTTGATTCCCCGCGTTCTCTTGGAATTCGCAGCATCGTTACAGCTCCGATAAGCCATGGAAATAGCGGGACGCCTCATATCAGAGAAGCGAATGCTTTTTATGGATCACTCCAATTGAAGGTCTTCTCGGGGAGGATTCAGAAGCCAATGAATTGCTCGGTAGTGTGGTTCGTCAGCTGTTAAGGTCGGGGCTTGAAGAGCATCTCCTTTCATCGGCTTTTCCCTCCAATAAGGATTGCGAACGCATCAACAACATCATCGCTTCCAGATGCCTGTGCTGATTTGCTGGGGATGGGTATCGCGGGGATTGTTTCTTGCTTTTGCCTGATGGAATCCGGATCTGGGACCTCGCCTTCCCTGAGGCACAGGTCCAGTCCGAGCACCTTGAGCACGGCAGTGAGCTTATTCAATTGAACGCCAGGGTTTTGACCGAGTTCGAGCGACCAGAGACAGCGACTCGATACGCCGGCAGCTTCTGCAACCTGCGCTTGGGTAAGGCCCAGTTCAGTTCGTCGATCCTTGATTGCAAAACCTATCTCAAGCGCATCGACCATCGAATCAACCTTTCGGTTTCCATATGGAATATCGCAAAATATTGCGAATATCATAGTTCGCAAAAATTGCGAGTCAAGCAATTCGCATAATATTGCGAGACTTACTAAGGTTTCCGCGTGTTGCCGGCCGAGCTTTTTGCGCTAATCAGCGGAAATCGCATTCGTCTTTCGTGTGTGTAAGTTCCGCCCATCGCGCTGAGAGGAGTTGAGCATAAAGGTTGTGCTGTAGACCGTAGCTTCCCAGGGCGTAGCCGTCGTTGACTTCAACCAAAAGCGTTTCTCCATTTGGTGTGATTCCGAAGTCGGCGGCGTATGCTGCAGGCGCCGTTTTGTAGCCAGCGATTGCCTTTTCGATTACTGATGGGTCGAAAGCCTTTCTCCAGTCCCCTGAATACTGGCGGACATCGAGGATCTCACCGTATCGGACGAAGCATCTCCATTCTGCCTCGAATTGAACAACCTTGTTGCATAGTACAGGCAGGTCTTCCTCGAAAGCTCCTAAGCCCACGAGGTCTTCTATTGTGGATATCTTCAACCCGGTAAAAAGCTTTCCTTGTTCTGGCTTTACAAAAACAGGCCAAGAAGATTGCTCGGCAATGGTTCGACCAATCGTTGACTTCCATGTTCTTCTTCCCATGAAGGCTTGCAGCTCAGAGGGATAGTTCAACTCTTCGGGGTGTATGCCCTGCTTTCCAAGGACGTACTTTACTGTACCCAATCCGCCTACAACGACATCATTGGGCTGGCATTCATCGAGCTCGTCAATTTCTTGGAAGAGAACGCATTCGATTCCCATTTCCATAAACCCCATATATGCGGTGAAGAAGTTGATGTTACCGGGCATATTGTTTCTAGATTGGATGAAAGCTCTCATGATGTTCCTTCAGCGATAATGGGTGTGTATGCGATGAAAGAGGAGTGCGGTACTCAGAAGCGTCTTTCGGTGAATGAGAATGGATAGGCTACAATCGGGAGGATGAATTAACCCGAAATGAAATTACCGCTCCTTGTTCTCTGGTAAATTAGCGCTATCGGAGTTGGATGTTGGCTTTGGTATCTATTCTTTAATCGTTAATCGTAGTATCCGATCGGATTGACCGAAGCGTTCGTTGACTCGCATCTTGGGCACCTCAGGAAATTCGCATTCAGATTTCCTTTCTTGTTTTTCGGCGAAAGATGCATTTCGCTGCCGCATTCGGGGCACTTGGGAGAATAACTGCCAACGCAGATGATCTTCCCCTCTTCAACCTCCCAGTCGAGCACGAAAGGCTTGCGTCCTGTCTCTTCAAAGCTTGCTTTTGCCGTTTCAATATCGGCAGGGGAATAGACGGAATAATCTCTGAACACTTCCCAGTGTCCACAATCAGGGCAAAGGTACATTTGATTGAATGGGCATACCAGTGGAAATTCGCATGATTCGAAAGCGTCCTTAAGCCTTTGGCCCAATTCTCCCGAAGCGATTGCCTCTTCGGTTTTTCTGCAAATCGAAGGGTACATCATTCCGCACCCAAGGCTGAAACTGACTTTCTTTCGACAGTCGTGGCATCTGTATTGATATATCTGCCCCATGATTCGCTCCAATCGGATCAATCCTTCGGTGTTAAGCGAACGGGTCCATTTTTGCTTTGGATCAAATTCGCTTGCATATCAGCACTGTATCATCAGCAAGCCGAAAAACATGTCCCATTAATTGGACATAATAGGGTCATCCATCCAGGTATTGAAAATGAGCGCAAGAATGTTCAGAAGCGAGCTTTGACGGCAAGCTTTTTGAGTATTTCGTTTTATTCAGCTTTTTTTTGAGTGGGTGTTTTGGTCTTTACCCCAGATCCACATAGCGTGCTTCGTTGCCATGCTCTTCGACGATATGCATCAATGCATCCGCGTCCAACCAGATGGTTGCGGTATTGTCGTTGGGATGTACGCCCACAAGCCCACCCTTGAAAGCTTCGTCCAAGAAGAAGGTCACTTTCCGTTCTTCGTCATTCAGGATCCCCAGGGGGCTTACCGAGCCGGGGGTGAGGTCCATGATCTTCGCCAGGTCATCTGCCGAAGCGAAGGAGAGCGAGCGCAGTCCCTGGGCCTTCCTGAATTCCTTCAGGTTGACGCGCTTATCGTCCTTGACCGAAATCAGGTAATAGTTGCGCTTCTTGTCATCGCGCACGAACAGGTTCTTCGCATCTCGATCGGGGTAGGGAAGATCGACGGAATCGAGCTCTGCCATGTTGTACACTGCCTGATGCTCGGTTATCTCGACTTCGATGCCGCGTTTGCGCAGGTAATCGATGGTTTCTTCCTTATTCATGTTCGGCTGCTTTCCGGTTTCGGGCGCTGTCATGCGTTGACGGGTGTTTTCTTTGCGGGACGTCGGGCCGTATGGCTTGCGCTTTGGCGGCCGGGCACCCATGCTGCGCGTGATTCTCTCATATGGAAGCCGTGTTTTGCCGGCTTGATCCGGGTATGGGTTCGGAAAAACTTCCGCCCGCTCTGCCGGTGCGTCGGTTGCCCCGCTGAAGCGGGGGAGGCACTTTGCCGCGACGGCTTGATCAGGGGTTCCCAATCGGCTTTTCCGATGGTTTTCGTTCAAATGAATTTGCGGATGCATTTTGGCAAAAGAGGCTAAAATGATGGGGCTGAACGTCGAATAAGAGGAAGGCGACCCTTATGGACAAGCGCGATATCGTTCGATATCTGGAAGACCGTTCCCAGGATTTCTACGACCTGAGCGACAAGATCTGGGGAAATGCTGAAATCCGCTTCACCGAATCCCAGTCGATGGCCGACATGTCCGCCTTCATCGAGCGCGAGGGTTTTCGCGTGACGTGCGGGGTTGCCGGGTTGGATACCGCTTTCGTTGCCGAGTACGGCCAGGGCAAGCCGGTCATCGGGTTCCTGGGCGAATACGATGCGCTTCCCGATTTGAGCCAGAAGGCGGGTTTAGCCGAAAAGGATCCCATCCAAGAAGGCGGAAACGGTCATGGTTGCGGCCATAACCTGCTTGGAGTGGGCGCCCTCATGGGTGCTGTCGGCCTGAAGCACTACCTGGAGGAAACCGGGCAGTCCGGTACGGTCATGTTCTTCGGATGCCCTGCCGAAGAAGGCGGCAGCGGCAAGACCTTCATGGCGCGCGAGGGCTGCTTCGACAAGCTCGATTGCGCGTTCAGCTGGCATCCGGCGCCTGCGAATATGATGCTGCCGGGTACCTTCCTGGCAAACCGCATGATCCGATACAGCTTTACGGGAAAGGCAGCCCATGCGGCGGCATGTCCCGAAATGGGACGCAGCGCCCTCGATGCCCTCGAGCTCATGAATGTGGGCATCCAGTTCTTGAGGGAGCATATCCCCTCTTCGGCGCGCGTGCACTATGCCATCACCGACACGGGCGGCATCTCTCCCAACGTGGTGCAGGCACATGCTTCGGGCTTGTATCAGATCAGGGCTCCCTATGCCCATGTGGTCGCCGACATCCACGAGCGCCTCGACGACATCGCGCGTGGTGCTGCGCTGATGACGGGCACCGAAGTGACCATCGAATTCCTCAAAGGAACCAGCAATGTGGTGCTCATCCCCGCCTTGGACGAAGTGACCTATAAAAACCTGTGCGAGATCGGCAATCCGGTCCTTCAGGCGAAAGACCTCGATTTCGCCGAAGAGATCGTGAAAACCCAGGTGCCTGCGGACAGGATGCCCGATAGGCCGATGGATTTGGAGCCCAAGCCCTACAATCCCGCCGGCAATGTTCCCTTCCCCGGTTCTTCGGATACCGGCGACGTAAGCTGGGTGTGCCCGCTGTCCCAGTTCGGCGGCGCCACGTGGCCTAAGGGTACCGCAGCGCACAGCTGGCAGGTGGTTGCATGCGGGAAGAGCGACTTCGCCCATAAGGGAATGCTGTTCGCCGGCCAGGTTATGGCCTCTTCGGCAATCGACACCTATAACGACCCCGAGATCTTGGAAAAGGCCCGCGCCCAGTTCAAGGAGAAGACGGGCGGGCGCCCCTACCAGTGCCCTATTCCTTCGCAGGTGACCCCGAGCTATCTGGCTGAAGCGCTCGCTTCGTCGTAAGGGTACGATCCCGCTTATTCCCAGCGCAGCGCGCCGGTCGGGCAGACCTGTGCGCAGCGGGGCGCGCCCCCGTTCGACCTGCAGAGGTCGCATCCTGGGAGTATGCGGGTGGTGATCGTGCGTTTTACCTGGGGGAAGGTCCCTTCATCGTGCTCTTCGACCAGGCGGAATCCTGCAGAGCCCGCCGGGATATCGTGCCAGATCTGGCACGCGACCTGGCATGCCCAGCACTTGATGCACGCCTCGCTTTCGAATTCGAACCTAGGCATCGATATCACTTCCATTCCATTTGCTGATGCGCACCAGGGTCTGTTTGCCGATAGAGGAATGGAAGCGGTCCAATGCGGTTTCTTCGGTCGAATAGAGCACGTTGACTTCCGATCCTCCGTCGAGGCAGCCATAGCCGGGCAGCCCCAGTTCGTCGCACGACTGCCACCAGCCGCGTTTGGCCATGAGCACTTCGGGTGAGATGCATTCGGTGATCTGGGCTTTCAATACCACCCATCCGTGCGGGGATTCCACGCGTACCCAATCGTCCTGGGCGATGCCGTGCTTTTCGGCCGTCTTCGGATTGATCTTCACCCACGGGTAGGGCTGCAGGGCGCGCAGATGCGCAGATCCTCCCAGGCAGCTGCTCGTGGAAGTGCGGTATGCATGCACGTCTGAGAAGATGAGCGGGTATTCCCTTGCCAGTTCGGGCGTTTCGGCGATACCCTCGGGAGGTCCCTGGTATATGGGAAGGCG
>Ga0129308_1001145_pt1 | contig 30169 bp, 27 predicted proteins | sample L827metagenome_FD_94440 | JGI IMG/M metagenome (GOLD analysis project Ga0129308, IMG submission 94440) | Ring-tailed lemur group fecal microbial communities from Wisconsin, USA - L827 metagenome | ecosystem: Host-associated > Mammals > Digestive system > Large intestine > Fecal | place: USA...
CTCGGTTATTGCGTGCGGTGCAGGTAATTTTGCTTTTCCTGTATCAAGTTCTTTTCCGCATATTGGACAGAATTTAAAGCTTATATCACTCATCTGTTAAGCAGCTTTTCAGCCTGCTCCATAAGCTCCTTAACGATAGCGGAACACGGCTTTACATCGTTTATCATGCCTGCGATAGCTCCGCAAAGGAACGAACCCTCGTCAAGATTGCCGTCCTGTACAGCCTTTCTCAGCGAACCGAGAGTAAGCTCCTCAAACTCCTCGGGAGTAAGTGAGCCGTCCTTTTCGCCGTTTGCAAGCTTTTTGGAGAACTTTGTCTTGATGTTTCTGCATGGGTGACCCGTGTAACGTCCCGTTACAACGCTGTCGGTGTCCTTAGCCTTAACGACAAGCTCCTTGAAAGTAGCGTGTATCTGACATTCCTCCGAAGCAAGGAAACGTGTGCCGAGCTGTACGCCCTCCGCTCCGAGCATAAACGAAGCCGCAATACCTCTGCCGTCCGCAATTCCGCCTGCCGCGATAACGGGTATTTCCAGAGCGTCAACGACCTGCGGAACAAGGCACATAGTTGTATTTTCGCCTATATGACCGCCCGATTCCGTACCCTCGGCAACAACGGCGTCCGCACCTGCACGCTCCATTCTCTTTGCAAGCGCAACAGAGGGGATAACGGGAATTACCTTGATACCGGCTTCTTTCCATGCAGGAATGAATTTTCCGGGATTTCCTGCGCCCGTCGTAACGACTGCAACTTTTTCATCAATGCAAAGCTGCGCAAGGTCGTCCGCATTCGGACTCATAAGCATGATATTTACGCCGAAAGGCTTGTCGGTTTTCTCCTTGCACTTACGTATCTGATCTCGGAGATAATCAATTGGAGCAGAGCCGCCTGCAATAAGACCGATTCCGCCTGCGTTCGATACTGCCGAAGCAAGGGTATGCTCGGCGACCCATGCCATACCGCCCTGAATTATCGGATATTCGCAGCCGAGCAGTTCTGTTATTCTTGTTTTCATATATACAACTCCTTAATATTCTATTATAACGCTTCCGTAAGTAAGTCCTGCGCCAAAGCCTATGAGAGCAAGCTTCTGTCCCCGTGTCACATCGCCCTTTTCGATAGCCTCGCAGAGGGCAAGCGGGATAGACGCGCTTGAAGTGTTGCCGTGGTGGTCAACAGTAACGATAAATTTATCCGTGCTTATGTGAAGATTCTTTGCGGCAGTTTCAATTATCCTGATGTTCGCCTGATGAGGTATGAACCAGTCCATATCCGAGCTTGTAAGACCTACCTTTTCCGCAGCGGAACTAAACGCATGAGGGAGCGCCTTGACAGCGAATTTATACACCTCTCGTCCGTCCTGATAAAGCTTGTGTATGGGCTTTTCGGGGAAACCGTCGTCAAAATCGGACTCCACCTTAACTTCGGGAGCTACGTGACAATTTCTTGCAAAAAGCTTTCTTGCGCCGCTTCCGTCCGAGGCAAGGAACGAAGAATACAGCTTATCGCTGCTTTCAATTACAGCGGCGGCAGCTCCGTCGCCGAAAAGTATACACGTACCTCTGTCCTCAAAATCGGTAAAACGTGAAAGAGCCTCCGCAGATATTACAAGCGCATATTTCATCGAGCTGTCTGTTTCAAGGAATCGCCTTGCCGTATCGAGAGTGTAAACAAATCCCGAGCAGGCTGCGTTGAGGTCGAACGCTGCGGCATTCTCAGCCCCCAGCTCGTATTGGATTATGCTTGCCATACTGGGAGTAAGGAAATCCGAGGTAACGGAGCTGACGATTATCAGTCCGATGTCTTTCGGGTCGATACCTGCCCTTTCAATTGCTTTGAGAGCGGCGTTTTTTCCCATAAGCCATGCAGGCTCCCAGCCTGCCATGTGCCTTTCGCAGATACCTGTGCGGGTACGTATCCATTCGTCATTTGTATCAACAAATTTTACGAAATCGTCGTTTGTAAGCGTCTGTTCGGGAAGATAGCTTCCCATTGCCAAGATATTGATTCCCATTCCGTTACTCCTTTATTAGAGCCAATGCGTGAATCGGCTCTACACTTTTAATTACCACATTAAAATTGAAATTTTTGAAAAAAGTGTTGTAAAATTTGCAAATATGTGTTATAGTATTAAAGTAAGCTGTTTTATCTCAAAACAGTATACACTATATATTGTAAATCATTTCCGAATTTTTTGCAAGAATTTTTTAGTCATTTAATGTGATGATAAGAAAAATTCGTCAATTTTAACAGAGAACTTTAAAATAATTCGGTAAAATCGTTACATTGTTTAAGCTTGCAATAAAAAAACGTACAGAAAGGAAAGTATACAACATGACAATTTCACTCTTTGTAGGACAAGGCGCGCAGTCTCAGGGAATGGGCAAGGATATTGCCGACGCTTTTCCCTCGACGGCAAGGCTGTACGACACGGCGTCGGAGATACTCGGACGGGATATGAGAACCGTATGCTTCGATATGCCTGCCGACGAACTCTCAAAAACCATTAACGCACAGCCTGCAATTATGCTGACCTCTCTTGTCTGCATTTCTGCGGCTATTGAAAAAGGCTATAAATTCGACGGCGTATCGGGTCACTCATTGGGAGAATATGCCGCTCTCGTTATCTCGGGCATGGTGTCTCCCGAGGACGGATTCCGCCTGATAAAGGCACGTTCCGAAGCTATGGAAGCCGCCGCTTCCGAGCATAAGGGAGCTATGGCGGCGGTCATGAAGATCGCTCCCGATAAGGTCGAGGAAATATGCTCGCAGGCAAAAAATTACGCCGTTCCCGTGAACTACAATTCGCCACAGCAGACCGTAATTGCAGGAACTCCCGAGGGTATCGCCGAGGTAACGGAGAAATTTACGGAGCTTAAAGCAAGAGTAGTTCCTCTGAAAGTTGCAGGCGCATTTCATTCAAAGCTTATGCAGTCGGCGGCGGACAAGTTCTACGAGGCTGCAAAAGCTGTCGGATTCAAGTCGCCGAACGTAAGATTCTATTCCAACGTAACAGGCGGCGAACTGACAGATTTCAGCGATATGCCGTCCCTTTTGGCAAAGCACATCGTATCGCCCGTCCGTTTCACCTCGGAACTCGCTCAGATGCAGGCGGACGGCGCGGATACTTTCGTTGAATTCGGTCCCGGAAAAACTCTCACGGGACTTGTCAGAAAAACTCTCGCCGATGTAAAAGCGCTTAATATCGAAAACCTTGCAGGTCTGGAAGGAGCTGATATATATGGATAAATACGGACTTATCGGACACCCTCTGGGTCACTCCATGTCGCCGCTTATACACGAAAAGCTGTTCGCTCTCAGCGGCATCACCGATTACAGCTACGAGCTTATCGACATCGCCCCCGAGGAGCTTTCCGCTAAAAAGGAACTGCTTCGCGAGCTTAAAGGCTTCAACATCACTATTCCGCATAAAACCGCCATTATCCCCATGACGGACAAGCTCGGCGAAAGCGCGCTGAGATATAACTCCGTCAACTGCGTTTCAAACGATAACGGCATTATGACAGGCTATAACACAGACTGCGACGGCTTTCTGCGTTCGGCGGAGCTTCTGCCGCTGGGCGGTAACGTACTGCTTCTCGGCTGCGGCGGAGTAGGCAGAATGATCGCCATTGAAGCCGCCCTGCACGGAGCGGAGCTGACTATCGCCGTTATCCCTCAGGATATTAAAACGGCGCAGCTCGTTATGGCGGAGATACTTTCAAAGTGTGAGGACGCATCAGTAAGGATATGCCTCGTTTCCGAGATAGAGGGGCAGTTCGATCTTATGATAAACGCCACCCCCGTGGGAATGTTCCCTAAAACGAACGCCTGCGCTGTTTCGGACGAAGTTATCGAAAGCTGTCTGAGCTTTTTCGATGTGATCTACAATCCCTCCGAAACGCTTCTCATGAAAAAAGCGCGCGCCTTGGGACGTACCGCTGTCGGCGGCGCGGCTATGCTCGTGTATCAGGCGGTCAAGGCGCATGAGCTGTGGTACGGCGGCAAATTTGACCCCGAAGATATTTCGGATATTATTATAGATGTCGAAAACGAGGTAAACCGCATGAACTCGGCTGCTTCGTCAAATTAAGGCGATAAAAAAATTACAGGAGGTTATTATGACCATTTTTCTTTGCGGCTTTATGGGCTGCGGAAAAACTACCGTTGGCAAGCTTGCCGCTAAAAAATTCGGAATGAGCTTTTATGATTCGGACGACCTTATCGTTGAATCGCAGGGCATGTCGATACCCGAGATATTCTCCCAAAAAGGCGAACCGTATTTCCGCAAGACCGAAGCCGATATTATAAGATCGCTCTGCGGAAAAAAGGCTGTTGTCGCATGCGGCGGCGGAGCTATGCTCGATCCAGTATCTGCTGCCGCGGCGGCGGAGTCGGGAGAAGTTATATTTCTCGACGTTGACTTCGAGACCTGCTACCAACGTATCAGCGGCGACAGCAACCGCCCCATTGCGGCATCGTCCACCAAGGAAGAACTTGAAGAACGATTCAATTCACGCCGTGACATATACTTAAAGCATTCGACTATCCGTATTGACAGCAGCGACAGTCCCCTGAGAACTGTCGAACTGATAACGGAAGCCTTAAAGTTCAGTTAAAACGGAGATTTTTATGCTTATATATAATGCAAAAATATTAACAATGGACAGCGTCGGAACTATCGAAAACGGCTGGCTCGAAACAAACGGCGGCAGCATTTCGGCTGTCGGAGAGGGCGAACCTGCGGATATTCCCGAGGACAGTATAAATGCCGAGGGCGGTACTCTGCTGCCGGGGTTTATCGACGCGCATACGCACTTAGGCATTATCGAGGACGGTATTGATTTCGAGGGGGACGACTGCAACGAATCCACCGACCCTTTCACTCCGCAAATGCGCGCTATAGACGGCATAAATCCCTTTGACCGCTGCTTTGAGGAGGCTCGGACAAGGGGCATTACCGCCGCCGCATCATGCCCCGGCAGCGCAAACGCCTGCGGCGGCGAAATATGCGCTATAAAAACGTCTGGCAGACGTATTGACGATATGCTGATAAAAAACTGCGGCATTAAATTCGCTCTCGGCGAAAATCCCAAAAGAGTCTACAACGACAAGGGCGAAACACCCGTAACACGCATGGCTACGGCGGCTGTTATCCGTGAGGGACTGTATAAGGCTCGCCGCTACGCTCACGATATGGACAGCTACTACTCCGACAACGAGAACTACGAGCCGCCTGAGTACGATATAAAATGCGAGTCTCTCATGCCCATGCTCGACCGCAAGCAGAAAGCTTTTTTCCACTGTCACCGCGCGGACGATATATGCACAGCAATACGCATTGCAAAGGAATTCTCCCTCGATGCGGTCATTATTCACGGTACGGAGGGCTACAAGATAGCCGATATTCTGAGCGAGGAAAAAGTCCCTGTGATATGCGGTCCTCTCATCTGCGACCGCTGCAAGCCCGAAATGAAAGGACTTGAACTGAAAAACGCCGCCGTTCTGTCGGAAAACGGCGTAAAGACCGCTGTCTGCACAGACCATACGGTAATACCGATACAGTATCTTCCTCTGTCGGCACAGGCGGCTGTCAAGGGCGGACTTGACAGGGAAACTGCGTTAAAATGCGTTACTTCAGCTCCTGCCGAAATTCTCGGGATAGATGATTCTGTAGGAAGTCTTGCGGCAGGAAAAGACGCCGATATACAGCTTTACAAAAAAGGCGACGATCCCCTTGCTCTTATGTCCGAACCGATACTCGTTATGATAGACGGAAAAATAATACGAAGGGAGGAGCTTTCATGAAAGCTTTGAGCATTCTGGTCGGCGGAATTACTGCGTTTTCGGCGTTCCCTAAGACTGCGGCGGCAGAGCAGACGGAGCTTACGGCGGTAATCAACGGGGTAGGCTATACCTATCAGATAAATGACGACGATAAAACGGCTGTAATTATTTCGGCAGCCGTTCCGAGCAGCGTAAAAGAAACTGTCGTTCCCGAAAAAATCGGGGAATACAGCGTTGTCTCCATTTCGGAAAAGGCTTATATGGGCAGCCTGACCCTCGAAAAGCTAACTATCCCCCCGACCGTGAACTCTATCGGCGAACAGGCTTTTATGAGCTGCAACGAGCTTAAAGAGGTCACTATCGGAGAGGGTATCACTGCTATCCCAAACGACTGCTTTTTCTCCTGCCCGAAGCTCGTTACGGTAAATATGTCCGATACGCTGACTTCTATCGGCAGCGAGGCTTTTTTCGGCTGCGACAAGCTCGATACAGAAATTCCTCCGAGCGTGACCTCTATAGGTAAGGACGCTCTCGGTATGGAAGCGGATTTTCACAGTCAAGGAAGCGTTGCCGTTCAAGGATTTCTTATAAAAGGCACGATCGGAAGCTGCGCGGAAAAGTACGCTCTTGAAAATAATATTGACTTTATTGACCTTAATAACTTTACCTCGGGCGATGTAAACGGCGACGAAGCTGTGGATTCCTCCGACGCATCGGACGTTCTTATTGAGTATTCGGCTATCTCAACGGGAACGCCACCTCGGTTCACGCCCAAACAGCAGATCGTCGGCGATTTGAACGGCGACGGCGTGATAGATTCTTCAGACGCTGCCGAAATACTGATAATTTATGCAAAAAATTCAACGGTCAGATAAAGTCCCTCAATCGCATATATCTCTATATTCTACAAATACCGCCGTTTATTCCACACCTATTTTCTATATATCTTTTTTTCCACAGCTATTGACATAACGGCGAAAAAATGTTATTATTAAAGTTAATAAACTTTGATTTAATTGGTTTAATAGCAAAGGAGGATTTATTATGCTCACCGATATGAACAGCAAATTTCAGAAAGAGGGACTGACGTTTGACGATGTGCTTCTGATCCCTGCAAAATCAGACGTTACGCCCAATATGATCAACCTCGGCACAAATCTCACCAAAAATATTACGCTCAACACCCCTGTCATGACAGCCGCTATGGATACGGTCACCGACTCACGAATGGCTATCGCTATCGCAAGAGAGGGCGGAATCGGCATTATCCACAAGAATATGACTATCGAACAGCAGGCGGAGGAGGTCGATAAGGTAAAACGTTCCGAAAACGGCGTTATCGTTGACCCGTTCTCGCTGACAGAAGACCGCCTTGTCGCCGACGCGGACGAGCTTATGGGCAAATACCGCATATCGGGCGTTCCGATCGTTGACGGCAGCGGCAGGCTCGTAGGTATCATTACAAACCGTGACATGCGTTTCCTCACAAAATTCGATGAAAAGATCTCAAACGTTATGACAAAGGATAACCTCATTACCGCTCCCGTCGGCACAACGCTTGAACAGGCTCAGGAGATCCTCCGTTCACACAAAATAGAAAAGCTCCCCATAGTTGACGCAGGGGGCTACCTTAAAGGTCTTATCACTATCAAGGATATTGAAAAATCCGTTCAGTACCCCAATTCCGCAAGAGACAGTCAGGGCAGACTTCTCTGCGGCGCGGCTATCGGCGTGACCGCTAACGTCCTCGACAGAGCAAAGGCTCTTATCGAAGCTCAGGCGGACGTTCTCGTTCTCGATTCCGCTCACGGTCACAGCGCAAATATCCTTAAATGTCTCAGCATGGTCAAGGAGGCGTTCCCCGATACTCCCGTTATTGCCGGAAATATCGCTACTGCCGAAGCCGCCGAGGACCTCATCAAAGCAGGCGCAGACTGCGTAAAGGTCGGCATAGGTCCCGGCTCTATCTGTACGACACGTGTTGTCGCAGGTATCGGCGTACCTCAGATAACTGCGGTTTACGATGTCGCGTGCGTTGCCCAGAAATACGGCATACCCGTTATCGCAGACGGCGGTATCAAATATTCGGGCGATATTGTTAAGGCTCTTGCTGCCGGCGCAAACGTGGTAATGCTCGGCTCGCTCCTTGCAGGCTGCGCGGAAGCTCCCGGAGAGACCGAGATATATCAGGGCAGACAGTTTAAGGTCTACCGCGGCATGGGAAGTCTCGGAGCTATGGCTAACGGTTCTACAGACAGATATTTCCAAGAGGGCGCAAAGAAGCTCGTTCCCGAGGGCGTTGAGGGTCGTGTGCCGTTCAAGGGTTCTGTTGCAGATACGATTTTCCAGCTTATCGGCGGTATCCGCTCCGGTATGGGCTACTGCGGCTGTCCCGATATTCCCACGCTTCACGAAAAAGCTCAGTTCGTCCGCATTACCGGCGCAGGTCTCAAGGAAAGCCACCCTCATGATATTTATATCACTAAGGAAGCTCCTAACTATTCTGCCGGTATCTGATTATCATGTTATAAATGGCACGCCGCAAGGTGTGCCGTTTGTTTTCGCCGCCATTTGGTAATATTTAAGATTATCTTAAATAAAAATTACAAAAAAGTACATCTCTTGCAATAAACCGCAATATGTGTTATAATAAGTTTCAAGATATATTTTAATCAAAACGCTGTCTGCAACTTAGCGGATATTGTTTCTCTGCATTTCTTGTCAGAGCGGTAACTTTTTGGAGCCTATATCGTAAATTCTCCTGCATAAAGCCATAAAAATATGGATTCGGATTTATATGGCAGGCTTTATGCAGGAAAATTTACGACAGCAGAGATTCCAAAGGGGTCACCCCTTTGGCAGGGGGTGTGGGGGACGGCGTCCCCCACTAAAGTTGCGGATATTATAAAGGGGTGTTTTTATGGAATCTATGAATCTTGTATTATGCGCGGCGGCGGCGGCTGCGCTGGATATATGCGCGCTGGTACTGATATTGGCTTCGTACAGCGAAAGGCGGTCGGAAAGAAAGGCGTGGAGCAAGATCTCCGCCGATATGGAGCTTGCCGACCAAACCCGTTCATACGCTCTCGAATGCGATGAAATACTGATAGGACGTCACGCTTCTGCGGATATACGTCTGCCCGATATGTCGGTATCGAGGTATCACGCTATGCTCAACGTTACCGACGGCAAATGGACTATCACGGACATAGGCTCAAAATCGGGAATCTATGTGAACGGCGTTCACGTTCAGCACGTCCGCCTGTACGACAACGATATTATAACTCTCGGCAATCGCCGTCTTATTTTCAGAAAAAGGAGGGAGCGAAATTGAGCAGTCCGATCTCATATTTTTTTTCATGCGTATTTGTCATCATCGCTCACGGAGCAATGCTTTTCAACGTTTTTCAGAACGGCAATTACGAAAGCGTCAACGATGTTATAACCCTGTGTACGGCTGTTATAGGGCTTGACGCGGCGTACTTCATTGTAATGCCGTTCTTTAAGCAGCGTACATATGCGGTTGACTTCATGCTCCTCCTGATACTGAACATGAGCAATATTTTCCAATCATGCTTCGGCGGAGTTCACCTCGACCTGAAACACTTTATAACCTGTATCGCCGCCCTTGTCTCATGCAGGATAGGCTGTATAGCGTGCAGAAATCACCGCTGGATACAGGATAAAAAGAAGTTTGTCTGGGTGGGTATCGGCGTACTAATGGTTGTGATATTCCTTTTCTGCGGCAGCCGAAGTATGTGGATAGACCTCGGATTTATGACTATCCAGCCCTCGGAGTTCATTAAGCCGCTTCTTGTACTCGCCTGCGCCGCTTCTATCTCGGAGCAGCAGAACAAGCACAAGGTACTCTGCTTCAACGTAGTGTACGAAAATCTTATTCTTTTCGGAATTGTCGCCGCTGTTATCCTGTTCCAATGGTGGTGCAGAGATTTGGGCAGTATACCGACGTTTGCGGCGATATACGCATCGGGTTTCCTGCTGCGTATATGCTACCCCAAAGCCAAATTTTCAAAGAAAACGCTGATAATTGCAGGCTCATGCGTGGCGGTAGCAGGTATCGTGGCGGTCATTCTTGCTCCGCCGTATGTTAAAGACAGACTTTTCGTCGATATATGGAGCGACCCCGACGACAAAGGCTATCAGCAGTCCAAAGCTCTTATCGCTATTGCGGAGGGCGGCTGGTTCGGCAAAGGTCCGGGCGAAGGCTTTCTTCATAACGTTGTCGCCTATGAAAGCGATTTAGTTTTCGCTACTATAAGCGAAGAATGGGGACTTCTCTACGCCCTTATGACCGTGCTTATGCTGCTTGTTATCGTGGCAATGCCCCTTGTAAATCCCCCCCGTTCTTACTATCATGCAACGATGTGCGCAGGCGTATGCGCGGCGTTTACGGTGCAGATGGCGTTGAATATTTTCGGTTCATGCAATATGATACCGTTTACAGGCGTAACTCTGCCGTTTATTTCAGCAGGAGGAAGCTCCATGGTCACAAGCGGTCTTATGATAGGCATGATAGCCGCCGCTCAGTCGCCCGTATTCAAGAATCCAAAGCCCAAAAAGTCCCGTAAACAGGCGAAAAGGAGGACGTCATGAAAAGTATCAGAAGATGTCAGCATATTATGACCCTGTTTCTGCTTGCTTTTATTGCAGGGATCGTTACCCTTACGGTACGCATAAACAAGCAAGCTCCCTTTTATATGTCGCACTCCGAAAACTACGAGCTGGGCAAGGTATACGACAGAAAAGGCGACGTGCTTTTCGACGGCTCGGGAAACGGCGACTATCCCAACAACCACTTCATAGACGTGGGCAACCTTATCGGCGACGACAAGGGACAAATGGAAAATACCCTTGTGGCGCAAAATATCGACAGTCTCAATAATTACAGCTTCAACAGCGGTCTTGTGAAAAAAGGCGGTAAGGCTGCTATCTATACTACTCTCGACCACAAGGCTAACCGAGCCGCTTACGACGCTTTTATGGGGGCGGACGGCTGTGCTGTTGCGTACAACTACAAAACGGGCGAACTGCTCGTCTGCACAAGTCTGCCGAATATAGACCCCTCCAAAGGCTATGCAGGTCTTGAAAACATGAAGTCGGGAACTCTCATGCAGAAAGCAATGTACCGCACCGTCCCCGGCTCTACCCAAAAGGTCTCAACAGTTATTTCGGCTATGGAAATTATGGGTCAAAGCGCTCTTTTTTCAAAGAAATTCAGTTGCTCGGGCTACTACATAAATAAATCGGACGGTAAAATAGACTGTCATAATTCATGGGGTCACGGCGAACAGAATATACAGCAGGCGGTCGAAAACAGCTGTAATCCGTTTTTTGCACAGCTTGTGGAGGACTCCGATCTGCCGCTTGACCGTCTAAAGGAAATGTATACCAAGTTAGGCTATGCGGTCAGCGACGATGAAACCGAAGCAGAGGTCGGATATATTGATATTGACGGCATTCAATGCGAAAAAGCGTCAACAAAGCTTACTGATTCTTCGGATTTTTCCACACAATGGGGCTGTATCGGACAGGGTAAAACGCTCGTAAGCCCCGTGCAGCTTATGATGTGGCAAAGCGCAATTGCCAACGAAACAGGCAAAATGACGATGCCCCACCTTATAGAACATGTCACCGACGTAAACGGAAAAACCGTCGATACGGCGGAAACATCATACAGCGACGCACTTTTCAGCTCGTCTACAGCGTCCGCCGTAAAACAGATACTTTTGACCAACGGCGCAAATCATTACCAATATTCTATCCCCGGATATAACGTTGCTATCAAAAGCGGTACTGCGCAGGTAAAGGACGGCGCGGAGGAAAACGCCCTGCTCGTGGGATTTGTTGACGATACCAAGAATCCTATTGCGTTCTGCGTGGTTCTGGAAAATAAATACAGTACCCCTGCTGTCGCTGAAAATATCGTCACAACCATGCTTAACAGCCTTTGCGGTTGATCTAATCAACTTAAACAGGGGACGCTACCCCAAATTTCATTTACTCAAGAAGTTTTATTTTCTTCTTTAGTTTCCTGTATTGCTAAGGGAACGCCCTCTCTTGCAGGGCGTTCCCTCTTTTCAAACAGTCCGCCGGACTGTTTGAAAATTCACCCTTTGCGGAGCGCTTAAACGCTATGCAGGGCTTCGCCCCGCACCCCACCAGAGGCGCTGCCTCTGGACTCCGCCAAAGGGACACCGTCCCTTTGGAATCCCAATATTAGTACTCTTATGTTGATAACATTGCTCAAAAAGGAAATATTGCTATTTTTAACAAATATTACTGTTACGATTGTACAAAATATACAAAATTAACAAAACTCTATTGTAAATGGTTTTTAATTATGGTATAATATGATTATGGAATTTATATTCCATATAAGTCAGACTTCGATTCGGCAGAGACCGCAATGGGACATGCTCCCCTGCTTCAAAGCTCGTTTTGAAAGTCTCAAAGGAGGACTACTATATATGAAAACAACCATTACAGCAAAAAAAATGCAGATCCCACAGAATTTTACCGAATATGCACAGGAGAAAATTGATTCTAAGCTCAGTAAGTTTTTCGGCGACGAGGCGGACGCAAAAATCGTTCTGTCCGAAATAAAAAATCAGATCGTTGTCGAGCTTACTGTAAAATATAACAGCATTATCTACCGTTCCGAACGTGCGGCGGTTGATAAAAACGACGCTCTCGACGACGCTGTTGACAAGATCATCAGACAGATCCGCAAGAACAAGACCAAGGTCGAGAAAAGACTGAAAGATACCGCATTTAAGGACGCTTTCGCCGAGCCTGTCGAGGAAGTCTCCGATTATACGGTCATCAAGGAAAAGAAATTCAAGCTGCGCCCTATGGACGTGGAGGAGGCTATTCTCCAAATGAATCTTCTGAGCCACGAGTTCTTCATGTTCCTCAATGCGAAAACCGGTACGATAAACGTTGTGTACAAGCGTGACGACGGTAACTATGCCGTACTTGAACCCGATAACGATTAATTAAAAAGGACTGCTTCGGCAGTCCTTTTTATGTTTGCATATTATAATGAACGCATTTGGCACAAATCACAAAAACTGATAGCCTTTAGCCGTTAGCCATTAGCTTATGGTGTCCGCCTTACGGCGGACAGATTTAAAGATATACGCTATTTTTAAAAGCAAACACCTTAGCTAAAGGCTAATAGCTAATAGCTTACGGCTTTATTGTACAAGTTGCTGTACAATGCTCATTTATAGTTTCATATCATCGTTTAGGAAACCATAGCGAAAACTCCGCGCCCTTATCGACCTCGCCGTATGCTTCTACTCTGCCGCCGTGACGTTCCATTATACGATGAATAAGCGCAAGTCCCACACCGCTGCCCTCAAACTCCTCCTCGGAATGAAGCCGCTGAAATACCTGAAAAAGCTTATTTGAATAGGTCATATCAAAGCCCGAACCGTTGTCCTTGATCTTTATAACGTTGCAGCCCTGCTCCGAATGTCCCGAAAGCTCGATAACCGCCTTTTCACGCTTTGAGGTGTACTTTATAGCGTTGGAAAGCAGATTTTTCAGCATTATCCGCATAAGCACCTCGTCGCAGTCAACAAGAGGAAGTTCTCCGCAGATGAACTCTATATCGCGTTCGGGTTCAAGCTCTTTAAGGTCGTGATAAGTCTCCTCGGCGATAGGTCTGATGTCCACCTGACGTACCACCGCATTGACGTTGCACATCTTCGAGAAATCAAAAAGCCGCTCTATCATCGTTTTCGTTTGGGTCGCCTTAGATACTATCATATCCATTATGGTGACAATGCTTTCGTCGGGAGCTTCGCCCAATTCGGAACGCAGCATCTCTATAAGCATGTTGATAATGTTGAACGGCGCTTTCAGGTCGTGAGACACCGCAGAGCAGAACTGCGTAAGCTCGTTGTTTGCTGCGGTCAGCTCCTTCTGCTGAAACGATACCTGCAAGTGCGTCTTGATACGAGCAAGATACTCCTCCTTGATAAACGGCTTTTTTACATAATCGCAGCCACCCAGCTCAAAACCTCGGCTTATAATCTCGGGACTTGTTTCCGACGTCAGAAATATGATCGGAATATCCCGTGTTTTCTTATTCGACTTTATCTTCTCGCAGACTTCAAGACCGTTTATATCGCCCATCTGAATATCGAGCAGGATAAGGTCGGGAATACGCTTTTCAAGAAACCGCATTGCCGCTTTTCCGCTTGCCGCCGCAAAAACACGATACCCCTCGGCACGAAGCAGAGTACCCGAATAAGCAATGTGATCGGGCATATCGTCCACCACAAGTATTTCAGCATAGTTGTTCATATTTTTTTCCTCACTTTTTCAACGGCGTCAGTCCGGCTTTGTACTTCGACGGGGTCATTCCCGTAATCTCCTTGAACACCTTAGTGAAATAATCCACGGAAGAATACCCCAGTATATCGCTTATCTCATACGCTTTGTAGTTGCCTGTGCGGATAAGCTCCTTGGCATATTCTATTTTTATCTTTGAGTAGAACTCATGGAAGGTCACGCCGAAATGCTGCTTGAACAGCTTGCCGAAATAATCCTTGCTGTATGCGTGCGCCTCGGCAATATCGTCAACCGTGATGATCTCCCCGTAATGCTGAGAGCAGTACATCGCCACCTGATTTATAAATTTATTGGTGTCCGCAGAAACGTCAAGCTGTTTCAGTACCTCCTCCACCGACGGCTGTATGCGGCTGCCCTGATCCATTTCATCTATACGCTTTTTAACACGCAGAAGAACGTCCTCCAGCTTCCGCTTATCTACGGGTTTCAGCAGATAATCGAACGCTCCGAGGATAAGTCCCTGCCGCGCATACTCAAACTCGTCATAGGAGCTTGCGAATATTACGGGCAGCGTATTTCCCGATTCATTGAGCTTTCTCAGCATTTCTATGCCGTCTACGAACGGCATTCTTATGTCCGTAAAAATCAGATCAAAGGAATTTTTTTCAAGCATTTCAAGAGCCGCTTTTCCGTTTGAAGCTTCGGCGGCTATAGAAAATCCGCATTCCGACCAAGTTTTCATTTTTGAATAGATGAACCGCAGCGCGGCGTCATCTTCAACCAAGAGAACCTTGTACATAAAGCACCTCCAAATTATCTGTTATCCATGGGAAATCATAGCCCGATACTGCATTTTTAAGCTGTTTGAAGTTCTCGGAAGTCATGTTCGCCGCGAAAACTCCCATGTTTTCAACAAAAAGCTCCGCCGCAGAAACGTCAAAATCTTCACACAGCGAAACAAAGCTTTCACGGAGCGACTGCCAATCCTCCGAACCCGAAGAAATATCTTCCTCCTCCGAAAGCCTGCTGCGGCAGTCGGAAAGCTCTTTGAAAGTGTCGTTCCATATCTCCGTGAAGCTGTCGAGACTGTCCGAAACGCCCTTTTTCAGCTCGTCGCTCAGCATGCCCGAAACACGGTAAAGCCGCTTACAGAACATATTTCCCGAAATTCCGATGACGTTGTGGAGTATTTCACGCGCGGAAATTATCTCCCCGTTTTTTACATGCTCGTTCAGCATTTCGCAGTCATGGCTATGTACGCTGAGAAACTGCGTGAGAAGCCGCAGTACGGCTTTTTTATCTTTCATTACGGCGAAAAGCTCGTCATAACTGAACAGACTGTCGTCAGAGCTTTCAACGTTTTCCCCTGCAAAGTCGATAACGAGAAAACGATTCAACAGCTCCTTTAGATCGTCCATTTGAAGCGGTTTGAGCAGCGAACCGTTCATTCCGCTTTTTATGTATTCGGGATCGTCGGGAGCTATCTCATCGGCGGAAAGCGCAATGACCGGCACGTTCGGACTGCTCTCCCTGATAAGCTCAGCCGCACGGAATCCGTTCATCTCCGGCATATGTATATCCATGAAGATCATGAAAAATTCCTTCTCCGACGCAAGTCGTACAGCCTCCTCTCCCGAGCCTGCCGTTACGACCGATAATCCGCAGCTTTCCAGCATAAGCTTTTCTATTTCTATGGTTATTTCATTATCATCTGTTAAAAGAAATTCCACAATAAAAACTCCTTTTCAGCTTTTTAGAGCCTGTTTAATATCTCGGCGTGTGCGGATTTTCGAGCATAAATTTGTCGAGTACAAGGCGAAAAAGCGAAAGCATACTTGATGTATGGTGAGCTTTTTCAACGCAGTAATCGGCAAATTTTGCCGAAAAGACGTGCGTGGAGAGATGTTAAACAGGCTCTTAGATAAGTTTATTATACAATAATCCGCAGCTTTTGTCAAGAATCTGCTTCTTGATACACTAAAATCAATTTTTAAAATTGTACGGGGAACTTACGCAGGGGGACTCTGTCCCCCTGCACCCCCTGCCAAAGGGGTGACCCCTTTGGAATCTCTGTTGTCGTAAATTCTCCTGCATAAAGCCTGCCATATAAATCCGAATCCATATTTTTATGGCTTTATGCAGGAGAATTTACGATATAGGCTCCAAAAAGTTACCTCTTTAACAGAAAATACTGGAAACAAAATCCTCTGTATAAGTTTACTGTAAAAATTAAAACTAATTTCCGTGCAGGAACAATAAAATAATTTTAAAAAAAGCTTGCATTTTTTCCCTGTATATGGTATAATGAATTTTAGTTATTATCAGACCTGTTCAAAAATTCTTAAACAGGTCCATCGGAAAAAAGGAGAAGCTTTATGAAAAGAAAAACAGCGTATATTCTTGTAACGGCGATCATTACAATGATGTCGGCAGGAGCTTTTGCAATGAACGCATTCGCAGAGGGCGAAGCGGCTGCTTCCGATTCGGGAAATCAGCAGGCTGCCGGCAACCCCGTAATGACCTTGGTCATTCCGCTCGTGCTTATGTTCGTGCTGCTCTACTTTATGGCTATAAGACCGCAGAAAAAACGCGATCAGGAAGCCAAAGACATGCAGAACAGCTTGCAGGTCGGCGATGAGATCGTCACCAGCGGCGGCATTGTCGGAATGGTATTCCGCATCGGCGACGATACTGTAGTTATCGAAACAGGCGGCGAACGTCACAAGCTGAGAATCAAAAAATGGGCTGTTGCTGAGAACGTTTCGGCTGCCGAAAGAGCAAGAGAAGCGCAGTCCAAAACAAAGTCGCCCCTTGCAGCGGCAGGAATTTCCGACGACGGCGACAAGAAAAAATCAAAAAAATCCAAGAAAGCCGAGGACGCCGATTCCTCCGAAAACGAATAAAAAAACAAGCCTCCGCATAGTATTTAACAAATATTATGTGGAGGCTTTTTATGGGTCATTACAGAAAAAGCATATGGGAAAACACTTTTCTGAGCTTCGGAATACCGATACTTTTCGGCATACTATGCGGACTTGCAGGGTGCGTTTTATTTTCGGCAGTATCGTTTTTTGTGTTTAAGGGTATGATGTTCGGTAAGCTGTTCAATCTGCTGACGCTGTTCATAAGCGGCTATTTCAGCGGTAATTTGTGCGGACGTTACCGCAGACGGCGCGGAATGATCGACGGCGCAATATGCGGCGCGGTCATATATGCCGTTCTGCTTTCGGTTTCTGCCGCATTCGGGGAATTTACCGACCTCAGAAAACTGCTGCTGCTCGCAGCGGCAGGCGCATTCGGCGGCATTGCGGGCGTTAATTCCTCAAGACCTAAAAATCTTATGTAGCGGCATACTCGCCGTTATCCGCCGATTCGTTTATTTATATACTTTGTTTTGATTTTTGAGTACAATATTTTCTGCTCGCTGTACAGACCTCTGTAACCTGAAAGCATGTAGCTCACCGCGCAGGCAAGCACGTAAACTCCGATGCCATCGCTGCCGAAAAGCTCGATACTCAGCAATATCGAAGCAACAGGACAGTTGGTAACTCCGCAGAACAGCGCAGCCATGCCGACCGCCGCTCCAACAGAATTATCCAGCCCCAGCAGCGGCGCAAAAACGCTTCCGAAAGATGAGCCGATAAAGAACACGGGAAATATTTCTCCGCCCTTGAATCCCGAACCGAGAGTGACTGCCGTAAATACCATTTTTATAAGAAACGCCGCAAAAAACGGACTTTTGGCAAACGCCGAGATTATCGCCGCTCCTCCTGTTCCGTTATACAAGCCGCTGCCCTCGACAACGGTCAGCAGAACTACGATAACGCCGCCTGCCGCCGCCCTCAGAGCGTGATTTTTTATTTTTTTGAACAGCTTACTCGTACCGCCCAGAAGCACACAGAAAAACACGCTGATACCGGCGCATATCGCTCCTATAAGCGCAACTTTCAGATACAGCACAGGGTCTGCTTCAGGCATATTCACGCTTACCTGTATATGGGTATTTCCGAAAAGCGACGAGATATATCCTGCCGTCAGCGCAGCCGTAACGCACGGAACTATCGCCGAGTAGTAGAAAATTCCAACGCTGACTACTTCCATAGAAAAAATAGCAGCCGTTACGGGAGTTCCGAAAACTGCCGCAAACATTGCGCTCATGCTGCACATGGTCATTATACGCTTATCGTCATCGTTGAATTTCAGCTTACGTCCCGTAAACGAACCGAGCGCAGCCCCGATTTGCAGCGACGCGCCCTCTCGTCCGCTCGAACCGCCGCATAAATGGGTCAGCACAGTCGCTATGAAAATGCACACGGCATGGCGTATCCCCATTATTTTATTGTCACGGACGGCTAAAAGCACAAGGTTAGTCCCCTTATCATGGCTGTAATTCAGTACGTCGTACAGACAGGCTATCGCCGCTCCCGCAGCAGGAAGCAGAAATATCAGCCACGTATGTTCCGCACGGAAGCTCTCCGCCTCGCCTGAGCAGAAATGAAACAAAGCTCCCGTAAGTCCTATAAGAACTCCCATGACCGAGCCTATAAACAGCCATTTGAAAAAGAATCCTATCTCCTTAATATGCTCGCTGTGTAAAATATCCTTTATCTTCTGCATATCGTCAATAGAAACACGGCGGAACTCAAAAGCGGCGTTTCTATGCCATGACCTCCTTTTTCTCCTCCAGTCTGACAGGCAGACCGTTTATTTCAATGGTCGGGTCGTCAAGGTCTATAAGCAGACATCGCCGTCCGTTTACCACGCTTGTACGCACCTTATCGGCTGCCGACGGCTTGATATTCACGGTTATTCCCGGAGAGGTCAGCACCGTTTTAGTCTCGATAAGATTGCTCACGGTAAGCGGCGCATCTCCGCAGAATTTCTCGTACACGGGGTCGGTCATTTCCACACGCTCCTGCGGAATGCCTATATCGGTAAGAATGCCCTTTAGCTTGGAATTGTCGATAACTGTTTTGTCCGTATCGTCCTTATTTTCCTCAACTACCTCCTGAAGCTTTTCATTAACGGTCTTTATTACCATATAGTCCAGATCGTCGCCGACAACGCCTTTAAGAATATTTTGAAAGCTTGCCTTTTCGTTATCCGCAGACATCACGAACGTACAGCCCAGAACGTTCTCAACAAGCGAAATATTCGGCTTTGAGGCAGACTTCATATAGCACATTACATGGTTTATATCGGAGCTTCTGTTGCTGAACACAGGATACAAAAATCCCTCGGAGGGGGCTTTGCTGATGATAAGCTCGGTGTTTACTTTCTTCGTTATCTCGTTATTGAAGCTGTCGAAAACAAATCCGTCGCTGCCTGTATTCACGGGACAGAGAGCCGTCAACAGATAGCGGTAAAGCTCGTCCTCGCCCTCCGCAAACTCGTCGTTTTTGTCCTTGCGGCGGATAGTGTATGTACAATACGCCGTAATTACCGCATACGGACCTTCGTGGCTGAAATTGTTCGCTATATGATTCATGAAATTCTCGCAGATAATGTCGTCTTTAAGCTCTGAACGGAGCAGACTGTAAAGTATTTCCTGCGGCTGTCCCTCCTCGTAAGCCTCGTTGGGGAACTGATATTCGCAAAAGTTCTTTCCCACGTTTGTGTTGAGGACTTTTTTCAGCGTTTCGTCGTATACGTCATGTTCCTCAACAGGCATCGTCAGACACGACGACGTTTTATAGTAGCGGACGTTTTTTTCTGCGTCCACAAAGCCCGTAAGAACCCTGTCCATAATGAAAAATCCGCTCTTATCCGAAAAATTCTTCTTGATCTCTGCTGTCTCTTTTTTGTTCATATTTTTTACCTCTGCTTTGTTTTTTATTGCAAAAATTATTATAACATATTAAGTGCAAAATTGCAACAGTCGCGGAAAAAAATTTGAGCTTCACAAAATTAACGAGCTTGCGAGTGGTAACGTGAATCGGGTGCAGCGACACGCTGCTTATACCATATTAAGTACAAAATTGCAACAGTCGCGGAAAAAAAGTTTGTGTCAAGTAAAAGTAGGCGAACATTCTTTCTGCAAATACAAACCTCCTCGGAATCCGTAGAAACATCGGTTTCCGAGGAGGTCTATTGTACTCTGTTTGGATTGTGTCAACTTTTATTGTAACATACCAACTTCATTTAAATCAATATTGTTTTTTTTGTTCATCTTATCCTCCATAATTATTTAAGGCTTATATCATTCGTCCGCTTGAACTCCATGAATTTATCTGGACGACTATCATTTGCCCCGAAAAAGCTTTCATCTTCGACAGTAATCAACCAAAAATTTACTTTATCGTTAAAACTGTCGCACATATAGTCTATCCATTCCTGCCAGTCCTGAACTGCGGTATCTATATCCTGCTCTGAATCCGGAACATAGATATATAAGTGAATGTAAATATTATTCATTTCCCTCAAAAACTCATCATAGGAAGAAATTACAGGAAAATCAGGACTGAAGCAGAAAGTACTTATGAATAATGTCGTCTGCTCTCGAATATCTGTACTACACGCACCAATTATTCTGAAATACGTATCAGCACAGGGAGCATATTCTTTCAGAGATTCTTCAACAAATTGTCTGATATATGGCTCAACGATGTTCATCATATATTCGTCGCCAATTATCCATAACTCCTCATGTGTTTCATTATCGTCATGGTAGACAGCGTATTTTTCTTCCTCCGAAGCGTTTTCAATAGACACATCTGTACAGTAATATTCACTGAAAGGATCTTCTTTTGGAGCCCATGTATGCGGATTTATAGTACCGCCCGAAATGTTAAATTTCTTGCCGTATTTTTCGTTCATATACTTGATTACGAGTTCTTTCTTCGCATTATAGTCTATCGGATGTGATTCAAACCAACTACAGCTAATTAAACTCATAGCCAACAGTATACACACTGCTGATATAATTTTTTTCTTCATGGCTCTCACTTTCTTCTTTGACGTTATATTACAATTTCACGAATGTTTTCTTTGCTCATTTTATCCTCCACGATCATTTAAGATTTATTTCATTTGTTTTTTTAAAATCCTTGGCTTTATTCGGTAACGTATCATCCGCCCCGAAAAAACTCTCGTCCTCAACAGTAATCATCCAAAGCTTAATATCCTCGTTAAAGCTACTATACATATATTCTTTCCATTCCTGCCAGTCCTGAACAGCAGTATCTATATCCTGCTCGGATTCCGGCACATAGATACATAAGTAAAGGTAGACATTTTTCATTTCCCTCAAAAACTCATCATAGGAATTAACAACGGGAAAATCAGAACTGAAACAGAAATTATTTACAAATTCGGAAGTCTGCTCAAGGATATCTGAACTCCCTGCCCCCCATATGCTGAAATACGTATCAGCACAGGGAGCGTGTTCTTTCATTGCGTCCTCAACAAATTGTTTAATATATGGCTCAACAATGTTCATCATATATTCGTCGCCAATTATCCATAACTCCTCATGCGTTTCATTATCGTCATGGTAGACAGCGTATTTTTCTTCCTCCGAAGCGTTTTCAATAGACACATCTGTACAGTAATATTCACTGAAAGGATCGTCTTTTGGCGCCCATGTTTGCGGATTTATAGTACCGCCCGAAATGTTGAATTTCTTGCCGTATTTTTCGTTCATATACTTGATTACGAGTTTTTTCTTCGCATTATAGTCTATCGGATGTGATTCAAACCAACTACAGCTAATTAAATTCATAGCCAACAGTATACATACTGCTGATATAATTTTTTTCTTCATGGCTCTCACCTTCTATTTTGAATTTCACAGATCATAACTGCAATTACGCCAATTAGCGGTATCATGATCTGCACAATTGAAAATTCATTCAGCATAACATTAACGCTTAACAGCGGATCAAAGCCGACGTTGACCATAAATTCCGCACCGAGCAGATAAATTATGATCGGCAGAGCAAATACGGCGAAATTAATAAGTACAGCCGAAATTACATTTCTGCACATCGAAGATACCCAAAGCATTATCAAAGCTGCAAAAAGTACGGAAACTGTCCGCAAAAAACAGATCAAAATTATATACTGCAACACGCTGATATTCAGAGGAAAATTTATAAAATCGGTGATACTGCGAATTGAAGCCGAAAGTCCGCTGTGTCCGTAATATCTGGAAATCGTGACCGCATATGGAATTATCCACAAAAGCGACGCCGTAATTCCGTACAGCGCAGTCGTCAGTATATTTCTGCTGATATAATTTTTTCTGCCCGAACTTGTAGAATTGATGACCGACTTCATTCGATACTTATTGTCATTGGCTATCAACGGAGAGATCAGAAACAGACATAGCAATATCGCCGCAAAAGCATATTTCATATCATCGTCATAGCCGTTTATTCCAAACGCGCGCTTGTATCCCGTATCATAAAACATATGCGCGTTTTCAATGTCTTTGATCTGCTTCAGGCGTTCATACGACGGGTAAAATCCCATTGTCGGCGCAAGCTGCTTGTAAATTTCTTTTTCCTCCTCAGAGGTAATATCGGGACTTTCCAAACGCGCGTTAAGCTCCTCGAATCTGATCGCTTCACTGTCATAAAAATCAATGGTTTCCTGCGTAATTTCGCCCTCCGTTTCAGTCGTATAGTATTCGTAATAAACGTCAACGGGGTCGTATTTTTTTATAAACGCCTCGCTCATAAATACCGATACGGCTATAAAAAAAGCGATAATAAGCAGTCCCTTTTGCATTATGAGTGATTTGTAAAACGTATAATAAAGCTTGGAATGAATTTTATTTCCATTGCCGAATCGGAATTTAAAACCGATTTTTCTGAATTCAAGATTACGCTTTTTGGCATATAGATATGTTGATAAAACAGTGCAAAGCGAAGAAATTATAAGTAACGCACCGATAGAAGTCGGAATCAGCGGAATGGGGTATTCCCAGAAATTTATGTTTTTATAATTGCAGAAAATCTCGTTGACCTTCGTTAATGAAATAAGATTGATATATCTGAAAATACTGTATATCGACAGGGGGTGAATTTTCGCATATGTCAATCCCTCGACGATCAGGATAACCGCCGATATTCCGTAAAAAGATACGACATTTTTTGTGTTCACAGCAATAAGCGACAGGACGGCTCCTATAGCGAACATTGCAATAAACTTGAACAGAACATACAAAATCAAATATCCGATAACGCTTATTTTCAGATTACAACCGATAAATCCGTTAAGAGATTGTATTGGACGGCTTAAATCGCCAAGACCGTAAATAATGTCTGCAACAATAAGATTTTCCGCATAGATAAGCAGAACGACCGTGAAAATCGTTATTGCCAATGCAATTATTTTTAAAAATAAAAGATACCCTCGTCCACGTTTCAGCGCAAATAATAATCCCGACATTCCCTGCTCTCTGTCGGAGATCATGAGCGATAAAACCGCAAACAGCACAATAAATCCGCTCAAAATATCCGTGAAGCTGTTGTCCGTCGCAAGATTAATTCCCTTTGAAATATCAAAAATCGGCACAACATTACGAACATTATCATATGCAGGCGGAGTTTTCACAATGCTGCGGTAATTGAACGTGTCGGGCTTTGCAAAAATCGAAACGCCGGTCATTGATCTCGCCTGCGAATCTATCGAAGCAAGATAGTCCGAATAACCGACAATATTTGCGGCTTCGTCACGAAGTTCGCCTAAAACCGTCCAGTTAAATGAATGCTGTCCCTCAAATTCGCCGAACCTTTCCTCCAGCCATTGAAGCTTGTCGGGGTCGCTCAGATCTTCAAGTTCTGAATAAACGGCTTTGTAGTCCGCAGGCTTTGCGTCGCCCGAGTTCGCCGTCCTGAACATAAGATAGCCGTTCAGCACGAAAACTGCGGCAATTATCAGCAGTAAAATTTTATTGCTCAACAGCTTTTTAAGTTCTGTAGCCAAAACTCTCATGACTGCACCTCGCCGTAATACTGCATATACAGGTTTTCGAGAGTCTTATCGCCGCTTTCGACCTTTTCGATCAATTTGGGAATTGTTCCGCTGTCTATCAAACATCCCTCTTTTATGAAAAGTATTTCCTTTGCGATAGTTTCAATATCGGAAACAATGTGTGTTGAGATAATAATTATTTTATCTCTGCCCAAATCCGAAACCATATTTCTGATAATAACACGCTGCTTCGGGTCAAGACCTGCCGTCGGCTCGTCAAGGATTATCAAATCGGGATTTCCAAGAAGCGCGGCGGCGATAAGTACCCTCTGTTTCATTCCGCCCGAAAATCCGCCCATTTTCTTGTCAATGCTGTCCGTAAGCTCTACCCGTTCAACAATTTCGGATATCATCTTTTCAGCCGACTTTTTATCAAGGCATTTCAGCGCGGCAATATAGTTCAAAAACGTCCGCGCAGTCATGCTTTCATACAAATTCTGCTGCTGAGGCATAAATCCTAAACAACTGCGGAACTTATCTTTGAGCAGTTTCGTTTCCTCGCCGTTCCAGAAAATTTTTCCGCCGTCCTTGTCGGGGAGAAGATTATCCGTAATGATGTTCATAAGCGTGGATTTGCCCGCTCCGTTCGGTCCGAGAAGTCCGTATATCCCGTTGGTAAATTCAAATGTAAAGTCGCATAGCGCGTGTTTTTTCTTGCCGTAGTGTTTGTTTATCTTCTGCAATCCAAGCTTATTCACGATCATCACTCCTCATCCAATGCGAGGAGTTCTTCTTCAGTGAGTTTGACGGTTTGATTTTCATATGCAAGAATATAACAGTTGTCATAATACGCTATTGCCTTGAAATCCCCGTACTTCCCCATATCATGTTCCGACATATCGCTTAATTCGTACCATTTCTCCGTATCCTGCGTAAACAGTTTTCCGTTGATGACTGATGTATTATATCTCGTATCAGCGTCAAGTTCATATTCTTTACCACGATAAAAAACTATTGCTTTTTCTTTTGTACGATCGTAATAAACATACGAATCCGAGTCCACATATGACAGCGCAGGAAGTTCACTTTCGGACAATGTTTTTGTATTCATATCAAACTCAAAATTCAGATCAGTAAAAGTATCCCCCATATCAACGCCCGATTCCTGCATTTTCTGCAATTCTTCCACAGAATAATTCTTTTCACGATAGCTGTAAAAAATATATAATTTTGAGTCTTTTGCGCCGATTATAGTAGCGGCACGAGAATGTGAAGCTCCCTCATATTGCTTATCGCCGTCATAAACACTTCCGTAATTTATGTATTCTCCCGTATCAAGGTTTATACTGCACAAAAACTGTGTTCCGCCAAAATCAGATACGGAAATATTTCCGTATTCGTCTTCATCAGGTCCCATATCGGTACTTATGAAATAAAGTTCATTCCCATTCAGATAATATCCGTCTGCAATAATCGGAACACCGTCATGAAACTCTTTGACAGTTTCCATTTCAGACGTTTCCATTGAAACACGATTAAGTTTTGAATTTATATAAAACTCTCTTTTTCCGTTTCCGACTTCATTAACTCCATGCTTGAAAGTCAGATAATAAATATAGTTATTGTATATTATCGGGCATTGTCCGACCATATTTGCAACGCAGTCCGAACCCGTATGATTGCAATTTGGTTTAGAACAGAGAGGAACGGATTCGAGCGTATCAAAGTCAACATACATGGCTTTTTGATCGTTATAAATACGACCGTTATTGTATAAATTGCATACAGCTTTCACATATCCCTGAGTTTGGATTTTTTCCTCATTCTGCGTATCGCCGTTGTTTCCGCACGCAAAAAGGAACAACATTGCAACAGGCATAAGTATTGACTTAATTAAATATTTCATCCAGTCGCCCCTTAAATAATATTGTGAAACCATACGAATAACTCGTATGGTTTCACTCAAGTTCATTTTATCTTGATACTGATAAAGTATCGCTGTTTATTTCCGTCTGATGATAAGACCACGCATGAGAATAGTCACCATATACTGTTGCACTCGCACTGGTTCTGCCTTTTCCGCCATCACTATCAGTATTTCCCTCGGGAGTGGTTCTTGTTATTGCAACGTACAAATACTGTGCTTTACTTGAAGTTGTCGAAGCATATACAAAACCGTCTGAAACAGTCAAAGAGCCTGTTCCACCTGAAAGGTTTGAAGTATATCCTGTTGCCGCACTTGCACTCATGCCGACCATTACGGAAGCGAGAGAAGCTACCGCCATAACGGAAGCTGCAATTTTCTTAAAAGTATTTTTCATAAAAATACCTCCTGTTTCTTAGAAATTGTTATTATTCGTATGATATGCCCCCTAAAATAATGTTGATTTCAGCCTAACATATATAATAAAACTGACCACGGGATAATTTAAAATTAACCTTATTATTGTAATTTAATTAGCCTGAATTATGATATTTTATATTGTCAATGTCGTTATAACATATTATTTCCAATTTGTCAATAGAAATAGGAAAATAAATTGAATTTTTATTATTTTATTTATTATTTTAGCGCAAGGAGTTCTTCTTCGGTGAGTTTGACGAATTTGTTATCCGACCTTAAAATATAACAGTCGTCATAAACTGCAATAACTTTATATCCCTTATAATCACCCATACCTTTTCATTTTATTTGTCCTCCAAATTATAAATTTTTTTACGTTTGTCTCCCGTATTTTCGGGTAGTCCAATGGAGTATTAACAGGCTCTATATAAACAAGTGATTTTAAAAGGCAAAAAAGACGAAAAAATTGAAAACTTTTTTAAATTTCGTATACATGCACAAAATCGAGACTTACAACTTGTGAGTTCCTACAAAAACAAATGGCGAACAGTGAATAATATCACCGTTCGCCTTATTTTAAGAGGAATATAAGTGCATGGCATTATTGTTTTTCGGAAACCATGATCGAAGCCCTGTTCTGTATCAATTCTATTGTTTCCTCAATAGTTTTTTCGCCGTTAAAATATGACAATGTCTCTTCATTTAATATTTTCCATAAATCATCACTCATTGCACCGCTTAAATCCTGAATGCTGTTGATATAATTCGTAAGCCTGTCAAGCTCGTCCTGCGTAAGCCAGCCGACTTCAAATTCATGTCCGCTGAAACTTACGATCTTATCATTGTATTTGCCCTCCATTGTCTCCTTCGCAATTTTATTATAAACATTCAGATTCATAGGCAATCCTTGAAAATTACTTGGCATCTGCTTAATTTCTCCGTCAATATTTACAGTATCAAGCCGGCAGTAATGCTCCGTTTGGTATTCCTCCATTGCATACTGCTTTATAAACTCCCATGCGCCCTGCTGCTTTTCTTCTGAAATCAGAGACGATATTGCCATTCTGTTTCCGCCTGATTCAATATATGCGCCGCTTCCGCTGTCCGATGGAAAACCAACAAATGTTATTGGCTGATTTTCCTTATTCCATAAAATCGAAGTATGAAACTCGTGAAATGTTCCAATACTACCGTTTCTTACAAAATCTACAGCGTTTGGGTCATATTCAGGCTTATATCCTGAAATATCATCGAAAGTATTACAGTATTCAAGCATTCTGATAAATTCGGGAGAGTCAAAATAAACTGCTGCGTTTTCATAGTCAATGTAAGAACTAACTGTTTTCCACATAATACTTGTAAAAACGCTGCCCTTTTCCGTATTTCCATTGATTCTTGAACCTTCGGGCATCTGCTCCCAATGAGAAATAAACTCGTCAAGAGTCCAGTTTTCCTTTTCGCCCACATAACGGGATTCGCCGAACAAAGTGTCAACCGAATAATATGTCGGCAACATATACAGCTTACCGTCTGTCTCATGAAGCTGTAAAATATGCTCGTTGAGAGTTGAGCTGTTGACGTCGGGGTCGTTTTCCATAAAAGAATATAAATCCACAAAAGCCCCTTTTGCCGCAAGCGTGTCCATTTTTTCTGCCCCATTGAGGTAATAATCGCGAAAAATGTCAATTTCTCCGTTTGCAATATCCTGCGTAAGAACAATATTCAAAGCCTTTGATTTTTCTTCATCATAAATCTGAAGACCATCTTCATTTACTACATAAGAACTGTAATATCTTGTTTCAACAACATAGCCGTTGTCTGCCTCGTTGAATTGTTCAATAAGCTTTTTTTCCTCCGGCAGAATTTCGCCCAATATCGCATATGTAAGCGTTATAGGCTCACTTTCCGAACCCGTTTCGGATTTGGATTCGTTTTCATCGACTCCCCACATTTCCGTTTCAACCTTTGGAGCAGAATTGTCGGATGATCTCGTTGCCACGTCAGAGCATGATGTCAACATTACTAATGCGGATGCAGTCAAAATTAAAATTTCCTTTTTCATTGTGTTCTCCTTTATGTTATTTGGTTTAATACTTATGGCGACCTATTAATTATTGTTTTTCGGAAACCATAATCGAAGCTCTGTTCTGTATCAATTCTATTGTTTCCTCAATAGTTTTTTCGCCTTTAAAATACGACATTATCTCGTCGTTTATTATTTCCCATAGATCACGATCCATGCCGACGCTCAGATTCTGAATACTGTTGATGTAATTCGTAAGCCTGTCAAGCTCGTCCTGCGTAAGCCAACCGACTTCGTGTTCAATGCCGTTGAAGCTTACAACTTTATCATTGTATTTGCCTTCCATTGTCTCTTTGGCGATTTTATTATAAGCATTCAGATTCATGGGAAATCCGTGGAAATTATAAGGCATCTGCTTAGTCTCTCCGTTGATATTTGCAGTTTGAAACTGGCAGTAATGCTCCGTTTGGTATTCTTCCATTGCATATCGCTTTATAAACTCCCATGCGCCCTGCTGCTTTTCTTCTGAAATCAAAGATGATATTGCCATTCTGTCTCCGCTGGTGCTGATCAAAGCGCCACTTCCGCTGTCCGACGGAAAACCAACAAATGTTATTGGCTGATTCTCCTCATTCCATAAAGTTGAAGTATGAAATTCGTCAAAAGAATCAATTATTTTGCTTTTCACAAAATCTACAGCGTTTGGGTCGTAGTCGGTTTTATAATTCTTAATATCGTCAAAAGTATTACAGTATTCCAAAGCTCGTATAAATTCGGGAGAATCGAAATGGACGGCTGCATTTTCGTAATCAATGTATGTGTCAATCATACTGCGCAAAATCGTCATATAAACATAGTCTTTTTCAGTGTTCCCCGCTATTTTTGAACCCTCGGGCATCTGCTCCCAATGAGAAATAAACTCGTCAAGGGTCCAGTTTTCTTTATCGCCAACATAGCGCGTTTCGCCTATAAGAGTAGAGATCCAGTAATATGTCGGCAGCATGTACAGCTTACCGTCTGTCTCATGAAGCTGTAAAATATGCTCGTTGAGAGTTGAGGTGTTGACGTCGGGATCGTTTTCCATAAAAGAATATAAATCCACAAAAGCCCCTTTTGCCGCAAGCGTGTCCATTTTTTCAAAATCACCGAGGTAACAATCACGAAAAATGTCTATCTCTCCATTCGCAATGTCCTGCGTAAGCGCTATATCCAACGCTTTATCCTTTTCCTCATCATAAATCCATTCGCCATTTTCATTTACTACATAAGAACTGTAATCTCTTGTTTCAATAACATAGCCGTTATCCGACTCGTTGAATTGTTCAATAAGCTTAGTTTCCTCCGGAAGAATTTCGCCTATTATCGCATATGTAAGCGTTATAGGCTCACTTTCCGAACCCGTTTCGGATTTGGATTCGTTTTCATCGACTCCCCACATTTCCGTTTCAACCTTTGGAGCGGAATTGTCGGATGATTTCGTTGCCACGTCAGAGCATGATGTCAACATTACTAATGCGGTTGCAGTCAAAATTAAAATTTCCTTTTTCATTGTGTTCTCCTTTGTGTTATTGGTTTGAATTAATCTTATGTCGAACTCTAAAATCAGAGGTCGCTTAGAGCCTGTTTATTATCTCGGCGTATGCGGATTTTCGGGTTGTGTCTCAAATTAGTTGAAAGCAGGCAAATCCCTATTCCAGTAGAAAATATTGATAAAAGAAGCAATAACAGTTTCATGAATAATTTTATCTTTAGAAAAACAAATAGATTTTCTTGC
>Ga0129308_1001146_pt1 | contig 30142 bp, 30 predicted proteins | sample L827metagenome_FD_94440 | JGI IMG/M metagenome (GOLD analysis project Ga0129308, IMG submission 94440) | Ring-tailed lemur group fecal microbial communities from Wisconsin, USA - L827 metagenome | ecosystem: Host-associated > Mammals > Digestive system > Large intestine > Fecal | place: USA...
GTCGTGGATGGTGAGCTCCTTCAGCTCCTCCATGGCAGCAAGGCCAACGGAGAGCTCCTGATATTCCCCGCCGGTGATTTCCAGACTGCGGGTATTGGGGGAAATTTCGGTTCCGGCGATGGAGGTCAGATACCGAACCTGCCATTGGGGATAGTCCCGTTCCAGCTCCCGCAGGGACACAAAGTCCCGGCATCCGGTGCCGTCCACCAGCTTCAGACGGGGCAGGTATTGCAGCAGCTGAATGTCCTGCTGGGTCAGGGTCTCCGGGGTGACGGTTTCGGTATCCGGGGGATATGCCCCGCCGCCGATGGGAATGGTGTAGTTCACCTGCAAATCCGGATAGGCCAGATACAGCGCCATCAGGGGGCCGTAGTCGGTGCAGTTTTCGGCGTTCACGGTTTGTAAGCTGGAGAAGTAGGCAATCACATCCACATCCGTTTCCGCCAGATGGGTGAGGGTCAGGCTTGTGATCTCGCTGTCATAGTAGGTTCCCTGGAAGGGAACGCTCCAGAGAATCCGGGTGCCCGGCATTTTCCAGGCCAGGGTATCATATTCCTCCGGGGTGATGGCCTGAGTCCTCAAATCCAGAACCTCCTGCTCTTTGGGAAACAGCTGCCAGTCCAGCACCACAAAATTTTTCAAAACGAAATAACTGACCACCAGAATCACCGCCAGGGCAATTGCAAGGATGGCGATGGCAATGGTTCCTGCCAGACCTTTTTTTCTCATGTTTTTTCTCCTTTGTGTTTTGGTGGAGCATCCCCGGGGCCCTGGGTCAGCTTCTCCGCTGAGGGCTATTATGCACTTCTTTCCTGAATAAGTCAAGGGAGCTGTGAAAAAAACCGGGCTATTCCTTTGGAATTGTAATGGTGACCACAATTTGGCTCTCCGTTTCCCGGCGCTCGGATACGGCGCTGATCCCCTGGGACTGCATCTGGGAGAGGGACTTGCTCAGACTGTTCAGGAAGGAGCCCACATCCGCCCGGGCGGAGCGCTGGGGTTTTTGACGCAGCAGGGAGAGGATGTATTTTTCCGTCTGGGCCACGCTCATTCCCTGACGGCTGATCTGGGCAATGGCGGCGAGCTTCTCCTGCTCCTGGGTCAGCTTCAGCAGGGCGCGTCCGTGGCGCTCGGTGAGCTTCTCCTTTCGCAGGGCGTCCAGCACCGCCTCGGAGTGCCGCAGCAGCCGCAGCTTGTTGGCCACTGCGCTCTGGCTTTTGCCCAGCAGCCGGGCGGTCTGATCCTGGCTCAGGTTTCCCAGCTCCATCAGCCGGCTGATGCCCCGGGCTTCCTCAATGAAGTCCAGGTCCTGGCGCTGCAAATTCTCCACCAGTGCGGCCAGCCCCGATTCCCGGTCGTCCATCTGCATCACAATGCAGGGAACCTCGGTCAGTCCGGCCAGGGCCGCTGCCCGGAGCCGTCGCTCTCCGGCCACCAGCTCATAGCCCGTGCCTACCCGGCGGACGGAGAGGGGCTGTAGGATTCCATGCTGGCGGATGGAATCCGCCAGCTCCTCCAGAGCTTCCTGATTAAAGACCTGCCTGGGCTGGGTGGGATTGGCCCGGATGATTTTGGGAGGCAGAAAAACCACCCGCCCGGACTCAATATAGGTTTTCAGCTTCTGACACTGCATACGCCTGGCCTCCTTAGATTCTGGTTCGTGACGTTTCAACTGCCAGTATAATTCCAGTCCGGCGGAAAACACATCGAAATCGGTGCTTGAGGGGAAGAAACTGAACGACAGGAAATACCTTTATCAATTCTTAACCTTTCGGACGGCCTTGTTCACAGCCTCGACTTGTTTTTTTAGCTGAGAGCGGGTATAATGTGTCCCATGAATCAATTGGAAGGAGTAATTCCATGCAGACCAGGGAAAATGAAGTGACAATGGTGGTGCAGCAGATTATGGATCAGGTGCGCCGTGCGGTGGTGGGAAAGGATGCCACGCTGCTGTGGGTGCTGGCCGCCATTTTGGCCCGGGGGCATATTCTATTGGAGGACATCCCCGGGGTGGGCAAAACCACCATGGCACTGGCCTTCTCCAAAACGCTGGATTTGAAATACAGCCGGGTTCAGTTTACCCCGGATGTGCTGCCCTCGGACATCACAGGCTACAGCGTCCCGGATCCCCAGACCGGGGAGCTTCGCTATCAGCCCGGGGCGGTGATTTCCAATCTGTTTCTGGCGGACGAGCTGAACCGGGCCACCTCCCGAACCCAGTCCGCTCTGCTGGAGGCTATGGAGGAGGGACAAGTCACCGTGGACGGAGCCCGTCATGTGCTGCCCCAGCCCTTCATCGTCATCGCCACCCAGAACCCGGTGGGGGCGGCGGGAACCCAGCTCCTGCCGGACAGTCAGATGGATCGGTTCCTCATCCGGCTGAGCCTGGGCTACCCGGAGCCCAAGGATGAGGTGACCATGGTGCTGAACCGGCAGGAGGGGAATCCTCTGCAATCATTGCGGACGGTGCTGTCCCGGGATCAGCTCTGCGCCCTGCAGGACACGGTGGAGAAGACCTTCATCAGCGACACCGTGGTTGCCTATATCGTCCGCTTGGTGGGAGCCACCCGGGAGGACCAGGAGCTGCTCCGGGGCGCCAGCCCACGGGCCACATTGGCGGTTGCCTCCATGGCCAAGGCGGTGGCCCAGCTCCGGGGCCGGGACTATGTGGTGCCCGCCGACGTGCGGGAGGTGTTTATCCAGTGTGTAGCCCATCGGCTGATCCTCACCCCCCGGGCCCAGACCCAGGGGGTCGCCGGAGAGCAGGTGCTCCAAAGAATTTTGGAGACGGTTCCCGCCCCCCGTCTGCGATGATATGATCGTAAGAAGAATGCAGTATTTGATGCTGCTGCTGGGGGCGCTGGTGTATTATGTGTCCAGCGGCGAGTGGATTTCCTGGATCCTGCTGCTGACGGTTCTGGGACTGCCCTGGCTCTCACTGCTGCTGAGCCTGCCCGCCATTTTCTCCTTCCAGCTGTCGCCGGCGGGGGTGGAGGTGCTGGAACAGGGGGAGGAGGCGGAAATCTGGCTGCTGGGCAGCAGCGGCAGCCCCATGCCCCCCTTCAAGGGTCATATTCGCCTCACCAGCTGCTTTACCGGAAAACAGTGGCGCTATGAGCCGGAGCAGGGCTTCTCCACGGAGCACTGCGGCGGCTACCGGGCCAGGGTGGAAAAGGCCAAGGTCTGCGACTATCTGGGGCTCTTTGCCTTCCGGGCCAGAAACACCAGAGAGCAGACCATCCTGGTGCGGCCAAAGCCCCAGCCGGTCAGCGATCTGGTGGACCCCCAGCGGATGGAACTGAACCGATGGGTGCCCAAGGCCGGGGGCGGCTATTCCGAAAACCACGAGCACCGGCTCTACCGTCCGGGGGACAGTCTGAACCAGCTCCACTGGAAGCTCTCCGCCAAGGTGGGGGAGCTGATCCTCCGGGAGCCCATGGAACCGGTGCGGGGAGCGGTGCTCCTGACGGTGAGCCTCCGGGGAGACCGGAGCGCGCTGGATCGGAAATTTGGGCGGCTATTGTATGTAGGCCGGTACTTATTGGAACGGGAGCTGGATTTTGAAGTCTGGGCCCTCACCGGAAACGGGATGGAACGGCTCACCGTGGATTCGGAGGATACCCTGCAAAAGGCCATCGACCATCTGCTCTGCTCCCCCCTGGCCCAGGAGGGGGACGCCTGGGGCGAGGAGCAAAGAGCCTGCTGGCAGTACCATATCGGAGGGAATGCGGATGAAACGTAAAGCGCCTGTCTTCCTGGAATCTGCGGCGCTGTCCATTCTGGGTGCCTGGGGCGCAGTGGGGTGCCTGACCTCCGCCTTTTCCCTGACGGTGGCGAAACCCCAGGGGATGATGCTGCTGTGGATTTGCTGGGCCCTGCTCTGCGCCTGTCTGCTGGGGCACCGGTGGGGGGCGGCGGCGCTGCTGGCCCTGGGGGCGGTGGGAGCCGGCTTCCTCTGGCGAGATGGGCAGTTCGGCCGGCAGCTGCTCAGTCTGCTGGGGGTGCTGGCCAGGGCCTATGACGCAGGCTATGGCTGGGGCATCCCCCCGGCATTACAGGTGGAGCGGCTGACCACTGACCTGCCGGTGACGGTACTGGGGATGATCCTGATTTTCGGGATAAGCTTTGCCGTTTGCCGGAGAAAGGGGACTGCTCTGGCGGTATTGCTGCTCCTGGCGCCCCTGGCCTGCTGTCTGGTGGTGACGGACACGGTGCCGGGGGAGGCGTTTTTGTTTCTGCTGCTGCTCAGCCTGTGCCTGCTGCTGCTCACCGACGGTGTCCGCCGGGAAAACGGCCCTCAGGCAGGACGGCTGGCGGCCATAGCCCTGGTTCCTCTGCTGCTGGGGCTGGGGCTGATGTTTCATTTTTATCCCAGGCAGACTTATGTGAATACCAGCCAGGCCCTCCGGGAAAAACTGCTGACCACGGTGGCAGAGCTGCCCCGGCGATTGGGTGAGCAGGGCTTTGAATGGCTCACCGGCCTGGGGAAGAAGCAACGGGTGGAGCTTTCAAACCTTCCGGATCAGCAGCTGCTGGGAATCCCGGTGGCCACGCTGACGGCGGACAGGGACGTGTCGGTATATCTGCGGCAGCAGGACTACGATGTGTATACCGGTGCGGCCTGGGAGTCTACCCCGGATCGGCAGGACACCCTGGCAGGCACCGGGGAGGAGCTGGGGACGGTGACGGTGAGGCCCCTGAACGCCCAGAGCGCACTGCTCCTGCCCGCTTTCCCTGACGGCCAGACCCTTTTGTCCGATGGGGCCGCGGGCAGCGGCCAGAATCAGTGGGAGTATTCCGTGATGCTCCGGTCCGGTTCTATGGGAGCCTTCCCCGGCCAGCAGTGGCTGGAGCTCCCGGAGCAGACCAGCCCCCGGGCCAAGGAGCTGCTGCAAAGTCTTCCCGGAGAAAAGGAAACCGTGGAACAGACGGTGCAGCTGGTGGCGGATTACGTCCGAAACGCCGCTGCCTATGACCGGGGCGGAACCTCCATGGCCCCGGGGGAGACGGATTTCGCTCTGTGGTTCCTGGAGCAGGGGGAGCGGGGCTACTGCGTCCACTTTGCCACGGCGGCGGCGGTGCTGCTGCGAAGCGCCGGGATTCCCGCCCGGTATGTCACCGGCTACCGGGTTGAGGCTATTGCCGGACAGACGGTGCAGGTGACCACCGATCATGCCCATGCCTGGGTGGAATATTATAATTACCATACCTGGACCTGGAATATTCTGGAGGCTACCCCCGCCGATGAATCCCTCCCTCCAACCCAGACGGTTCCCGAGACCACCCTGTCCACCCAGCCGGAGCCTCAGACCCAGCCCACTACCGCTCCAACAGCTGGAGCGACCCAGCCCAGCGACCTTCCCCAGCCTGTCACAGCCCCGGAGGAAAAGTGGACGCTGCCGGTGTGGATTCCGGTCACAGTGCTGGTTCTGACCCTTTTCTGGGCATTGACAGAGGCACAGCGGCTGCTTCGGATTCGGCTGCGGCGGAAAAAACAGACGGAAGGCAGCGCCAATCAGCGCTCCGCCGCCTGCTTCCAGGAGCTGGAGCTGCTGCTCAGGCTGCTGAAACGCTCTATGCCGGAGGAGGTGGAGCAGCTGGCAGAAAAGGCTCTGTTCAGCCAGCACACTTTGACCCGGGAGGAGCTGGGCCTGTTCATTACCTGTCAGATGGCCTGTCGCCGTGCGCTGCGGCAGCAGGTCTGGTGGAAAAAGCTTCTGTACCGCTATTGGTTTGCCGTTCTATGATACGAGAAAGGAATAGACCCGATGGAAGAAAAATTTATTTTGGAATGGGAAAGATGCCGTGCTCTGGCGGCGGAAGCGGGGGTGCGGATGCGGCCGGTTCCGGCGGCGGAGGCCATGAAAACCGCCCACTGGTTCCTCTCCGGTAGCCGCACCAGCGACGGCTTCCGGGTCCTGGCACAGTGCCATCACTTGGAATGGAGCCTGGAGGCCCTGGCAGTGCAGGGGCGCTTCACCGGGCTTTTCTCCGACCAGGAGGCCAATGAGGCCCTGACCCGGCTGATGGAGGCGGGGTACTTTGACTGAGATATGAGATACGAGATATGGGATAGAAGATAGTTAGGAATTAGGAGTTAGGAATGTGATTATCCGGTAAATTGTAATTTGAAGCGCAGGGCGCTTCACCCCAAGCGGGCAGGGCCCGCAGCCAATTTCGCACGGGGATGGTCTGTGGTCGTTACCCCAATATAAGCCCGGTACGATTTTGCAGCACGTCGTTGGTTGCTGTGGCGCGGAAGCGCCCAAGGCTCCCGAAGTGTAAGGGGTAAGCGAAGCGCAGTGGCGGTAGTGAATGACAGCCCGGCGGGCTGTCAGAGCCACCACCGGGGAAAGCCGCAGCTTTCCTGTCAGCGAAGCTGACTGAGGGACTGTACAGCAGGCACTGAAATGACTGCGCAATCCAATGTGGAAAGGTACAATCCAATTCTCCACCTTTTCTATAATAACAGGGAGCACTGAAATAAAGGAATTGCGGTAGACGAACTCTTCCGGTATTCGCCCGACATGGTTGAAATATAGAATATTTTACTGCGCAGTCCCTCAGTCACGGCTTCGCCGTGCCAGCTCCCCTTACACAGGGGAGCCTCCCTCAAAAGCCGTTACCCATTACCGCTCAACGTTCTGCCCAGAAAGCGTCGGACAGCGGGCGGGTCAAACATCCCGCCAACTTAGGATTTGTGCGTTTTTCAACCTGGTAAACTGCAAAAAATCCGCAGACAGTTTTTTCCTGTCTGCGGATTCCGCATATTCGTCATTTTTCGGGGAAAAGTACCCTTGTCAGGTGACTCGGTACACATTCAGAACGCAGCTGGCAGTGTCCTGAAGGTGAATGGTTTCTGCCAGGCGTGCCGCTCCCGCTTTGCCAATGCGGAACAGATGGGGCGTCATGGCGAAAAGGCTCCGGATTTGATCTCCCTCCAATTGGAAGGAAAAACGAATGGGCCTGGATTCCAACAGCTGAAAGCCTGGCAGCGCTGGGACGGTGTTTTTCTCCTTGTGGGTCAGTTCTTCATACAATATGGATTTCAGACCCAGCAGATGATCTTCTGCGGCCAGCACCTGGAAAAACAGTCCGTCCCGGCGCAGAACCCGGCGGAATTCCTCCGGCAATGTCAGGGCAAACAAACTGGTCAGGGTGCCTACGCTCCCCTCCCGCAGTGGGATGTGGGCGGCGGTGGCGCAGAGCCAAGCGGGGCCCTTGTAGGTTCCGGCGGCGCAGCGGACAGCCTCCTTGGAGATGTCCAGCCCCACCAGCTCAGCGCCCATGGCCTGGGAGAGCCGGGCAGAATAGTAGCCCTCCCCACAGCCCACATCCAGAATCGGCCCCTGGGCATGGAAGTCCACGGCGGCCCGGTTCAGTTCACCCGAAATGGGGGCGTAGAACCCCGCTTCCAAAAAGGCGCGGCGGGAGAGCACCTGCTCCCGGGTGTCCCCGGGGGAGAGGGAATGCTTCTGCTGCACCGTCAGTAGATTCACATAGCCCTGACGGGCAATATCGAAGTTGTGGCCCCTGGGACAGATGTATCGCTTTTCCTCCCGGTTCAGCGCCTGACCGCAGAGAGGGCAGATCAGTTCCATCGTTGCGCTCCCTTCGTTTTTTATATATTGTACCCTGTTTTTTCAAAAAGGTCAATGGAAAGGATGTGAGGTCAATGCGGCGGGTATGTGCGCTGCTGTGCTGTCTGTGGCTGCTGACGCTGCCGGTGTCGGCGGAGGGGAAATATGTGGCCCTGACCTTTGACGACGGCCCCTCGGGACGCTACACCGATCGTCTGCTGGACGGCCTGAAGGAGCGGGGGGCCAAGGCCACCTTCCTGCTCTGCGGCTACCGGGTGAAGGAATACCCTGCCCAGACCCAGCGGATCGTCGACGAGGGCCACGAGGTGGGCAACCACGGCTACAGCCACAAGAATATGCAGGAGCTGGGCCGCCGTCGGATTGCCCAGGAGATTCTGGACACCGAGGCCCTGCTGCCGGAGGGGTGCCAGGTGCGTTTCCTCCGTCCTCCCGGAGGCTGTTGCAGCGACGGGGTGCGCCAGGTGGCCGAGGCCCGGAATCTGGCGATTTTGAACTGGTCCGTGGACCCCAAGGACTGGGCCGTTCAGAATCCTGCCGCCATCGAGCAGGCGGTAGTGAAGCATGTGTCGGATGGGGATGTGATTTTGCTCCACGATATGTCCGACAGCTCCGTCACTGCCGCCCTGCACATCATCGACCAGCTGGCCGCCCAGGGCTACCAGTTCGTCACCGCCTCCCAGCTGGCGGCACTGAAGGGATGCATCCCAAAGGCGGGAAAGACCTATACCCATTTTCCTCCAAATTAGAGAAGCAGGGAGCCGTGAATCAATCGTGGGAAAGCTGATTCACAGCTCCCTTAGTATTTTGTAAGCGGGGGAGAAATTTGCCGACAAAAACTTTATTCAATCAGCCTTCATTTTCCGGAATTGGATTCGTTGTGCAGTCCCGACAAAATGAAATCGAATACTTGTTCCCTGTTATAGGAAGTATCAAAATAAGGCAGTGCGTATGTACTGCAAAGCTGCTTCACCCTTTTACTCAGCATTACAATTTCGGCGCAATCCTTTTGGTTTTCTTCCGGAGATTTGTAATAGGTATAATCCTTTGGCGTATCGTACTTCTTCAAAAGCCTGTAGCGTTCCTTTGGCGTGACCTTTGATGTGCCGAGATAGTAAATATCACAAACAGAAGGGTCGATATATTGAACATAATGCTGCGGTAATAGTTGAAAAATATCGATTACCATCCCATAATCACACTCATCATATTCGCCGCTGTCTGTCATTGCCCTTATGAACAATGCCATCTTTGAGCTGATGTACTGGATATTTTCCCAGAGGTCGGCATCCGCTTCAGAATTGATGCCTGTTTCAGGGAAGGTTTTTTCAATTCCCGCAATGATAGTGTCCATGCTGATATGCTGGTATCCAAAATCTTTCGATATTCTCTGAGAAAGTGTGCTTTTCCCTGACCGCGGCACGCCCGCAATAATCAAATGCTTCTTCATGATTAAAATATCCTGACAATTTTTTCTGTTCGTCTATGGACACCCTTTGGTTAGACATACATTCTTTCAAGCTGCGCTTTTTGAGAGTCCCTTCCCTGGAGGGGTTACCCTCTCTGTTTCGCCGGGTTTGGGCAGGTGATGATCCATGTAAAGCCGAACCGGTCTTTTATCATGGAGCCGCAGCCGTCATCGTCCGGTTCTGGGTGGGGCTTTAGGGGGGAGAGAAGGGTGCCCCCTTCCGCCAGTACCGAGATGGCATGTAACGCTTCTCCCTCAGAATCCATGTGAATCATCAGCTTGATGTCCGTATTTACGCCGGTGCCGTCGAAGCAGTCTCCTCCCGCCATGGGGGTGCTGCCAAGCCGGAACTCCACGTGCATTACTTTCCCGATTTGCTCCGGGGTTTCAAAATTATATTCCGTCCATCGTGAAATATAACAGATTTCTCCCCCAAAAGCGCTGATATAGGCATCCACTGCATCCTTGCAGTTTCCATGAAAGGATAGATAGGGTATGACTTTGATTTCCTTGCTCATGTTTCCTCCTTCTGTGGGTACGTCATTGCCCGGCGGAAAGCCGCTGAATCAGAACTTTTCTGCCTGATATTTCTCATACCAGCTTTCCACCACCTGCTGGGGATGCTGGAGCAGTTCGGCAACCTCCGCAGCACTTTTCCCCTGCCGGAATTGCCTGCACGCCACCGAATACATACTTTCCGAGACCTCGATCAGGTGGCCGGCGGGATCATAAATGTGAATGCCCCTCTGGAGCCAGGGGTAGGTCCGGGCCTCGTGGAGCTTCTCCACCTGGGGATTTCGGTCCAGCAGGGTCATAAAGCCATCGAAATCCTCAGTTTCAAAGTACAGCTCCATGGTATTGGAGCGGAATTTCATGGTTTCCGCTGGGAAACCGGCGATTTTGTCGAAATGCTCCTGCAAGGTCAGGCCGCAGGACAAAACCTTGCACCAGCCCAGGTCGCATACCACATCCAGATCAAACAGGGTTTTGTAAAATTTCAGTGCCTGGGCCATGTCCTGCACGGCGATCAGGGGGTTGGAGAATTTGGGCCTTTTTACCTCCCGGAGCCGATGGAGGCGCTGCTGGATGTTCTGCTGAAAGGCTTCGTCGGAAAATTTGGGGTCCCGGGTCTTTTGCCAGATTTCGCAGGGCACCGCTGGGCACTGACCGCAGTCTGCCAGACCCCTTTCTCCCCGGGCGCACTGGTAAATGGGGCAGGCCTGCCCTTCCGGTGCGTGAAAGACCTTCCCCCCACAGCTGTTGCAGCCTTGGCAGATGGTGCCAAAGCATCCGCATTCGCTGCAATCGGTGCCGCAGACAGTTAATTTCATGGTGATGACCTCCTAAGGAAACTCTCAATAAATCGTCTGCGGCTGAGCAGTGGATCTTTTGGCCCATCCGTGCAGTTCACAAAATGGGAAATACATTCAGTATTCCCACATTTTGTGAACTTTCGGCTGAGCCAAAATCTCTCACTGTCAGCTCTTGCCGATTTAATCAGAGCTTCCAAAATTTTGCAGCCCGGTGAGGGCTGAGGTGGTTCCATTTTACCCCATGAGAATTGATTTTTCTTGTAAATTTCCGACAGCTTTCGTGGCCAGGGCTTTTGCGGAGGTCAAGTCCATGGTGTGGTAGCGTTTGAATTCGTGGCACAGGTGGGCCTGGTCGGCATAACCAAATTTCATCACGGCGTCGGCAATGTCAAAGTCCCTCCGGGTCAGGCAGTCCTGCCAGAGCATCTGGTAGCGGATCAGATTGTTCAGCCTTTTGGGGCTGATTCCGGCGTATTCCTGAAAGACCCGTTCCAGCTGCCTGGTGCTGACGAAGACCTCCCCGGCCAGCTGCGTGACGCTCAGGCTTCCGTGGCTCAGAATCATCTGGCCTGCGGCATTTTGGAGAATGGGATTGATGCTGATTCGTTCCAGCCGGGTTTCCAGCAGACCCCGGGCAAAGGCCGCCTGGGCGCTGAAGGTGGGGAGCTCCAGCAGATGCTGACGCAGAGCGGTATCCAGCCATTCAAACTGGGCCCGGGGATCAACCGACCGGTTTCGGGAACCGGCCAGGGAGTCCTGGGCAAAGAGGCAGGCCGTCCAGGCGTAGAAGCGGATGCCGAAGAGATGGACCCGGTGCCCCGCCGGAACGACCTGATGGGACACAAAGCTCTCGTCGCTGACGCCGCAAAAGCTCCCCGTCAGGGTGTGAGCGGTGTGGTCGATCCGGTAAATCAGATCGGCGCAGGTGTCGGGGATCACCAGAGCGGTGCTGCCCAGCCCCGGGGTGCTGAACCAGAAGCAGCGGATGTAGGGACAGAGCAGGGGCCCCGGCGGAGCTTCGGCGTAGGCGCTTTCTCTTTGAAAGGGAACAGCGGTGAGGGGACGGTAGAGAGGAATCGGGCACATCTTATTTCTCCGTTTCCAAATTGGATTCGGCGATAATGTAAATGGGGCGGTTTTTGATCTCCGTATAAGCCTTGGCCAGATACTGGCCGAAGATGCCCATGAAGAACAGCTGGATGCCGCCGATGAAGGTGATGATGGAGGCGGTGGAGGCCCAGCCGGACACCGGGTCGCCGAAGAGAAGCTTGCGCACCACAATGAACACCGTGGAGCACAGGGCCAGCATACACATGAAAAAGCCCATAAAGGAGGCCAGGGTCAGCGGAGTGGTGGTGAAGGCCACAATGCCCTCGATGCTGTATTTGAACAGCTTCCAGAAGGACCACTTGGTCTGACCGGCAATGCGCTCCACATTTTCAAATTCCAGCCATTTGGTTTTGAAGCCCACCCAGCCAAACAGGCCCTTGGAGAACCGGTTCCGCTCCTTCAGCTCCAGCAGGGCATTCAGATACTTCCGGTTCATCAGCCGGAAATCCCGGGCTCCGTCCACAATTTCCACATCCGTCATTTTGTTGATGATTCTGTAGAACATCCGGGCGAAGAAGGAGCGGATGGGGGGCTCTCCCTTCCGTGTGACCCGGCGGGTGGCGGCGGAGTCGTAGCCCTCCTGGGTGACGGCGTGGTACATCTGCTCCAGCAGGGCAGGGGGGTCCTGCAAATCCGCATCCATCACGGCGGCGTAGTCCCCCTTGGCGTGGGACAGCCCGGCGTACATAGCCGCCTCCTTCCCGAAATTCCGGGAGAAGGACAGGTATTTTACCCGCTTGTCCTTCCCCGCCAGCTGGCGCAGAAGCTCCAGGGTCTTGTCCCGGGAGCCGTCGTCCACGAAAATTACCTCAAAGTCCTGATCTGGCATCCGCCCCATCACGGCGGCGGTCTGCTCCCAGAAATAGGGCAATGACTGCTCCTCATTGTAGCAGGGCACCACCAGAGAAATCAATTCCGCCATTTGCTATCCCTCCTGTGTTTTGATATGTTGAAGCGCAGGGCGCTTCCCCCCAATGTCGCACGGGGCTGGTCAATTATCGCTTTTTCTCTGACCCGCCCGGTAACGCTTTTGCGAATACCCTCCGCACTTCCCATTTAACTGTAGGGGCGGGTCAAGACCCGCCCCTACGGGTGTGCAGCAAATCGTCAAACACCAATTTGCCGATCAGCAAAGCCAATATGGACAATTCTTAATTTCCCATTATACCCCAGAAGGCGCCGCTTTTCAATGGCTTATGAAAAATCTCCCCCGCCGAATGGGCGGGGGAGGGGGGAATTACAGCTTGCAGTATTCTGCGGCGGTCTGGGCGGTGAGCTTGGCGTTGTTGTAAACCAGGCGAATGTTGCTGGCCAGGCTGTCGCCGCCGGTGAGCTCTGCCACCCGGGCCAGCAGGAAGGGGGTGGTCTCCTTGCCCTTGATGCCCTTTTCATTGCACTCGGCAATGGCACGGTCGATGGCAGCGTCGATGATTTCCTTGGGCATGGAGTATTCCTCGGGGATGGGGTTGGTCACCAGCATTCCGCCGCCCAGAGCCATGTCGTTCTGGGCCTTGAAGGCGGCGGCCAGCTGGGCGGGGGAGTCCATCCGGTAGTCAACGCCGAAGCCGGATTTGCGGGTGTAGAAGGCGGGGAGCTCCTCGGTCTGGTAGCCCAGAACGCTCACGCCCTTGGTTTCCAGGTATTCCAGGGTCAGGCCCAGATCCAGAATGGACTTGGCCCCGGCGCATACCACCATCACAGGGGTTCTGGCCAGCTCCTCCAGGTCGGCAGAGATGTCCATGGTGGTTTCGGCGCCCCGGTGGACGCCGCCGATGCCGCCGGTGGCAAAGAAGCGGATGCCTGCCATGTGGGCGATCATCATGGTGGTGGTGACGGTGGTGGCGCCGTCCTCACCCTTGGCGCAGAGCACTGCCAGATCCCGGCGGGAGGCCTTGTGAATGGCCCGGCCCTTTTTGCCGAAGTATTCGATTTCCTCCGGAGTGAGGCCCGCCTTCAGGCGGCCGCCGATGATGGCGATGGTGGCGGGCACAGCCCCGTTTTCACGGATGATCTTCTCCACGTTCAGTGCGGTTTCCACATTCTGGGGGTAGGGCATACCGTGGGAGATGATGGTGGATTCCAGGGCCACCACGGGCTTTCCCTGAGCAATGGCCTGTGCCACCTCGGGATTTACGTCCAGATACTTGTTAGCGTTCATTTTGACTTGGTTCCTTTCAGTTAAAATATGAGATACGGGATATGAGATACAAGATAAGTGGGAACTAGGAATTCAGAACCGCAGATTACAAAGAGGCCGAAGAGAACAGGAAATGGTGAGAAATATGGGATAATTTCTAATTCCTCATTCCTCATTGGATGCGGGCTCTGTCCGCATCCTGTTCTTCACTGCCAGGGCGGACATAGCGGGGTTGATGGTTTCCTCCGATTCCATGGCGATGGAACCGGCGGCCAGGCCTGCCAGGGCGGTGCGCCGTAAATCCATCCCCTCCAGGTATGCCCAGACCAGGGCGGCCATAAAGGCATCGCCGCAGCCGGTGGTATTGACCATGCAGCCGGGGAGATTGGGAAGCCGCAGCCGCTGCTGCCCCATCACGGCGAACACCCCCTGCTCCCCCAGGGAGATAAACATCCGGTGGACGCCCAGCTCCGTGAGCACATCCGCCGCCCGGTTCAGATCCGCCTCCGTCTTTATGGAAACCCCGGACAGCAGCCCCGCCTCCAGCCGGTTGGGCTTGAGGGTGTGGATTTTCCCCAGGATGGGCCGGAGCTTTTCTGCCTTGGCGGTGGAGACCGGGTCAACAAACAGGGGGACGGTGCAGTTTTCCGCCAGATACTCCAGGGATTCGGCGCTGAGGTTGGCGTCTGCCACCACCACCTGGGCATTTTGCAGCAGGGAAAGCTGGGAGGCCAGGTAGGCCGGGGTGATGCGCTTGCAGATTTCCATGTCGGACACCGCCAGAGCCATCTCGCCGTGCTGGTCTGCCAGATACACATAGGTTGAGGTGACGCCCCCAGTCACCCGGAGGGCGTGGCTCAGGTCGATGCCCAGCTCGGAGCAGGAGGCAGCCACCCGCTCCCCGTGGAGGTCGTCCCCATAGGCGGTGAGCAGATGGACATCAGTGCCCAGCAGGGCCAGGTTGTGGGCGATGTTCCGGCCTACGCCCCCCAGGCTCATCCGCACGACCCCGGGATTGGAATCCGCCGCCACCAGGGGGGCGAAGGAGCGGCCCCCAATGTCCACATTCACGCCCCCAACCACCACAGCGTAGCTGCCGCTGCGCAGCACATACCCCCGCCCGGCAATGCAGCCCTTCTTGGTCAGGTTGGAAATGTGAACCGCCACGCTGGAACGGGTGATGCCCATTTTCTCGGCGATCTCCTGCTGGGAGATCAGGGGATTGGACTCGATGAGCTGTAGAATCTGTCGCTCCCGCTTGGTCATGACTGACCTCCTAAAGAAAAGTTTATTTTATAAGCACATGCTTATTATATGTGCTCCCGGGGCCTTTGTCAACGGGAAAAAACACATATCCTCCGCCGAAGGCAGGGGATATGTGTCTCAGAGGGAAGGGAGAAAGGCAGCATCTGTCCGATTGATTCATACTGATATTCAATTAAAAAGTTTAATTCGTCAGAATTGAACTTTTTAATATGAAAATCATATGAGACGAATTTTTGTGATTTTCTTTTTCGAAAATCACAAAAATGGCAGCGTCGTCAGACAATGCCTTCTCAATAAAAATAAATATTTTTATTGAGAAATAGTATCAGAGACCGCCCCAGAGTTAAAAAACACCCCCTGCACATGAGTGCAGAGGGTGCTTGCCTGAATTGAAATCAGGTGCTATGTGCGATTAATAGCCGCGGCACACAGCGAAGGAGACAGTGCCATCGGGCAGAGTCACGTCAACAGTGTTGGCGTTAGCAGAAGCAACAACGGTCCAAGTGCCATCGGCAGCCTCAGCCAGAACGACAATGTCCTGGCCTCTCTTGGGCTGGCAGTCCCACAGCTTGGCGGTGAAGGAACCAGCCTTGTCCACATTTCTCTGGAGGAAGACAACCAGATCCTTGTAGTCACCCTTGATGGCATTCAGCTCAGCCTGAGTGACAGCGTCCTTGTGGGCGGGCATGGTCATCGTGATGCGGCTGTCGTTCTTGGTGATGTCCACATGGTCAGAGGACTCATTGCAAACAGCCTTCACGTAGTCAGGGGCGTACACCCAGCCGACCACTACCTCTGCGTCCCCCTTCTTGACTACGTAGTCAACGGCGGGGGCATCGGGAGTCTCTTTGACCGTATGCACATGGCAATAACGATCGTCGTGGGTCTCAGCAAACGCAGCAACAGACAGGGTAGCAAGCAGAGCAATGGCCAGGACGAGAGAAATAACCTTCTTCATACTTTGTTTCTCCTTTCTTGAAAATTTTATTTAGCAGCCGAAGCTGATAAATAACCTGGCAGGGCGGCAATATCGCCGCAAAAAACACCCGCTGCCTGAGGGAGCTTCCCAATAAAGCGGCCCACAGCCAGGAGCAATTCCACTCTCAAGTGGATAAACCGATTATACAACTGATGAATTCGTATGTCAAGTAGAATTTTCAACTTTCAAATTGTTTTTGCTTTTGAGAAAAGCGGTTAGAATGTACCCCAAGGAGGCGATGAATCATTGGAATTGGACTACTCCGAGATCGGCAGGAGAATTGCGCAGCGGAGAAAGGATCTGGGGCTTCGCCAGACCCAGGTTTGCGAGAAGGCGGGCATCAACGATAAGTATTTATCGTGCATCGAGCGAGCCACCTCCATCCCCTCTTTGGAGGTTGTTATGAGGCTGGCTCTGGCGCTGGAAACCACCCCCGATACCTTTCTGACCGGAACCATTCGCTACGATGACGAACCCTGGAAGGATGTGGCGGAGCTGCTGAAGGATATGAGTACAAAGCAGCTGTCCCTGGCACAGAGCTTCCTGACCTGGCTTCGGGAGCAGGATATATAGGCAGCACTGCGGAAGCTGCGGGACTGGCGGTTCAGCCCTGAAAAAACTCTTGTCGAGAACTTTTTATGATGGGATATTTCCAAGGCCGTTTAGCCGATTCTTTGAACATTTTACCGAAAAATCTTGAGGAAACTCTACACTTCTCGGCCATCTTTCCAATTCCGGGCCATGAATGCAGAGCTCTCTTTTTTTCTCTGAGAGTTGTGGAAATTGTAATTTGAAGCGCAGGGCGCTTCCCCCCAAACTCGCACGGGGATGGTCTGCGGTCGTTACCCCAATATAAGCTCGGTAACGATTTTGCAGCACGTTGTTGGTTGCTATGGTGCGGGAGCCTTCCTCAGAAGCCATTGCCCTCCACCGTTCAACGCACTGCCCAGTGGTCGTCACCGGGGCCGCGGGCTCATGAGATAAGCCCTACGCAAATATCACCACAAATTATAATTTTCCTTCTGCCGGAAATCACTTGACATTTAACTAAAAATGTGCTAAGTTGTCATTTAATAAAAGGCTGTGAGGAAGACACGCCGTCCTGGTAAGATTCTCAGAGAGGGAGCCATTTTGCTGCAAGGCTTCTGTAAAACTGCCGGGGTGGATACCACTTCTGAGCCGTGGGTCGGAAATGGCCCGCCGGGTGCGCCCGTTAATGCGCCAATGAGTGGCAGCGTCACCGCTGCAACCAGGGTGGAACCGTGGAATGATTTTTTCATCCCACCCCTGATCTTTTCAGGGGTGGGATGTTCTTTTTTCACCCCAATATTAAAGGAGGGTAAACCCAATGAGCGAAGAAAACCTGTACACTTTTGAAAATCCCGAGTACCGCAAGACCTATTGGCACACCTGCTCCCATGTGATGGCCCAGGCAATCAAGCGGCTGTGGCCCGAGGTGCAGCTGGCCATCGGCCCCGCCATCGACGAGGGCTGGTACTACGACTTCGACGCCCCCTTCACCTTCACCCCGGAGCATCTGGAGAAGATCGAGGCGGAGATGAAGAAAATCTGCAAGGAGCGCCTCCACCTGGAGCGCACCGAGAAGCCCCGGGCCGAAGCTATCGCCTATATGCAGGAGAAAAACGAGCCCTATAAGGTGGAGCTCATCAACGACCTGCCGGAGGATGCCGTGATCTCCTTCTATACCCAGGGCGAGTTCACCGACCTGTGCGCCGGCCCCCACCTGGATTCCACCGGCCGCATCAAGCACAACGGCTTTAAGCTGCTGAATTCCTGCGGCGCCTACTGGCGGGGCGACTCCAACCGGAAGATGCTCCAGAGAATCTATGGCATCGCATTCCCCAACAAAGAGGATCTGGAAGCGTACTTGCAGCGAATTGAAGAGGCCAAGAAGCGTGACCATCGCCGGATTGGCAAAGACCTGGGCCTGTTTATGCTCACCGACTATGGCCCTGGCTTCCCCTTCTTCCTGCCCAAGGGCATGGTGCTGAAAAATACCCTGATCGATTACTGGCGTCAGGTGCACAAGCGTTACGGCTATGTGGAAGTTTCCACCCCCATGATTCTGAACCGTCAGCTCTGGGAGCAGTCCGGACACTGGGGACACTACAAGAATAATATGTACACCACCGTCATTGACGAGGAAGATTACGCCATCAAGCCCATGAACTGTCCCGGCGGTATGCTGGTCTATGCCAGCGAGCCTCACTCCTACCGTGACCTGCCCCTGCGGGTGGGCGAGCTGGGCCTGGTTCACCGCCATGAGCTGTCCGGCGCCCTCCATGGCCTGTTCCGTGTCCGGTGCTTCACCCAGGACGATGCCCACATTTTCATGACCCGGGATCAGATGGAGGAGGAAATCCAGAACACGGTTCGCCTGTTTGACGAGGTGTACAATGTGTTCGGCCTGAAGTACACCGTGGAGCTGTCCACCATGCCCGAGGATCACATTGGCACTGTGGAAGAGTGGGATGCCAACCAGGAAATTTTGAAGAAGGCTATCACCGGCATGGGCAAGGACTTCGTGATCAACGAGGGAGACGGTGCGTTCTATGGCCCCAAGCTGGACTTCCACATTGAGGACTGCCTGGGCCGAACCTGGCAGTGCGGCACCATCCAGCTGGACTCCCAGCTGCCTGAGCGCTTCCATCTGGAATACACTGGCGAAGACGGCCAGAAGCATCGCCCCGTCATGATTCACCGGGTGGTATTCGGTTCCATCGAGCGCTTCATCGGCGTGATTACCGAGCATTTTGCCGGAGCCTTCCCCCTGTGGCTGGCGCCTGTTCAGGTAAAGGTGCTGCCCGTTACCGAGCGGGCTCACGAGTACGCAAAGTCCCTGGAAGCCCGTCTTACCGACGCCGGACTCCGGGTGGAGAATGACTGCCGCTCCGAAAAGCTGGGCTACAAGATTCGGGAGGCCCAGATGCAGAAGATTCCCTACATGCTGGTGGTGGGCGACCGGGATATGGAAAACGGCACCGTGTCCGTCCGCACCCGCAAGGGCGACGACCTGGGCGCCATGACCCCCGACGAGTTCCTGGCCAAGTGCCAGGCGGAGATTGCCTCCAAGAGCAAGGATATTTAAATCTGATGAACAAGAAATGCAGGGTACCCCAGTGGGTATCCTGCTTTTTTTAGTAATGGGGCATCAATCGAAGCGCCGGGCGGCGGGCAATGCCCGCTGATAATTTGCAGGGGGATGGCCTGTTATCGTTTATGCCCTAACCCGCCCGGTAACGTTTTTGCAGCAGAAGGTTGAATGGTGAAAGGGAATGGCTTTTGAGGGAGGCTCCCCTGTGCAAGGGGGGCTGTCAGCGAAGCTGACTGAGGGACTGCACAGCAGGCACCGAAGCGCTCTTAAAGACCAATGTGGAAAGGTATTTCCTTTTCGCCCAACTGCATGTGAATACGTAAGATTTCACTGCACAGTCCCTCAGTCACGGCTAACGCCGTGCCAGCTCCCCTTACACAGGGGAGCCTTTCTCAGAAGCAGTCACGCTTCACTATTCAACGAACTGCTCTTGTTTGACGTCCTCAGCGGGCAGGTCTTGACCCGCCCCTACAGTGAAAAGGGGAGTGCGGAGGATTTTTCTACTGTAAAAGCGGCACCTAAGTATAAAAAATCACCCCGTCCATTTGGACGGGGCAGTTTTTTTGAAGCAGATTAGCCGTTGGCACGCATCTGAGCGAAGCACTCGCTGCAGTACACGGGACGGTCGGACTTGGGCTCGAAGGGAACCTTAGCCTCGCCGCCGCAGCGTGCGCAGGTAGCGGTGAAGAACTCACGGGGGCCACGGGTGCTGTTCTTGCGGGCGTCCCGGCATGCCTTGCAGCGCTGGGGCTCATTCTGGAAGCCACGCTCAGCGTAGAAAGCCTGCTCACCGGCGGTGAACACGAACTCGTTGCCGCAATCTTTGCACTTCAAAGTCTTGTCTTCGTACATTGGAAAAACCTCTCTCCATTTTTATTGCCCCGTGAAAGTCTACCGGAATGGTTGATACGCAGGGTCTGGAATATGTGGCGGAATACTGCCACTGGTTAGGATTATACACGGGCAAAAGCAATTTGTCAATCCTTTATAAGAATTTTCGTAAATTTTTCGTAGCCTTTATGCAATATTACACCTGGGGGACAGTTGTCCGCCCTTGGGAACCATTGATTAAATCGTCTGCGGCTGAGTGGCGGATATTTTCTTCTAGCTGTGCAGTTCAGAAATTGGGAAATACATACAGTATTCCTCCAATTTCTGAACTTTTATCTGAAAGAAAATCTCTCGCCATCAGCTCTTGCCGATTTAAACAGTGGTTCCCTTGAGAGAAAACCTCACAGGCTGAACTGGGTCTGCCCCTCGAAGGGGATGTGCAGGTGCTCATAGGCCAGGGGGGTGACGCAGCGGCCCCGGGGGGTGCGGGTGAGGAAGCCCAGCTGCATGAGGTAGGGCTCATAGACATCCTCCAGGGTGATGGCCTCCTCGCCGATGGTGGCGGCCAGGGTTTCCAGGCCCACCGGGCCGCCGCTGTAATTCTGGATGATGGCGGTGAGCATCCGGCGATCCACGGCGTCTAAGCCCAGCTTATCCACCTCCAGGCGGCTCAGGGCCAGGTCGGCGGCCTCCTTGGTGATGGTGCCGTCCCCCATGATTTGGGCGAAGTCCCGGACCCGGCGGAGGAACCGGTTGGCGATCCGGGGGGTGCCCCGGCTCCGGGAGGCGATCTCCATGGCGCCTCTGGGGTCAATTTCCATGCCGAGAATTGTGGCGGAGCGGGTGACGATTTTGGCCAGCTCCTCCGGCTGGTACAGCTCCAGGCGGAGGGAGACGCCGAACCGATCCCGCAGAGGGGCGGAGAGCTGCCCCGCCCGGGTGGTGGCCCCCACCAGGGTGAATTTGGGCAGATCCAGCCGAATGGAGTTGGCGCTGGGGCCCTTGCCCACGATGATGTCGATGGCAAAATCCTCCATGGCGGGGTAGAGAATTTCCTCCACCACCCGGTTCAGGCGGTGGATTTCGTCGATGAAGAGAATGTCCCCGGGGTTCAGGTTGGTCAGCAGGGCCGCCAGATCCCCGGGCTTTTCAATGGCCGGGCCGGAGGTGATGCGGATGTTCACTCCCATCTCGTTGGCGATGACCCCCGCCAGGGTGGTCTTGCCCAGACCGGGAGGGCCGTAGAGCAAGGTATGATCCAGGCACTCTCCCCGCTGCCGGGCGGCCTCGATGTAGATGGACAGATTCCCCTTGGCCTTCTCCTGGCCCGTGTAGTCGGCAAGCAGCTTGGGCCGCAGGCCGATTTCTGCCGAATCCTGGGGCACAAAGGTGGGGGAAATAATGGGCGCTTCCAGCCCTTCGGAAAATTCTAAGCTCATAAAACCTCCAACACGTGTGAGATAGAAGATATAAGATATGAGATATGAGATATGAGATAGTTACCGCTATCTTATATCTATTTTAGGACCATTGCCCGCAGGGCGTAGCGCACCATTTCCTCGGTGCTGGCCTTGGGGTCGACTCCTTTGAGGGCGGTGTTGATCTCCGCCGGGGAGTAGCCCAGCTCCTGGAGGGCCGCCGTGGCCATGGCCAGGGAGCCGGTGGCCTGGGGGGCCGCCGCACTGACGCCGGCGGAGAAGTCCAGCTCCATGCTGCCGCCGCCGATTTTGTCCTTCAGCTCCAAAATGATCCGCTGGGCGATCTTTTTGCCGATGCCCTGGGCGGCGGTGAGGATTTTTTCATCCCCGGTCATGACGGCCAGGGTGAAATTCTGAGGCCCCCCGGCGGACAGAATCGCCATGGCCGCCTTGGGCCCCACACCATTGACGGAGGTCAGCAGCTCATAGCAGCGCTGCTCCTCCCGGGAGGAAAAGCCGTATAGGTCGTAGGCATCCTCCCGGATGGACTCGGTGATGAAAAGCCGGGCGCTGGTATTCAGCTTCAGCTGGGCGGCGGTATAGGCGGTGATGCGGCAGCCGTAGCCCACTCCGCCGCAGTCGATCACCGCCAGCCCCGGCTCCAAAACGGAAACATTGCCGGAAACATAATATAACATAGATAAAACTCCTTTTTGGGAATTAGGAATGAGGAATTAGGAATGTGCTTATCGGCTTAACTTAGCCAATTTACAAATTGGTATTTGGCGGGATACCCGTAGGGTTTACGTCATGAGCCCGCCGGGCAGGTTATGGTTTTATGCCGTTCCTCGTTGGCTACACTGGTGCGGGAGCACCCAAGGCTCCCCTGTGTAAGGGGAGCTGTCAGCGAAGCTGACTGAGGGACTGTGCAGTAAAATGTCCTATATTTGTACCATGTTGGGCGAATACCGGAAGTGTTCGTCTACCGCAGTCTCTTTAGCATTGTACCCTGTTATAATGGAAAAGGGGAGAGCATTGGAGCGTACCTTTCCACATTGGACTGAACAATCATTTTAGTGCCTGCTGTACAGTCCCTCAGTCACGGCTTCGCCGTGCCAGCTCCCCTTACACAGGGGAGCCTTCCTCAGAAGCCATTCCCTTCCACCACTCAACATTCTACCCAGAAAACGTTACCGGGCTTCAGTTCGAGGGTAACGATTACCTCCATCTCCGTGCGGCATTGGGGTGAAGCGCCCTGCGCTTCCAATTCCTCATTCCTAACTTCTAACTTTCCCCGCCAGCAGGGAGGTGCTGGAACGGGCGTGGCACAGGGCGATGGCCACTGCGTCGGCGGCGTCGTCGGGCTTGGGCACGGCGGACAGGCGGAGAATCCGCTTGGTCATGTCCATCACCTGGTGCTTGCTGGCATTGCCGTAGCCCACCACGGCCTGCTTGACCTGCATGGGCTTGTATTCAAAAATTGGGACTCCCGCCTGCTGCACCGCCAGCAGGATCACCCCCCGGCTCTGGGCCACGTTGATGCCGGTGGTGACGTTGTGGCCGAAGAACAGCTCTTCGATGGCCACCGCATCGGGCTTCTCCATCATCAAAAGCTCCACCATGTCGTTGTAAATCACGCTGAGCCGCCAGGAAAAGTCCGTGTTTGGGGGCGTGGTGATGGCCCCGCAGCGCAGCAGCTGAAACTGGCTTCGCTGGGCGTCGATGAGACCGAAGCCGGTGATGCCGTAGCCCGGGTCGATGCCGAGAATCTTCATCACCTGCCACCCCGGAGAATGCAAAGATACTGATAAATCACAAACAGAATGAACACCACCAGACCGATTCTGGCAGCCCAAATCTGCCAGGCCGGGCGGGGGGAATAGCCCTTTTCTTCTTCATGCTCCATGGTTTTTCACCTCACCGCCTATCATAACACATTTGTTCTCATTTTCCTACCACTTTTTTCTCCAGGAAGAAAAATTTCCGCCCTGCCATACATATTCCGAACCCCTTGGAACATACTACTGCTGAAAAGGCGGGTGGGTAAATGGAGGAATTCTCCTTAAAGACCAAGATATATGCCGGTGCAGGCGGGGTTTCGGTGCTGGAAAAATTCGGTGCAAAGCGTCTGATGCTGGTAACGGATCCTTATTTCATGAAAAACGGCACAGCCCAGCGGATTGCCGAAGCGTCAAAGGCGGAAAAGGTTGAATATTTTGACCGTGTTCAGCCGGACCCCACCGTGGCCCTGGCGGCGGAGGGGACGGCGAAGCTTCGCACCTTCGCCCCGGATTTGCTGGTGGCTCTGGGCGGGGGCAGCGCCATGGACTGCGCCAAGGCCATGGCCTATTTCGCCCAGGGGGAGGTGCCTCTGGTGGCCATCCCGACCACCTCTGGCTCCGGGTCGGAGGTGACGGATTTCGCTATTTTGACCCATGGGAAGGCCAAGCACCCCCTGGTGGACGAAAAGCTTCGCCCTGCCGCTGCCATTTTGGACAGCGACCTGCTGAAGGAGCTGCCCCCGGGGCTGATTGCGGATGCGGGCTTTGACGTGCTGACCCATGCCATGGAGGCCTATGTTGCCACTGGGGCGGGGGCGTTTTCGGATATGCTGGCCCGGGAGAGCTTCCGGATGGCCTATGCAGTGCTTCCGGCATCCTTTGCGGGGAAGCAGGAGGTGCGGCTTAAAATGCATCTGGCCTCTACCATGGCGGGAATGGCCTTCTCCCAGGCGGGACTGGGGCTGTGCCATGCCATTGCCCACAGCCTGGGCGGGGTTTTCCATGTGCCTCACGGTCGGCTGAACGCCGTTCTGCTCCCGGCGGTGGTGGACTGCAACGCCAACAAGGTGGCAAGCCGTTATGCCGAGCTGGCCCGGTGCGCCGGGATGGCGGGCAGCGCCGACGCAGTGGCACTGCGGAATCTGAAAAACGGGCTGCTCCGGCTGCGGCGGGAGCTGGGGCTGCCCGGGACTCTGTCCCAGGCGGGGATTCCGCCCCGGAAGCTGACGGAGAATATGCCCATGATTGTGGAGGCGGTGATGGAGGATCCATGCATCGAAACCAACCCCATCAAGGTGGAGGAATTTCTCATCCGCCGGGTGCTGGAACAGGTGGCGGGCCATGCCTGAGCTGCTCAGTGTGGGACTGGATTTGGGAACCACCTCCACCCAGCTGGTGGTGTCCCGGCTGGCGGTTCAGAACCGGGCCTCCGGCTTTGCGGTGCCGGAGCTGGCCATCAGCGGACGGGAAATCCTCTACCAAAGCCCGGTGTATTTCACCCCGCTGTTGGAGCAGAAGCGAATGGATGCCGCCGCCATCCGGGAAATCGTGGAGCGGGAGTACCGGGCAGCGGGAATTCGCCGGGAGGATGTGGACACCGGAGCCGTCATCATCACCGGGGAGACCAGCCGGAAGGAGAACGCCGCGGCAGTGATGGAGGCTATGGCCGACCTGGCTGGAGACTTTGTGGTAGCCGCCGCCGGGCCTGACCTGGAAAGCGTGCTGGCGGCCAAGGGAGCCGGCGCAGCACAATACAGCGAGAAAACCGGGGAAACGGTGCTCCACATGGACATTGGCGGAGGCACCAGCAATCTGGCCCTGATCCGCCGGGGGGAAATCGCCGCCACCGGCTGCCTGAACGTGGGCGGACGGCTGGTCAAGCTGCAAGAGGGCAGAATCAGCTACGTTTCTCCGGTTTTGGGGGGCATCTGGGACGGCGCAGTGGGTGAGCCTCTGAGCCGGGAAGCAGGGGAAAGACTGGCGCAGCTGCTGACCTCGGCTCTGGAGATGGGGGCGGGCCTGCGGGAGCCGGATGATCTTCTGACCCGGCTCACCACCCGGGAGGCGGGGAGCGCTCTGCCCCTGAGCCAGCCTGGGGAGCCCATCACGATTTCCTTCTCCGGGGGTGTGGCGGACTGCATCGACCGGGAGGTGCCCTGGCAGGAGTATGGGGACATTGGCCCCCTGCTGGGCCGGGCCATCCGGCGGAGCCTGCTGTGCCGGGGAAAATACGTGCTGGGAAGCCAGACCATCCGGGCCACGGTGATTGGCGCCGGCTGCCACAGCACCCAGCTGTCCGGCAGCACGGTATTCTGCCAGAATGTGAAGTTTCCCCTGAAAAACATCCCGGTAATCACGGATGATGCCCAGAGGAGCCAATATGAGACGGCCTGCTTTTATGCCATGCCGGGGCTGGAATCCCCCAGCTATGGGGAGCTGACCCAATTGGCGGAGCAAATCGCCGCCACAGGTTCGTCCCCGGTCTATCTCTGCCTGGAGCAGGATATGGCAAAGGCCCTGGGCCAGGCGCTGGCCCTGCGGCTGGGCCGGGACGCCCCCATCCTCTGCCTGGATCGGGTGAAGGTTGGAAGGGAAAGCTATCTGGATGTGGCGGCCCCGGTGGGACCCGCCTTTCCGGTGGTGGTGAAGACTCTGGTGCTGTCCCGGGACGGGCCGAGAGAGACATAGCAACAGATTGGAGGAAGTCATGAACAAGCAGGAGCTTACCGCCATGGTGGCGGAAATATTGGCGCAGATGGGGCGGGAGCCCACGGTGAAGGCCAGCGACTATCATCCCGCTGCTCCCCAGCCCCGACAGCCGGATTCCGGCTACGCCGACGGGGATTTTGTGCCGGATGTGACGAAGCTGAACCTTCGCAAGCTCTATCTGGTGGAGCAGCCGGAAAAGCCGGAGCAGTTCCGGCTTTTGAAAGAGAAAACCCCCGCCCGCCTGGGCTGCGGCAAGGCGGGGCCCAGGTATAAGACGCTGACCATGCTCCGCTTCCGGGCGGATCATGCGGCGGCCCAGGACACGGTGTTTTCCCAGGTGCCGGAGGATTTTGCGGCGAAAAACGGCATGGTGGAGGTCAAAACCAGATGCCGTGACAAGGACGAGTATCTGACCCGGCCGGATTTGGGCCGCTGCTTCGATGAGGAGAATGCCGGCAAAATCCGCTCAGCGGTGCCCGGCACCCCCCGGGTGCAGCTGGTGGTGGGAGACGGGCTTTCCTCCGCCGCTATCCTGGCCAATGCCCTGGACTGCGTGGCTGCCATCCGGGACGGGCTGAAGCTTCGGGGAATCGAAACCGCCGCCCCCCTCTTCGTCCGGTACTGCCGGGTGGGGGCGGGAGACGCCATCGGGGACATCACCGGCTGCGAGGTGGTGTGTATGCTGGTGGGAGAGCGGCCGGGACTGGTGACGGATAAGAGCATGTCCGCCTATATCACCTACCGACCCCGGACCGGGGTGCTGGAATCCGCCCGGACGGTGGTGAGCAACATCCATGCCCAGGGCACCCCCGCTGTGGAGGCCGGAGCCCACATTGCGGGCCTGCTGGAGACCATTCTGAAAAAGCAGGTTTCCGGAGTTGCCCTGCATCTGGAGGAAGGGGCATGATCCCTGTGAAGGTGCTGGCGGTGCGGTATCTGGCCAATGCTGCGCCAGGGCTGTGCCGGGAGCTGGGAGCGCCGGAGGGCTATTCCTCCCTGGCCATGCTCACCACGGACTGTGACGACGCCACCTATATTGCCCTGGATGCGGCCACCAAGGCGGCCCAGGTGAAGGTCTGCTATGGGCGAAGCTTCTATGCCGGGGCCGCCAACGCCTCCACCCCCAACGCCGGGGAGGTCATCGGCATTCTGGCAGGCCGGACGCCGGGGGATGCCCGCAGCGGCATGGAGGCGGCGCTGTCAGCGCTGAAAAAAGTGGGCTTTGAGGATTTAAGCGGGGTGCCCTGCCTGGCCCATACGGTGAGCAGCGTGGGCTCCTTTCTGGCGGGAGAGGCGGGCATAGCCGTTGGAAGCGCCCTGGCCTATCTCATCGCTCCACCCCTGGAAGCCATGTACGCCCTGGACGCTGCCCTGAAGGCGGCGGACGTAAAGTTATGTAAACTCTATGCCCCACCCAGCGAGACCAATTTCGGCGGCGGACTGCTTTCGGGCACCCAATCCGCCTGCGACGCCGCCTGTGCCGCTTTCCGGGAGCAGGTAGCCCAGGTGGCGGGAAGACCGTTAGAGATATAAGATATAGGATATGAGATACGAGATAGTTAGGAGTTAGGAATTAGGAATTTAACGGGATGCCCGTAGGGGAGGCTATTAGCCTCCCGCCAGGTAATGAGCTTTGAGTGTTCCATTGAATGGAACCAGGAACCGGCTTCTGAGCTCATGCCCCCCTTGTGTAAAGGGTGGTGCTCGCGCAGCGAATTGAAATATTTATGATTGCCGGTGGCAATCATTCCTCTGCTCAGTGGAAGGGGGGATTGGGCAGCAGGCAGTTGCGGATAGCAAGCCGTTGGGCGAAATGGTATAGTCCCTAAGCGATGGAGGACGCACCTCCCCGCATTGGGCTGTACCGTCATTTAAGCATCATTTCAGTATATCATGATGAAAGGAACGAAGAAAATGGATACAAACGCATTGGGAATGATCGAGACCAAGGGCCTGGTAGGGGCCATTGAGGCGGCGGACGCCATGGTGAAATCCGCCAATGTTCAGCTCATCGGCAAGGAGCAGGTGGGCGGCGGCCTGGTGACCGTGATGGTTCGTGGCGACGTGGGCGCCGTGAAGGCGGCCACGGACGCCGGGGCTGCGGCGGCGGAGAAGGTGGGGGAGCTGATCTCCGTCCACGTCATCGCCCGGCCCCATGTAGAGGTGGATAACATCCTGCCCAAGGGCAAGCCCCTGGCTGGCGGGACGGAATAATGCTCTACACCGAGGAAACCGTCCGAAATAACATCCGCACCCGGGAGGGAAAGCGGGTGTTCTTCCTGGGCAGGAGCGACCGGCTCACCAGCGCTGCCCAGGATTTCCTCCGCCGGGAGCGAATAGAGATTCTCCCGGCAGAGGAAGCAAAGCCCACTCGCTTTCATGTGTTGGGGGGCGGCTTCCTGGAGGAAAAGCCGGAGCACATGACCCATTTGGAGGGCACCACCCTGGTGCCCAAGACCCATCCGAGAATTGTGTTCCGGGGGAAGCTGGACTCCCTGGAGGCCCGGCTGATTCTGTGCCGCCTGGAGGTGCCGGAATTTGACCGGGAGCTGGGGGAGCTGCTCACCCTGACTCGAAAGCTGCTGCGCTGGGAGGTGCTGGGGGAACCGGCACAGGAGGAAAAAATATTTGGCCTGACGGAGGAGGAGCTCCACCGCCGGAGCCACTTTCCCCAGGACTACTACGGCCAGCCCCATTTCATGCCGGAGGCCCGGGACGGCCGGGAGATTGCCCAGCTGAACCTGGCGAGAGTCTGCGCCCGGGAGGCGGAGCTGGCGGCAGCGGCGGCCTTTACCGGCCCCGATGGAGGGGTGACCCGCCCGGATTTACTCCGGGTCATGAACCGGCTGAGCAGCGCCATTTACCTGCTGATGATTCAGCAGAAAGGAAGTAAGCCATGAAGCTGAAAACAACCCTTTTGGGAAAAACATACCTGTTCCGGGACATCAAACAGGTGTTGGCCAAGGCCAACGAGGAAAAGACCGGAGACAAGCTGGCAGGGCTGGCGGCGGAAAGCGCCCAGGAGCGGATTGCCGCCAAGGTGGTGCTGTCCGCCCTGACGCTGGGGGACTTGCGGGAGAATCCGGCGGTGCCCTATGAGCAGGACGAAGTGACCAGAATCATCCAGGACGATGTGAACGAGGCGGTCTATGAGAAGATCAAGGGCTGGACCGTGGCGGAGCTCCGGGAGTGGCTGCTGGATGAGAAGACCACCGGAGCGGACATCCGGCGCATCAGCCGGGGCCTCACCAGTGAGATGGTGGCGGCGGTGTGCAAGCTCATGGGCAACCTGGATTTGATCTATGGGGCAAATAAGATCACCGTTACCGCCCACTGCAACACCACCATCGGTCTGCCCGGCACCCTGAGCTGCCGCTTGCAGCCCAACCACACCACCGACGACCCGGAGGGCATCACCGCCTCCGTGCTGGAAGGGCTGTCCTTTGGAGCCGGAGACGCCGTGATCGGTCTGAACCCGGTGACCGACTCCCCGGAGCAGGTGGGGCGGATTCTCCGCCGGTTCCAGGAAATCAAGGAGCACTGGCAGATTCCCACCCAGATCTGCGTGCTGGCCCATGTCACCGCCCAGATGAAGGCGGTGAAGAAGGGCGCTCCCTGCGATCTGATTTTCCAGTCCATCGCCGGGAGCCAGAAGGGCAACGAGGCTTTCGGATTTTCGGCATCCACCCTGGAGGAGGCCCGGCAGCTGCTTCTGAAGCAGGGTACGGCCCAGGGGCCCAACGTCATGTATTTTGAGACGGGCCAGGGCAGCGAGCTGAGCTCCAACGCCCACCATGACACCGACCAGGTGACCATGGAGGCCCGGTGCTATGGCTTTGCCAAGCGGTTCCAGCCCTTCCTGGTTAATACCGTGGTGGGCTTCATCGGGCCGGAATACCTCTACGACGCCCGCCAGGTGACCCGAGCGGGACTGGAGGATCATTTCATGGGCAAGCTCACCGGCATCCCCATGGGCTGCGACTGCTGCTATACCAACCACATGAAGGCAGACCAGAATGACATCGAGAATCTGGCGAGCCTTTTAACCCTGGCGGGGTGCAACTACTTCATGGGCATCCCCCATGGGGACGACATCATGCTGAACTATCAGACCACGGGCTTCCGGGAGACCGCCGCCCTGCGGGAACTGACCGGCAAGACCGCCATTCCGGAGTTCCAGCGCTGGCTGGAAAAAATGGGCTTTGTAGAAAACGGCCATCTCACCGCCAAGGCCGGGGACGGCTCCAGCCTGCTCTATTGAGACGGCTGGGAGTTGGGAATTAGGAGTCAGAAGCGGAATGATCCCAGCCCGGTAAATTGGTGTTTGAAGCGCAGGGCGCTTCACCCCAATGCCGCACGAAGATGGTCTATCATCGTTACCCCCGAACTCAGCCCGGTAACGCTTTTGCGGAAATAA
>Ga0129308_1001147_pt1 | contig 30045 bp, 16 predicted proteins | sample L827metagenome_FD_94440 | JGI IMG/M metagenome (GOLD analysis project Ga0129308, IMG submission 94440) | Ring-tailed lemur group fecal microbial communities from Wisconsin, USA - L827 metagenome | ecosystem: Host-associated > Mammals > Digestive system > Large intestine > Fecal | place: USA...
GCTTCATCCCACTGAATGAACTGATGAAACAGGAAACGGCGTGACCGAAGTCACGCCGCACCCCTTGAAAACACAAGGTTTTCACCATTTTTTGATTTTACTGTTTTACGACCAACCGGCTAAGTCGTGTCTTTCTTTTTAGGTTCCGCGCCGCATAGCTCCGCTCCACCCTTCGGTGATTGAAATGCTCGGCGGAAGTGCATTCCGCCTCCGCCAAGGTTTTGCCTGCGGCAAAACGCTTGTGACGCGCCACTCGGCGCGGCCGCCAGAAGGCGGCATCTATACTGTTGAGCTGTTGCATTTCGTAAAGAATCACCGCCAAATTGGCGGTGATTCTTTGTTTAACTACAATTTTACCGCAGACGGGGCTAATTTCTGACTACGTTCTCAGAGGCACGGGCGTTAAGCATGTGATGCCCACCGCCTCCAACGTACTTCATCTTTGATTATGACACATCACTTGTTGAGAGGTGGCTTGAGGTTATCCCCGAACTGCTTCACATAGCCGGTCCCCGGCCTGCGGCAAGAAGCCGAATACTCCCGTTTCTTCACCGGCGGTTTCCGCTTTCATGTCTGCGCTTGCGAAGTTTCACATATTCGTATATAATGTATCTTGTTAAGTTATATTTTCACGGAGGCGCGGCATGAACGGAACCAAAGGTTGCATCTCCATACGGGAGGCATCTTGCCGCTGGTGCACGCCGGAACGGCGTGTCATCCGATTCTGTGCCGGGGGGGCGCGTTTCCCTGTGCGTCCCGCTTCGGTGCTCCTGGACGATTCAGCAAGACGCGGAAAAGCCGACAGGCCTACGCACGCAAAAACACGAAGGGAGACGGCAAACATGATCGCAGATGAAACCGCATATCGGCGGTATCTCGACGGAGAGCAAAAAGCTGCCGATCTGCTGGTTGAAAAATACGGCGACGCACTGACGCTTTATATAAATGGCTATCTCAAAGATATGCAAGAAGCCGAGGACTTGATGATCGAAGCATTTTCACAGATTTTTGCAAAAGAGCGTCCGATCACAGGTTCGGGAGCGTTTCAAGCGTATCTGTATAAAACGGCGCGAAATCTCGCCCTGCGCCACAGAAAAAAGCACAGGCTCCGCTTTCTGCGCTTTGACGAATTGGACTTTGAGCCGCAGAGCGACGTGCTGGCTGACACGGAGTTTTCTCGCAGAGAGCGCAGCCGTCAGCTCTATGACGCTTTTGAAAAATTGAAGGCGGACTACCGGGAAGCCCTTTATCTGGTCTACTTTGAGAATATGAGCTACCGCAACGCGGCAATGGCTATGAACAAGAGCGAGGGACAGGTCACAAAGCTGGTTTACCGCGGGAAGCAAAACCTGAAAGCGATCCTGGAACAGGAGGGATTTACCTATGCGGACGAATGAAGAACGCGCCGGGTTGATCCATAAGCGGACGTCGGAAATCAAACGGGAACGGCAAAAGAGGAAACAACGCGTATTGGATGCGATCTGCATGGCGGTCTGCCTGAGCCTGGTCGTTGGGATCGGCTCGTTTATGCCCGGATTGACGGCGGGCGTCCCCGGCGGCGAAGTACACCACGCTTCCGGCGCGGCAAGCCTTGTTGGAAGCCACGCGGCATTGGGCTATATCCTGATGGGGATTATGGCCTTTCTGCTTGGCGTATGCGTGACAGTGCTTTTGTACCGCCTGCACCGCAGGCATGAGAGGAAGCAGCGGGAGAACTGGGACAATGAACTTTGAACTGATCGACAACTGTTTTCAGGTTGCCGTGCTGTTTTGCGCGGCGCTGGCGGCGATCGCGGCGGCGCTCCGTCACAAAGACCGCCGTTTCCTGATCCTCGCCCTGTTTTTTGTCTGCGTTTCCATGGGAACGCTCTATTGGGTGCTGCACATTTTCATTTTTGGCGACGTACCACAGGTCTTCTATGTGTCGGAGTGTTCATGGCTGGCGGGGTATCTGTTTCTGCTGTCCTTCCAAATGGTACGGACAGACCGGGTAAGGCCGTTTTTTGCCCTGCCGCCCCTGTTCTGCGCTCTGTTTACGGCGGCGGCCGTTCTGGCAATGCGGATGTTCGGTCCGTCCTATTTTGTTTCCGGGGCATTTGCCGGGGTTTTTGCCGTGATCGTCTATCTCGCGGTATGGCGGCTCCGGCGCGGAAGCGGCGGCGGGCTGATCGACTGCTGGCTGCTGCTCTGCGTGGGACTGCAGCTTCTCCTGTTTGTGGTGTCCTGCTTTATGGAGGACTATACCCGCTTCAATCTCTACTTCGCCGTAGACATTACGCTGACATTCTCATTTGCGGCCCTGCTGCCGCTGGCGCTCCGGGAGGTGGCGGGGGAATGATCTACATTGAGAATATTTTTGTTTGCCTTGCCATCCCGCTGGCGCTCTGCATCCTGTTCATCGGGGGGCGTACCCGGACATTCATGCTGTTTATGATCGCCGGAATGAGCGTATGCCTGCTGTCCGCCTATGTCAACAGCTTCTTCATGGGATATTACGGCGTCAGCGCCACTGTCGCCGTCGTTGAGATCACGCCGGTATGCGAGGAAGTGATGAAGCTGCTGCCGCTGCTTTTCTATGTTCTGATTTTTGAGCCCAAGGCCCGGACTTTGCCCGAAGCGGCCGTTGCCCTTTCCGTAGGCTTTGCCACCTTCGAAAATGCGTGCTATCTGACGGAGAACGGCGCGGAAAACCTCATGTTTCTGCTGATCCGCGGGCTTTCCGCCGGGGCGCTGCACATCCTCTGCGGCATTTTGATCGGGTTCGGACTGTCTTATGTGTTCCGCCGCCGGTGGCTGGCCTTTACCGGAACGGTGGGTCTGCTGGGCGCCTGTATCGTGTTCCATGCCACCTATAACCTGCTGATCTCAGGGGAGGGGGCCTGGCGGACCGCCGGCTATCTGTTCCCGTCTGTTCTGATCGCGCTCTTATTTGTGGGAAGGCTCCTGCTTCCCAAACTCAAGATCATGCTTGCATAACCGCTTTGCGTGACGGGCCGCCCCGGAGATGGGGCGGCTCAAATTTTTTAAAAATTTTTGAGGAAATTTTTGTTTTGGGTGGAAGGATTTTCGATTTCATGTCTTTTAAGAAGTAGAGAGGTTATATCCCCTGAACGATCATGCGGAGGGAGGTTATTGGATGACCGGTAAGACGGAAACCCGGGTGCGGGAGATACGAAGCAGGACACGGCAGTACCGAAAGCGGTATGAAACCCGGCTGCTTTCCTTCCTGACAGTTTGCAGCCTGTTTCTTCTCGCCGGTATCGGCGTTCTTGTCGGAAGCGTACAGGCGCCGGGTGTAGCGGCGGTAGCGGACGGCTACGGCGGGGTACTGCTGCGGGACGGCGCGGGGGCGTATGTTGTCATTGGCATTGCTGCCTTTGTCATTGGCGTGACTGTGACCGTACTCTGTATTCGACTGAAAAACAGATCAACAAACCGTACAGAAGGAAGCGAGGACTGAACGAACATGAAGAAAAGGATTTTGAGCTTGCTGCTGGTTGTCTGCATGCTGGTGGGGCTTCTGCCAACATCCGTTTTCGCGGTGGAACCGGAGGAAGCGCTGTACGCGCAGATGCTGGAGCTGGGCCTGGTGGACGACGAAGGCACCCTGATCGAGAACAACACCTTTACGGTGGAGGACGGCCCCCAGCTCTCTTCCCTGACTGAGCTGATCGAATGGCTGAACCAGTGTGAGGAGAGCGACCTGGACACCGTCGTCACCGTGGACGCGACGGGCCGCTCCGCCACGGTGGAGCAGCTCATGTACGCGCTGATCATTGAGTATCAGATCGCCGATGTGGCGGGGCAGCTGAACCTGCTGGCCTCCGGCGAAAACAGCGCGTCCCTTTATGACGCGGGCGACACCATCGATACGACGGCCCACGATCTGGAAGTTCGCATGGTCATGTCGTATGGGAGCAGTTCGGTCTATTCGCTGAGAGTGAACCTGTATGATAAGAACACCAACAAGCCTGCTCCGGCACCCCATAAAGTCACAGTGGAAGTGGGCATGTTCGCGGACTTCCTCAATGTCGGTCAAGAGGACTATGCCGCGGATGGCACCGAAAACGTGCCGGGCACGAACTATTTTAAGAAATTTACCATCGACGAAGGCGATTCGTACATCTCATTCCAGCTGGACCTTAAGAAGCTGCGGGATAATTATCTCTCCAAGTACAATGGACTGTGGGACGGGAATGCCTATCTGCTCTTCCAGGCCCGCACGGTTTCCCCAGACTCGGGTATGCCTGACAGCAGTGATACGATCTGCGTGAAGATCGCGCCCGACAGCGCCCCCGATCCCGTCGTCGAGGCGATCACCGGCGGCACCATCATCGGCATGCAAGGCAGTAACAGCGTTACGCCCTATGCAATGCAGTGGAGCCAGAATGAGACTGTCACTATCAGCGACAGAGACTACTTCAAGATCACCACTGCCTACCCGGCTGCCAAGGATAGTTCGTATAATGATCCCAAATTCGGCTGGACGGACTCCTTCGGCCGCGCGATGTCGGCGGGCGTGGGCAATCCGATCCGCGAGGTCAACCTTGAGCATGTCACCTTCTGGACAACAAGCGAAAATGAGCGTGACAAGGTCGCCACGCTCTCGGTACTGGAGGGCAACGTCCTCAACACGGTAACAAGAGGCGCCCGGAGCTACGACTATGATAGCTTTGGCTTCAATAGCACCAGCCCCACGGACATCCAAGCAGCAGCGCAGGCATATCTGTCTGAAGTTGACAAGGTACATGGGAAAATCTGGGAAACTTCCAGCGACGGTTCCGGCAGCGGTCTCATTTTCTTTGCCATGAATAAGAACTTTAAAATGCTGCGTTATGATAATGTGGAAGTGCCGGTCACGAGTTATTCCACAGACTCTGTGACCTGGCCGAAAGACTGGTATCTCAACGTCGACTGGATCGTGCAGAACAAAGATAAGAATATCCGCCCGCAAGAGCTTCTCATGCACGGCGCGATGACCATTGTGGACGATACCGCGCCCACCATCAAGTCCATCAACACCTGCGCGCGCGAAGGTGATACCTACCCCGATTTCTATCCCGGGAATGTCATCCCCATTGTCGTGACCTTCACTGAGCCGGTCTACGGCGATTATCAGCTTGCCTATCTGGATGGGACGGAGACGAAGTATCTGTCAAGCGATCACCAAGCCACCAGCGGCGACGTGACGCGCAGCAGCAACCCCATCCTCTCCAACACCCGGGTGTTTTATTACACCGTCAAAAGCACCGACAACACCGTCCCGACCGAGAAAAACCCGAATACCTATTTCAAGGTGCTGGGCGTCAAGCCTGTGGACGAAGACGCCTGCACGGACGTGTACGGCAACAAATTCAAGTCGGCTTCCGACAAGGATTACAAGGAATTCCCCGCGGAGCTGCTGATGGGCTGCATCAAGGGCGGCGACCTGAAGTATAGCTTCCAGTCCATGACCGCCACTCCGGATCCGCAGGACCCCTGCACGATCAACTTCCAGGTGGAGCTGGACAACGCGGAGGCCTTCCGGACGCAGTGCCTGAATTGGGCCAATGATGCGACACTTCACACGGCTACCGTCTATGTGTACGAAAATGGCGTGGAGGCAGAAGACGCTCCGTCGGTCGATCTGCAGCCGGTCGTTGTGGACGCGGGAACCAGCAATGAGCGGTATGTCCTTGCCGGCTCCATGACACTTGATCCTGTGACTGCGAACACCCCGTATGTGGCTGATTTGGCTTTTGATCACTTCTACTACTATGGTATCTACGCGACCTTCACCCAGACGCCTGTCACGTATGCCGGTACGGATGCCTATACCATCAGCATCGACGGCAGCTGGCCCTCCGGCATAGAGAACACGGTTTTCCTGCAGGATGCGCAGGCCCCGCTCCTCAAGTGCACGGGCAACAGTGAAAGCGACTATACCTACAAGTATCTGGGCGCGGAGGACCTTGTCTGGAAAGCCGTTGATCCAGCTACAGGGAAAGACAGTGATGTGGTCAAGCTGACCACAGAGGCCGCCGCCGAGGGAACGGTGCCCGGCGTAACCATTGTGTCCGCGCATTCCGGCACCGCTATCATCTATTTGGAGTGTGGCAACAACGACCTGAAGACGACCCAAGCCTCCAACTCTATCACGGTCACGGTGAAGGACAGCGGCAGACCCACGCTCCTCTTCCCGGGAGGCGCGAATACCATCAATGCCCGGGTCAATACGAATCAAACGGTTCACTTTGTCTCCAACCTCTCCCAGCACGCTCCCGCCGACGGCAAGATCACGGCACGGCTCTACGCGGGCAGCAGCGTCGACGAAAATGCGGAGCTGATCTGGAGCGCAACGCTGGATCGCGACGCCACCAGCCTGACCATTCCCGGCGACAAGCTTACCAGCATTTCCCAGGAGAACACCCCGTCCTATATCCTGCGGCTGACGGCGGAAGTGGACGGCATCGCCCAGGGTCTCACTACGGACGCGAAGATCCTCGTCCGCGCCCAGCCCGCGGTCATTACCCTCACGGGTCTGGACAATCCCATGTTCACCGACGATCAGGACATTACGATCGGCTGGAAGGTGGACAATTTCGACCTGGAGAATAATTATAATGACTGCCAGTTCCAGTTCACCATTGAAAAGAACGGCGAGACCATCTATTCCACAGATGAGAAGGACTATTCCGGCAGCTATCCCCTGGAACCGGATACGCCCGATCAGCTGAAGGATTATTACATCGTCACCGCCAAGGCCAAAAACTTCGCGGATCCCACCTGGAGCATCGCCTCCAGCACGGTCACCGTTTATAAGACCGGCGCGATGGATATCCTGATCGGCGGCGAGAAAAAAGATTCCGTCACGCTGAAAAATGAGATCACCGGCGGGACGACCACCACCGCACCCTCTGGCACCACGTACGGCGGCGAAACCATCGGCGGCCTGACCTCCGCGGAGGCCATCGCCAGGCTCCGCAGCGAGCTGAGCCTGATGGAGAGCATCAGCATCAACTTCCAGGACTATAACTGGAGCATCCTCTATGACGCGGTCCAGTGGAGCACCTCCACCGGACGGGGAGAGGAAATTACCGACGAACTGCAGCGGGCGGTGAGCATCAACTACCGGGAAGGCATGCTGTATTCGCCGCTGGAGAATTATTCCTACACCTGCTATCTGCCCCAGACGATCATGCTGCTGTGCGGCCTGCGGGACGGCAGCAATATCATTACAGCCAAGCACAGCGATCTGTCTTCCCTCAGCGACAGTGTCACTGTCCATGTGGAGACGCTGAAGAATAAGCTGTATCTGATCCAGTTCACGCCGGCAGTCAAGACCGAGGTGTCCTATGAGGACGGCCTGGGCAAGACCCACACGGTCTATTCCAACGATGACGGCTCCCTGGCGCTGTTCGAGCCCAACGGCATTGCGTCCGATCTGCGGACGGCTTCCCGCACCAAGGGCGGCGACTCCTACCGGGGAACGTTTTCCCAGCTGACCCTCAAGAGCGGCGAGGGCAACAGCACACGGGGCGAGCTGTATCCCCTGAATACCCTGGAACTGCGCCTTGCCGCCGTTGCCCAGGTGCAGCTGCTGCAGCCCGACGGCACCCCGCTTGCCAATACCAATGTGACCCTGCGGGGCGGCGTGTACCGCAACCGTTACGCCGCCGGCAACCGCGATGACGCCTACTGCGCCGGAGCCAAATTCGCAATGGCAACCGGTCAGGCCGCGTCGCTGGATGGCAAAGAGGATCAGACTTTCACCACCGACGCCAACGGTATGCTGACCGTTCACATGGATCTGACCCAGTTCACATCCAAAAATGACCCGGAAGCCGTAGGCGTGGGCGACAGCCTGGAATTTATCTTTGAGCTGCGCTTTAGCGGCAACTATTATCCCGAAATCGTCACCGTGGACGGCAGTCTGACCCCCCGTGATGCCATGCGCTCCGGTGAGAATATCGTGACGCTGACCGCTGCTCAAAGGCCGAAGCCCTTTGTAGCTGTACAGACCGTCAGCTATACCGGCCGTGCACTCGATGCTCGCCGTCATACCGGCGTGGTCGGCCCCAGCAGCAACTATCCCAGCGCGGTTCTGGACAGCACCATTATGCTCTGGGGATCGGGCGTCTCCCTCACCGACACCGGTTATTATTTCGACCTGCGGGCGCAGGAGACCGGCGTTTCCGTGCCGCGTCAGAAACAGACGTCTCCGAAGGACGCATCCTACCCCTTCTCGTCTATCCCGCTTGTGAACACTGTGGTCACGCTTGACAGCAGCAGTTTCGAGAACTTTGACGGAACGCGCAAGACTCCGTTGGAGGCTGCCCTTTATGACGGCAGCGGCGGTTTGGTCAGCACCATTGCTCTGCCCTTCGGCATTGCCGACCTGACCACCATTGAAAAGGTGGATGAAGCAGAGTCCGTCATGTCCCTGATGGCGAATATTGCCGCTTACGGCACCGTTGGCGGAGCCAATACGGACTATGGATTGGTCAACAAGGTGTCTGACGCCATTATGGGGGACGCCCTGTCCTTCCTGGAAAAGATGGGCGGCGAGGCCGGCCTTGTGAGAGCCATCCTGATGCCCACGGAGGATCCTACCCGCTACGAGGCATATCTGTGGACCGGCATCAACACTACGAAGCTGGAAGACCTGGAGTACGACCGGAACGGGGTCTACATGGAACCCAGCTACATCGGTGAGGACTATGACAGCCTGCTGGGCGAGGTCAACGACACCTTCAGCCTCAGCGATTTCCAGGCCATGGCAGACGGTTCCTACTTCGACGAACGCAGCGATCTGTACGGCGCCGTGGCCAACGGCGTGATCGGCCTGCCCATCATGCTTCAGCTGGAGGGCTGGATGAGCACCGAGATCCGCTATAACTTCGACAAGGGTCAGTGGCAGGTCCTCACCACCGGCGGCGGCTTTACCGCCGGTGCCCAGCTGGAATTTGAAAAAGCATTCCGGCTCACGGCATACGGCATTCCGCTGACGGCCAGCTTTATGGTGCGCGGCGGCGCTGTTGTCGATTTCCAGACCGCCATCCGCTACGCCGAGCAGCTGGGACTGGAGTGGAACGATGATACCGCAAACAAAGTCAACGACTATCTGACCGCGCTGCGGATCAGCGCCTATTTTGAGTTCTTCGGCGGCGTTGGCTTCGACAAGGGCTTCACTGCCAAGATCGGTCTGTTCGGTAAGATCGATATCAATAACGAAAACCGTTTCCTGACCCGGAAGTACCTGAAGAATAAGGACGACAGAGATATGGCAGGCCAGTTCCTCCAGTTGGACGGCGAGGCCGGTATCAAGGCGGCTCTGGGGGCCGGCCCTCTGGTCACGGAGATCACTGTCATATCTCTGGGGTATGGAACGGCGTGGAGCTTCAACGAATGGGATGCCATCAATGACTACTGGGATGCGGCTTCCAGCGGCCTGGTCAACAACTACCTGAGTGATGACACGCAGATGCAGAGCATGGCGCTCTACAACAGTCAGGGTGCCATGATCGCAACCGCGCCCGTGGTCAAGCTCCAGAGCCGCGACTACCTCGACGAGGGTGATCGCGTCTGGCTCGGCGGCGACAGCGGAATCTCCCTCATGAGTCTGGACGATCCGAACAAGCTCCAAGCAATCGAGACCAACTCCTACCCCTTCAGCACACCCATGCTTTCCGATGACGGCAGGATCCTCGTTTACCTTTCCGATGCCGAAAGCACCGATGTGACCGATGTGGAGGTGCGCTACAGCACGTCCAACGGCAGCTACTTCCCTGACGGCACGGCAATCCCGGACGGGAGCTTCTCCGGCTACGGCGACAGCTCTCTGGACTTTGACGGCACAGCGAAATTTGCCGGCGCTATCTGGCTGCGCGAGGCAGCCACGGTGGGCCTCAAGGCCGGAACAGTGCTGGACGAGAGCCAGCAAACAGCCCTGCTCAACGGTCTGGAGGTCGTGGCGTCTATCTGGAACGGCAAAGAATGGACCACCACCCGCCTGACCGAAAACGGTTCTCAGGAGTTTGAGCCTGTGATCGCTGTCAATAACGGAAAGGCCATCGCCGTGTGGCGTTCTGTTCAGACCGATGAGAATGCGTTCACCTTCAGCCAGAACCGCATCCTCTGCAAGATCTTTAACGGCACAAGCTGGAGCAGCGAATATACCCTGTACAACGGCAGCGCCGGCGAGGTCACCGGCATGACCGCCGAGATGCTTGCGGACGGCACAGCCGCCGTTGCCTTCTCCGTCAATGACGAGAATGGCAGCAGCGAGATCTATTACACTGTGGTGGATACCACATCCGATAGTCCCGAAGACAATGCCAAGACCATCCGGGCTACTACCAACACCTACATCGACGAGAATCCTCAGCTGACCACGGTGGGCGATCAGTTTGTTCTGGGTTGGAGCAGCGTCCAGTCCCTGACCGGCGCGGAGCAGCACGATGTGGGCCTGCGGGTGTTCGACAAGACCGGCGCGCCCCAGCCTCTCCTGCCCGAGTCTCTCAGCGACATGGTTTCCACGGCAGCCTTTGACGGCCAGTTCACCTTTGTCAAGGGCGCTGACTCTCTGGATGCGTTGTCCATCCTTTGGAACGACGCCAACGCCGGCAGCGAGGACAATGACGTGATCCGTGCCATCAAGTTTGTCAACTATGAAGGCAGCTACATCTCCTCCGCGGCCATCGAGGTGGCAGAGCTTCCCGAACGCACCGGGTTGAATCACATGGATGCCCGCGTCACCAATGGTGACGGTACCGGTATCCAGGCCGTGCTGCAAGGCACTACTTATTCCGAAATCATTGTGGATGATCCCAGTACCCCCGAAATCAACGAGGACGATCCCGATACCTATGATACGGTCAGCTACTCCTATGAACTGGACGGCAAGACCTATTCCGGCACTGGGCGCATCCCCAAGGAGACCGTGAACCTCTTCAGCGCCTCCGAGACCTATTCCGACGCTGTGGAAGTCGTCTCCACCACGGTAGACTATACCACGCTGACCACCAACAGCTATGTCCCGGTCAACTTCACCGTGGCTAACCAGGGTATGAATGTGATCAACAGCGTGACTATCAAGCTGGATGGCGCAGAGACGCAGACCTTCACCGGCCTCACGCTTTTGCCCGGTCAGTCAAAGACATTCTCCGTTGTTACCAAGACCGGCGATGTGATCAAAGATCTGGGTTATACTGTAACGGCAGCATTTACTGGTAAGACGACCCGTTCTGCCAGCGGCACTGTCTATCTGGATTACCCCGATGTTGGCATCTCTGCCCTGACCGTTACCAAAGAACAGGATGGCCTGAGAACGGTTCTTGCCCGCCTGTACAACCAGTCGGCAGCCTCCCTGAACAAGTCTGACCGCCGTGTGGTTCTGGGTGTTTACTCCGACCCCGAGTGCGAGACGCCGCTCAACGGCAAGTACTTCGCGGGCGGTACCGAAGACAGTGCCTATGAGCTGATCCTGACCGGCAATACCCTCGCCGCCATCGACAGCACCGGCTATACGCAGGAGATCGCCTTCCTGATCGGCGACTATGTGAAGGACGCGGGGCTGACGGAGATCCCCGACAGCGGTGTGACACTCTTTGTCAAGGCCCGTATCGAGCAGCAGGTGAAGGGCGAGTGGATCACTCTTCCCGAGGCTGACAGTCAGAACAACCAAAAGTATCTTACCTTCGACAGTCTGCTGGCGAGGAATGAAAATGCGCCCACCACCATCTCTGTGGAGATGGAAAACGGCAGCGCCACCACAGCCAACGTGCAGGTGTGCAACAATTCTCTCCAGACGCGTACCAGCGGTAATCTTATCGCGGCGCTGCTGGATAGCGACGGCAATCTGTTGGAGACAAAGAACGTGGGCAATCTGGAGCTTGGAGCAGAAAAAGTTGAAGAAATCAGCATTGCCTTCTCAACATCCGGCGCGCGGGTGGTTCTGCGCTACGGCGAGGTAGCAGATTCCGGCAATGACACCTCCAATGCCGCTGCAGCCAGCATCACCATCGACGGTCTGCCTCTCACGATCAACAGTTTCGACGAGAATGACATCGCTACGGTAGAGAATGTACCCTTCGGTCAATATCTGCTCACCGTGATTCCTGAGGACGACAGAGCTACCGTCACTGTGGACGGGAGCCCCGCGGAAAACGGCATGGCGGTGATCACCGGCGGCCACTTCATGCGGACATTCACTGTGACTATCACAGCGGCAGACGGTTCAACCACCCGCACCTACACGATCTCTCTGTCCCCGGATTCTTTCGAACTCCCCGGTTCTGACTACTACACGCTGAGTTTTGAGACCAACGGCGGCAGTAAAATTTCGGCACTGCAAAAGAAGTCTGGCGCTACCGTTGACCTCACTGCTTCCACGCCCACACGGAGCGGGTACATCTTTACTGGTTGGTATGCAGACAAGGCTCTGACAGAAAAGATCACAAAAGTGAATCTCACCGGCAACATCACCGTATATGCCGGTTGGCAGGAGGCCACATCGTCGTCCTTCAGCGATGTACCGAACGGCAGCTACTATGAGGAGGCGGTGAACTGGGCCGTTGAGCAGGGCATCACCGCCGGCACTTCCGCCACCACCTTCTCTCCTGATGCCACCTGCACCCGCGCCCAGGCCGTCACCTTCCTGTGGCGCGCCGCCGGCAGCCCCGTTCCCAAAAACAGCGCAATGCCCTTCACCGACGTGGCCGGGGACAGCTACTATCACGACGCGGTGCTGTGGGCCGTGGAGAACGGCGTTACCGCCGGCACTTCCGCCACCACCTTCAGCCCCGACGCCAAGTGCACCCGCGCCCAGATCGTCACCTTCCTGTGGCGCAGCCAGAAGTCTCCCGCTGCCGGTACGGTCAACCCATTCACCGATGTGACGGAGAGCGATTACTACGCTGATGCAGTCCTGTGGGCCGTGGAGAACGGAATTACCGCCGGCACTTCCGCCACCACCTTCAGTCCTAACGCTGACTGCACCCGCGCCCAGATCGTGACCTTCCTGTACCACTGCATGAAGCAAGACAAAACCCAATAAGAACTCAATAAACCAGTGGGGCGGCGGTGTTGAGCCGCCGCCCCGGTTCCGTAATACACGGAACTGAATATCAGTGGGCATTTACAATGGGGCTGGCTAGAACCGGAACGCTTCCCGCCCCGCCTCAGACATAATAAGCGGCGGTCAGCATTTCAAAACGCTGACCGCCGCTTTTTCCCACTCAACCCAGCAAAAACTTCTTAACGCAGAATGGAACGTCATCTGATAGCTGACACCGGCGTTTTTTCTTCTGCATTTGGCCCTTTCTCCCTTTTAGGGCTGGGAGATACCGGGGATCAAGCTCACATGAACTTGATCCCCGGTCTTGTCTTTGATTGGGCATCGCATGGGGTCATGGGTCCTTCATGAATATAGCCGCAGACAGATGATGCTCATTCCCATGGCGGGCAGTTCCTTCTCCACATGGGGCTTGTCCAGCGCGGCAGCAGGCTTGGCCTACCCGGTTTTCTCCCGGAACTGGGATTTATCCGCGCCGCACAGGGGACACTTCCAGTCCTTCGGAAGGCCCTCTCACTTGGTACCCGGCGCGATCCCCGCTTCCGGGATGCCCTTCGCCTCGTCATAGGTGTACGAGCAGACGGAACAGACCTTTTGCTGCATCGGTTCACCGCCTCCTTTGTCCCTATTCTATTAGATCATGCCGCAAATTCCGTGACTTTATTACCTATTTCAGCCGCAGGAGTGATGGCCGCAGCCGCCCTCCTGGTGGTGCTCTCCGTGATGGTCACATATCACATTGGCGTCGTAGGCCAGGGTCCCGGCGGCCAGAGCCTCCGCCGCCCGGTCCGCGCCGCCGGATACGCCGCCATAGAGCTGGATGCCCGCCGCTGCCAGCGCCGCCTGGGCGCCGCCGCCGATGCCGCCGCAGATCAGAGCGTCCACGTGCAGCGCGCTCAGGACGCCTGCCAGCGCGCCGTGGCCGCTGCCGTTGGTATCCACTACCTCTGCGGATACGATCTTGCCGTTTTCCACGTCGTAGACCTTGAACTGCTCTGTGTGGCCGAAGTGCTGAAAAATCTCTCCGTTTTCGTAAGTGACTGCAATTCTCATGACATGTTCTCCTTTTGGTCTTGCGTACTGTTGATTGAATTTTTGTTTATAGCAATTGCTGCATCCGCGGGCCCGGTTGCCTCCGTTGCAGAGCTGGTAGTCTCCGCCTTCGATCCGCAGGGGCAGGCCCTCCACCAGTACGTCCGCCAGCTTCTTTCTGGCGTTGGCGTAGATCTGCTGCACGGTGGTGCGGGCCACCTGCATGAAATCGCCGCACTGCTCCTGGGAGAGTCCCTCCTTGTCGATGAGGCGGATGGTCTCGTACTCATCCACCGTCAGGATAACTACCTGTTCTCTGTTTTTAGGGTCTTCCGGCAAAAACGTCAGTGTCCGCGGAAAATCACATACGCGCCGACATTTCTTTGGCCTTGGCATGGGCTTTGCCTCCTTTCTGCACGTTGCTTAATAAGCATAGTATAGGCTTGTTTACAGCATATGTCAATTATAATAATTGACATATGCCGTAAACAGTTTTATACTGGGTATCACGGAACGGGAGGGCGGACCATGGAGTTTCAAGATTGTTTTCCTATTTGGGACAAACTGACCCTTGCGCAGAAAGAAAAGCTCGCAGGCAGCGCGGTCAGACGCGTCGCCGCGAAAGGGACCGTACTCCACAACGGAAACGCGGACTGTACGGGCCTGCTTCTGGTGAAAAGAGGCCAGCTTCGCGCCTATATTCTCTCTGACGAGGGGCGGGAGATCACCCTCTACCGCCTCTTTGACCGGGACATCTGCCTGTTCTCCGCCTCCTGCATGATGCGGTCCATTCAATTTGAAATGACAATTGAGGCGGAGAAGGACACGGAGCTGTGGATCGTTCCTGCTGAAATATATCAAAGCATCATGCAGGAGTCCGCCCCGGTATCCAATTTCACCAACGAGATCATGGCCACCCGGTTCTCCGAGGTCATGTGGCTCATGGAGCAGATCATGTGGAAGAGCTTTGACAAGCGGCTGGCCGCGTTTTTGCTGGAAGAAAGCACGCTGGAAGGGGACAACACATTGAAGCTGACCCATGAGACCATCGCCAACCATCTGGGCACCGCCCGGGAGGTGGTCACCCGGATGCTGCGGTATTTCCAGAGCGAGGGCATGGTGAAGCTGGCCCGGGGGACCGTGGAGATCACGGACGGGGAAAAACTGCGGCAAATGACCTGAATCAGAAAAGGCCTCCTGTGCATCAGCACAGGAGGCCTTTTCATATGGTCAGACTTTGTCCATGCCGCAGGCAGTGGCCGATTCAATGAGGCAGCGGTCGTTCATCACCGCGTCATAGAACCGGAAGCCGCCGGAGAAGTTGCAGCACTCGAAGCCGTTACCGGCCAGGATGCGGCAGGCGATGTAGCTGCGCAGGCCGCTCTGGCAGATGACGTACACCGGCTTGGACTTGTCCAACTCATCCAGCCGCTCCCGCAGTTCATCCACCGGAATGTTGACAAAGCCGTCGATGTGTCCGTGGGCGAATTCGCCCACCGTGCGGGTATCCAGCAGCGTCACGCTGCCGTCCCGGGGGAGTTTATCGACATCTGACAAATGCCACTGTTTCAATATGCCATTTGCAATGTTCTCGACCATGAAGCCCGCCATGTTCACCGGGTCTTTGGCGGAGGAATAGGGCGGCGCGTAGGCCAGGTCCAGGTCTTTCAATTCCGTGGCCTTCAGTCCCGCCCGGATGGCGGTAGCCAGCACGTCGATGCGCTTGTCCACGCCCTCATAGCCTACGATCTGGGCGCCCAGCAGGCGGTAGGTCTCCTTTTCAAAAACCACCTTCATGGTCATGACCTTGCCGCCGGGATAGTAGCCCGCGTGGCTCATGGGAGAGAGGACGACGGCGTCCACATCCAGTCCGGCTTTTCCGGCATTGGTCTCGTTGACGCCGGTGGAAGCCGCTGTCATACCAAAGACCTTGATGACCGAGCTGCCCTGGCTGCCCATATAATGGCTGTCGCCGCCGCAGATGTTGTCCGCCGCGATGCGGCCCTGCTTGTTGGCGGGGCCAGCCAGCGAGAGCAGAACATCCTGCCCGGTGACGAAGTGCTTCACCTGCACCGCGTCGCCCACGGCGTAGATGTCAGGAACGGAAGTCTCCATCCGGTCATTGACCACAATACTGTCCTTGACGCCCAGCTCCAGTCCCGCTGCTTTGGCAAGATGGGTGTCAGGAGAAACGCCGATAGCCAGCACCACCATGTCGGCGTGGAGGGGGGCCTCGTCCTTCAGCAGCACATCCACGCCGCCGTTCTTTTCCGCAAATCCCTCCACCGTGTGGCCCAGAGCTAATTTCACGCCGTGCTTTCGTACCTCGCCATGGATCAAAGCGGCCATGTCCGAGTCGTAGGGGTTCATCAGCTGCTTGGGTCGCTGGACAATGGTGACATCCATCCCCAGCTCCCGCAGGTTCTCCGCCAGCTCCAGGCTGATGAAGCCACCGCCCGCCAACACAACGGACTTGGGACGGTTTTCGTTGATGTACTCCTTGATACGAAAGGTGTCCTCCACGGTGCGCAGGGTAAACAGCTTGCTGAGGCCTACGCCGGGAAGCCGGGGCTGGGTGGGCTTGGCGCCGGGAGAGAGAATCAGCTTGTCGTAGCTCTCCTCGAACGCCTCTCCGGTTTCCAAATTTGTCACGGAGACCGTCTTTTTGTCGGGATGGATGGCGGTGACCTCGTGGCGCACTTTCATGTTGACCCGGAAGCGGGAGAAGAAGCTCTCCGGCGTCTGGAGGGTCAGCTCCTCAGGATCGGTAATCACATCCCCGATGTAGTAGGGCAGGCCGCAGTTGGCGTAGGAGATGAACCCGGACCGCTCGAACACCACGATCTCCGCCTGCTCGTCCAATCTGCGGATGCGGGCCGCGGCGGTGGCGCCGCCTGCCACGCCGCCTACGATGACAACTTTCATATTATCGTTCCACCTTTCCTGCATAAGCGGCGATGCCGCCGATGTTTTTGACGTTGGTGTATCCCATGCGCCGCAGGGCCATAACCGCCTGGGCGCTTCTGGCTCCGCTGTAACAATAGGCGAAAATAGGAGTATTCTGATTATCAACGAAATTGATTGCCCCGTCAAGAGCCTGCAATGGTATGTTTTTGCTGCCGGGGATATGGCCCTCCCGGTATTCCTCCGGCGTGCGGACGTCCAGCAAAACCGCGCCGGGGGTGGCCTGATACTCTTTTACACCCTGGTTCATGTCGGGGCCTTTCAGGAAATCGAAGAATCCCATACCTGCGCCCTCCTCACAGCATGGCCAGGATCTGCCCTTTGGGCCGTGCGCCCACCATTTGATTGACGACCTTGCCGCCCTTCATTACCACCAGGGTGGGGATGCTCATGACGCCGAACTGGCCCGCCAGCTCCGGCTGCTCGTCCACATTGACCTTACCCACTTTGATGTCGCCGCGCTCTGCCGCGATCTCATCCACGATGGGACTGACCATCCGGCAGGGGCCGCACCAGGGCGCCCAGAAGTCCAGCAGAACGGGTTTCTGGGAATTCAGAACTTCATTCCGGAAATTATTCTTGTTGATATTGATGGCAGACATATGCAAGTCCTCCTTTGATCTTTTGTTGGATGTCTCCATGATAACCGGGATTTCCTACACGTTCCGTGATATTGTCACGAAGCACTGCTGACAGCCTCTCCCGTCCAGCCATGGATGCCGCCGAACTCCGCAACATTCGTGCAGCCCAGCTTTACCAGCTTTCCCGCAACCTGCTTGCTTCAGGCCAACCGCTATGAAATTTATGAGCGACTGATAAACTTGCTAATATCTTGTCGGCAGAAGCCGATCTTCTACAATGGGCATACTGAAACAAGCAAATACGATTTTGGCGGTAATTCTAATGCGAAACGAAAATAAGGAAAACACCAATGGGACCAGAGCATATTCACTCTGGTCCCACTGGTGTTTTCTGTGATTATGGCATAGCAGCCAGTGAAACCATCAAGGATTTCTCTCGGCTTGAGAAGATCCTGATTTATTCACCCAGGCAGCGATACAGGAAGGTCACGATCTGTGCGCGGGTGCAGTCGTTGGCGGGAGAGAACGTGGTGGCAGAGGTACCGGCGGTAATGTCGTTCTCCACAGCCCACAAAACCGCGTTGTGGTAATAGGCGTCAGCCGTCACATCGGTGAAGGGATTCACCCGCCAGCAGCGGGGGCCTTCTGGGCGCGCCACAGGAAGGTGACGATCTGGGCCCGGGTGCAGGTGGCGTCCGGGCTGAAGGTGGCAGCGGTGGTACCGGCGGTGATGCCATTCTCCACGGCCCACAGCACCGCATCATAGTAGTAAGCGTCAGCCTTCACGTCGGTAAAGGGGTTGGCGTCCGACTTGGGAGCCGGGGACCCGGCAGCCCGCCACAGGAAGGTGACGGCCTGGGCGCGGGTACAGGCGGCGTCGGGGCTGAAGGTGGTGGCAGTGGTGCCGGCGGTGATGCCCTTGTCTACGGCCCAGGTCACGGCGTCAGCGTAGTAGGCATCGCCGGCCACATCAGCAAAGGACTTCTCGCCGCTCTTTTCCGTCCACTTGGCATAGACCGTCATGTTCTTGGTCAGCTTGACGGAGGTGATCTTGTCCCTCAGCTTTGCGTCGGCGTACCAGCCGTCAAAGTCATATCCGGCTCTGGTTGGAACATATCCGGTCAGGTCGATGGCGGCGCCGCTGGACTTGGACACACTGGCGATCTTGCTGCCGCCATTGGTTTCAAAGGTCAGGGTGTAGGTGGAGGAGCCTCCACCGCCACCGGAACCCCCGCCGGAGCTGTTCTGGGTATAGGTAGCGGCCAGCTCCACTGCCCCGGCGGGCATGGTGAAGGTGGTCTCCGCCGCATTGGCATCTGTCAGGGTAATATCCCCGGACACGACCTTCCAGCCGGCGAAGGTATAGCCGCTCTTGCTGTCGGCCTTGATGGTGACGGTAGCGCCCACGGCGTAGAGGCCGGAACCGGAACCGCCGTTCACGATGACGGCCGGATCACCGCTGACGAACAGCGCGTAGTTGGAGAAGTGGTTGGTGTTGAACGTAACCTGCTGCGTCACAGCGTCATAGGTGGCCCGGACGTAGGTAACGCTGCCGTCGTCGGACAGGTAGCAGACTACGATGTACTTGCCCTCGGGGACTGCTCCGGTGAAGGGGACGGTCACTTCCACATTGCCGCCCAACTCATGCAGCTCCGTGGTGGTACCGTCGGTGTGGGTGATGACCAGGGACACCTCCACGATGACAGCGTCCTGGGTAATGCTGTCCAAAGCGGCCTGCTGGAGTTCGTTCAGATTTTCTTCCTCCACGGCGGTCAGCTTCACGGCCACGGTGTCCTTCCCGCTGGTGACGGCACCGGCTACGGTGTCCAGCACACCGCCGCTCATGGAGATGGAGGCGTCCTCCGTGGCGATGGTCAGGCTGTCGGCCTTGTCGCTCTCACTGAGGGCTTCCAGCAGACTGCCGGGCAGCACCAGTTCGTCCACATTTTCCACGCCGCCCAGGTTTACGGACACGTCGCCGTCGGCGTTGGCCACGATGTCGGCCAGCTCGTCCTCTGTGACAATAATCTCGGCCTTGCCGTCCTCCACAGTGACGGATACGTCGGTGTTGTCCACCACGATGGTCCGCTCAACGGTCAGGGTGCCATAGGTGTACGCACTGTCGGTCTGGATGTTGTCGCTGCTCGTCAGGGAGGCCCGGACCTGGTATTCACCGGCCGCGGTGGGCAGGGAAGTTGTCCAGGTGCCATCCACAAAATACTCTACCTTGATCTGAGCGGTGGCGTCCTGGGGCGCGATGGCGGCGGTCACGCCGGTAATGCCGTCGTCCCGCTGGGCCAGGTTGCCCAGGGTGATGGTGTATTCCGTGGCCTTGCTGACGGTCAGAGTGCCGGGAGCAAAGGTAATGTCATAGTTCTTGGCGGTCAGGCCCGAGACGCTGATGGCGTAGGTGCCGACCTTGCCGTACTGCTCATAAGTATAGGCGTAGCTGGCCGTTCCGGTCACGTCATTCTCATCATCGTCATAGGCGAAGCCGCTGGCTGTCCAGCCGCTGTTGGCGGGAACCTGGCCGTAGGTGATGGCCGCATCCTTGGCGGTGACAGTCAGCGGGGCCTTGTTGATGACGAGGGTATAGCTGGCGGAGGTCTCGGCGTACTGGCCGGGGACCGCGGCGGCGGTGGCGGTGATGGTGGCCGTACCGGCCCCCACGATGGCAGCTTTGCCGTTGGCGTCCACCGTGGCGACGCTGGTGTCGCTGCTGGAATAGGTCAGCGCGCCGCCGCCCAGAGTGTCATTGTAAGCGGTGTTCTGTACGCCGTTGACCTGTCCATAGGTCCAGGTGATGGGCCCGGCGGGGAACCAACTGACCGCCTGCTTCTGCAGCATGGAGATGGTTTCGGTTTCCACGGCGCCGCAGCGGGTGCAGACCCGGTGCCGGGAGCCGTCCGCCGTCCCGGTGGCCTCCTTGTCAACCACCCACTCGCCCCAGTCATGGCCCAGGGCATCGGTGTAGGTGTCCACGTAGCTGTCGCCGCAGCGGGAGCAAGTATAAGTGGTGTAGCCCTGCTCTGTGCAGGTGGGATCGGTCACCACGGCGACATAGTTGTGACTCAAGGCGTTAACATAGTCATCCTTATAGCTGTCGCCGCAGCGGGAGCAGGTATAAGTGGTGTAGCCCTGCTCCGTACAGGTGGGGGCGGTGACTACGGATTTATAGTCGTGGTCCAGGGCGTCGGTGTAGGCATCTACATAGCTGTCGCCGCAGCGGGAACAGGTATAGGTGGTGTAGCCCTGTTCCGTGCAGGTGGGGGCGGTGACAGTGCTGGTATAGCTGTGGCCCAGGGCCTCGGTGTTCCGGGTCTCAGTGGTCCCGCAGTTGGTGCAGGTGCGTTTTTCCACGCCTGCTTCGGTGCAGGTAGCCTCCTTGGTCACGGTCCAGTCGCTCCAGGTGTGCTCCTCGCAGGGCTCCGCGCCGAAGGTGATAGCGGTCAGGCCGTTGGAGGCGTAGCCGCCGGAAACGATGATCTCATCCACATCCTCAGCCACATAGGTCGCCGCGTAGAGGGCCACATCGTTGAACGTCTGCACCGTCTCCAGGAACTTCGCCCCGGAAGGCGTGACAGAAACGGTGACGTTGGGTTCCAAGTGGGTGCTGTCGGTGGCTCTGTCGGAGACGTCATCCCACCGGATGGCGATGGTGGAACCGTACAGCTCGCCCTCGGCGATCAGCTTCAGTGTACCGCCGGTGATACTGAAATTGCCGCATTCGTACTGGAGAACGTTGCTGAAGGACAGGGCCACCGGCGCCGTGACGGTGGTAGTGCCGCCGGTGACGGTCAGATCGCCGGTCTTGATTCCGTAATCCTCGCTGGTGATATTCACGGTACCGCCGCTGATGGTGATGTCCGCGTCCAACCCGCCCATGACTCCGGAGAGGGTCACATTTGCCGTTCCCTCCACCGTGATGTCCGCGGCGGGCAGAGAGGCCGCGGTCAGGGCGCCGCCGCTGAGCCTCACGCTGCTGGCGGCCTTGACCACGTGATTCGCCGTCAGGGTGCCGCCGGTCTGGACCAGATCATCGCACTGGATGGCGTAATAATTGTTCTCGTCGTTGTTCAGGGTCAGGGTGCCGCCGCTCTGGCGGAGGGTCCCGGCTTTGAGGCCCGCGTAGCCGGACCGGGTGCAGCCGGAGCCGATGGTCACGGAACCGGCGGTGAGGTCCAGGGTACCGCCCACATCCAGGGTGGCGTCGGCACAGTAGATAAAGGAACTGGCGGAGTCTTTCTGATAGCCGCCCACCGCCGCCGTGAGATCCAGTTTCCCGGCGATGGAGGCGTCGCCGCCCACCTTCAGCTCGCCGCCCTGGAGATTGGGGCCGTTGGACACGGTCAGATCGCCGTCCACCTGGAAGGGCATCTGATGGTTTTCCGCGTTCGACAAACCGGAGGTGCTGGTATACTGGAACGTGCCGAAATCCGGATACCGCAGCATGTAGCTGCCCGCCACCGTCATGTCCCCGGCGGCATACACCGCGCCGCCCAGGACCTTGGCTCCTGTACCTGCCTTTTCGTCGTACTCCGCGCCGTCGGCGGTGCCGGGCTGAATGAGCAGAGAGGAATCCAGCCGCACGTTCACCGGACCGTCGGCGTAAATGCCGAAGGCGGGAATGGCGGTGCTGTAGTAGGTGGTGACGGCCGCGCCGGGCACCACGGAGATGGTGCTGAATCCGCTGACCACGATGTTCAGCGCGTTCTCACCCTTGTAGTAGATGCCCGCCCGGGGATCGGTGGCCGAATCCGTGAGAGGGATGGTGTAATAGTTGGTGATGGCGGCCCCGTTCAGGGTCAGGGTGTTGGAGGCTGCGTCATAGGACGCGCCCTCCACCGTACCTCCGTTCACCATGTCCACGCCGTCCACATACAGGACCACGTCACCGGGGGTCACGGAGCCTGCCACAGCGCCGCAGACGGTGCATATGCCGTCCTCGCCCCAGGTGTGTTCCCCCGAAGGTCTGGTTTCATCGCAGCGGGAGCAGGCGGCCTCCTCCTCGCAGTCGGTGGTACTCCAATCATGGCCAAGCGCGGGCATTTCTTCCGTCTTGGTTTCGCCGCAGTCGGCGCAGGTGTAGGTCATCTCGCCCGGCTGGGTGCAGGTGGCCTCCTTGGTCACCTCACCCTCGTCCCAGCTGTGCTCCGCGCAGGGCTCCACGCCGAAGACGATGGTGGTCAGTCCGTTGGTGGGCCAGCCGTTGAGGTCCGGATCGATCACCAACTCCGCGACATCGCTGCCGGTATAGGTCGCGGCATATGCCGTAAAATCATAACCGCTGCTTGTATACTCCCGGGAACCCTCCAGGTACTGGAGCTCCGCCGGATCAGTTTTGACGGTGACGTTCCGGGTCACCGCTGGCAGGCCGCTGCCGCCCTGCCAGATGACGCCGCCCCTGGTGCCGGCCACCTTCAGATAGCCGCCGGTGACGGAGAAATCGCCGAGCTCCGCCTGGTCGGCGGCGGCGAAGAAGATGCCGCAGCCCGGGTTTCCTGTCAGCTCCGCATGGCCGCCGGAGAACTCCACGCTGCCGGTCATGACATACAGAGCCATGTTGCAGGGATACTCGTAGTCGGTGGAGGCGGCAGTGGCGGTGAGAGTGCCGCCGGTCATCCGGAACACGCCGGAGGCGTTATAGCTGCCCACCTGGATGCCCGCGAAGGGCCCGGCGGCGTTGACGACGGCGTTGTCCGCGATGGTCACGCCCTGATAGCCGGTGATGGCGCTGCCGCTGACGTCCGTGACGGTCAGTTTTGCGTTTCCGGACACGGACACCACTCCGCCGAACCGGACGCCATCACCGTGGGCGGTGACCGACCCGTCGCCGGACAGGGAGAAGCTGCCGGTGGTGGACACAAAACTGCCGGTCTCATAGGCCGACTGGATGCCGCCCTCCGCCGTCACAGTACCGCCGGAGATGTTGGCGTCGCCGGAGAGTTCAACGACGCCCTTCAGGCTGGTGTTGGAGCTGCTAGCCTCCGCGGTCAAGGTACCGCCGGTGACGTTCAGATCGGCGGCGGAGAGCTGGTTGGTGGTGAGGGTTCCACCGGACAGGACGATGTCTCCCGTGGCGTTGAGGCTGTTGATGACCGCGGTACCGCCGGACACCGTGACGTTCTCAGCGGTGACAGTGCCGGAAGCAAGGTTGCCCGCCTCCACCTGCGCACTGCCGCCCTTGAGGGTGGTGATCTGGGCGTCGCCGCTGCCGTCCACAAGGGTCACACCGTCCGCCTGGGCGGAACCGGCCCGGAATGCAGCGGCGCCGGTCACATGGAGGGTGTCCCCGGCGTAGACCTGCACAGGCGCGGCGTTGGAGGCGGAATTATAGGTCCAGTCGTCCAGCTCCACAGCCGGTTCAAACTGAAAGGCGGCGAGCCGCCCGTTCACATTGGCCGATCCGCCCACGGTCAGGGAATCCGTCACGTGGATGGACTGGGCGTAGACGTAGGCCTCCTGTTCCTTCGTGTCGAAGATGGCGTCGTCTTCGGTGATGGTTCCGCTGCCGAAGGCCAGGGACCCGCCGCTGTCGGATTCCACATCCACGCTGCCGTCGGCGTAAATGCCTGCGGCGGCAATGTAGCTGCCAGATTCCGCGTCCCCGTCGCGGCTGGGATAGAGGACGATGGTGCTTTCGCCGGTCAGCACCAGCTTCAGGGGCGTACCGCCCTGGTAGTAGATGCCTGCCCGGACGGCGGAGACGCTGTCGTCGGTGCCGCCGGCCGCGTGATAGTCGAGGATAGTGGCATTGGTGAGGGTCAGGGTGTTGCTGGCGGCGTCATAGACCGCGCCGTCCGCCGTGCCGCTCTTGACCATATCCACGCCGCCCACATACAGGACCACGTCGCCGTCCGGGGCCTCGCCGCCCTCGCCGCAGACGGTGCATACGCCGTTCTCATCGTAGTTGTGGCCGGCGGCGGGGACCACTTTCGTCTTAGCGGCGCCGCAGTCGTCGCAGGTGTAGGTGATCTCGCCGGGCTCGGTGCAGGTGGGGGCTTTGGTTACCACACCCTCATCCCAGGTGTGTGTCCAGCTGTACCAGATGGTCACGGTCTCGGCGATCTTATCGGTCAGCAGGTCCCGGTTTTCCACAAAGGAATCGCTGTCATAGCCGAACAGTTCCGGGATATATACACTGTCCTCAGACTGGATGTCGTAGAGCTTTACGGTGCCGCTGCCGGTAATATGTCCGGTGTTGTCGTCGTCAAAAATTCCGTAGGAACCGGCGGCAGACGCGTCGCTGCCTTTGATGGCCAGCTCGCCGGAGGACCCCAGGTCGATGGTGCCGCCCGGGCCGAAGAATTTGACCTGCTGGGCCACAGTCAGCCCGCCATCCACCTGAATCCGGGACGCAGACACAAGGGTGGAATTCATGGAACAGTACAGATTCTCGCAATCCAGCTGTCCCGCAACGGTCAGCGAGCCCTCGATGCACCAGACCAGACCGGCGGACACTGTGCTGCCCTCGGCAACCGTCAGGGAAGCGGAAGAAACCGGCAATGAGGTGCCCACACGGACCTCTCCCAGGGTCATCTCTCCGGCCAAAGCCGCCTGCGCGCCGGCTTTGGTGACACAGATCTTGTTCTGGAGGGTCTGCCCATGGGCGGTGAGCGTCCCGTACAGGTAGAACAGGATGTCGCCCTGGACCTCCGCGCCTTCCTCCAGCGTCAGGTTGCCGAAGGTCTCATAAAAGCTGCTCAGGTCCAGCACGCCGCCGGGGTTGACGACCACATTCTCATCGTCGCCGTTTCCGGACACAAAGGTGCCGTTGACAACAACCGTTCCCCCGGAGATCCCGGAACCGGTGCCGTGGTTAGCCCAGGTACCGTTTACCGTGACCGTACTGCCTTCTGTCAGGCTGATTTTCTTATAGTTGTCCAGGGTCACATTCTGGGGGATGACCCAGTTGCCCGTCACGGACACGCTTCCAACGTTCTGAAACACTGCAGTGGTCTCATCCTCCGGCCATGTCCCATTGAATTCATCGCCGTGGATGATGATTCCGGTATAGCTGTTTTCCTCCGCGGCCAGCAGCTCCGCATAGGAGCTGATTTCCACGGTCGCCGGGGTTGCCAGCGCGGTGGTGGGCAGCAATCCCACCAGCAGACACACTGTCAGCAGGAGAGCCCATATTCGTTTCCTCATGGCTTGCTTCCTCCTTGTACTTACACGGTTTTTCGGAGGAATGCGCTGCAGGCTCCGTCGGCGTAGTATCCTCCATCAATTACATTCGCAGCGGCATGGACATTTGGGGACAAAAAAACTGAAAATTTCTCAAAAAAGGAAAGCGGCCCCCTTTGGGGCCGCTTTCGCGCTATGGCGTCACTTCAAATTCCAGTTCAAAGGGACCTTCGCAAAGAATACAAATGGGGTCAAACTGTCCGTCGGAGGGATAATATTCCACCCGGCCGAAGTTCCAGTTCTTCAGAGCGGTGTCATCCGCGTAATACCGTATGACCAGCTCTCCGCTCTCTGGGTCCAGCTCGCCGTAGGAGCAGGCATATCTGCCCTCGATGGCATTTTCACCCCCGATAAAGTATTCCAGCAGCTCCCGGACGGTGACCCAGGGATAAAGAGACAGAGGGTCGTCACCGGGCGTATGGATCACGGTCATCCGCTGGTCCTCCATCTCACAGAGCATCCTGATCTCCCAGGCATGGCTATAATTCGTGAGCGGATCGATGAGGCTGTCATCCCGATGGACGGAGGTGGTACGCATGGTACCGCCGGGGATCTGGATGGACTTGTCCCGGAAGGTGCAGTCCTCCAGATCCCAGACCAGACCATCCCCCTCCTCCGGGTAGCAAACCAGGTACACATAGGGCAGCGACAGGGTGTAGGTCCCCGGCGCGATGCCGGTAAAGGTATAGGTGCAGTAATCGGGCTGCTGTTGCCAGTTCAGCTGGGTCTCGCCCAGGAACTCGTTTCCCGCCTCGTCCACAATGGTCAGGGGCGGCACACTGCCCTCGGGCATACTGACATCGTAGTACTCCCTCAGCGGCGCCGCGGACCACTCCGTGGTCCCGTTGGAGAGGGGGTAGAGGTCCAGGGACAGGGTATCTCCCTCCAGCCGGCTGTCCAGCATGACGCCGCCGGTGGCCTCATCGTACAAAACGGCATAGCCGTCCAGTTCCTCCGGCTCCGCAGGGATCAGGGCAAAGGGCACCGTGATGTCCTCGTAGGTCTCGCCGTCGCACCGGATGTCCGACAGGTACAGCGTCAGCTCCTGTCGCTGGCCACTCCGGAAGGCGGAAAGGGATCTCCCCTTCAGCCAACAGACGCGGTCTCCTTCCACGGAAAACTCGGAAGGATCCTGGGGAGTCTCGCTGTACCCGGAGGATGAGGAACAATCCAGGACCGCCCCGGCCCCATCCCGGAGGTTGCCTGCGAAGGACAGCCTGCGCAAAGTTGGTTTGCCGTTTTCATCTCTCTCCGGCAGCACATACGCCGTCTTGTCCATGTCCAGCCGGTAATGGACGGCCAGCCGCCCGTCAAACATGGACGCTCTGGCGATCTCCACTGTGAACAGGCCCTCTTGATACGTGACCGGCTCCTCCAGCACATAGCAGATCCCGGTGGGGTCGGCGGTGACGCCGTACCCCGGCAGGACCCCCAGATGCCGCAGCAGCTGGATGACACCGCAGGCAGCCAGGATCAGCAGCGCCGCGATGATGAGGATGGTCAGCAGCAGCTTTCGCAGCTGTTTGATGCTGCGGGTGTGCCGCTTTTTTACCGTTTCGTAGGGGATATGCAGCGTCTCGGCGATCTCCGCAATGGACATGCCGCCGTAATATTTCATGCGGATGATCTGCTGATCGGTGTCGCTGAGCTGGGAGATGGCCTGCTCCACGTCCATGGCCTGTTCCAGCTCCGCCGTTGTATCAGGCCCGGAGCGCTCTGCTTCCGCCCTGTCCTCCGGCAGCGGCTGGTCCTTCCGCTGCTTGCGGTACAGGGAGATGGCCCGGTTCCGGGCGATGGTGCCGATCCAGGAGGCGAGGCCGCCTTTCTCTGGGTTGTATTCCGCCCGGTGGAGATACACCTCTGTGAAGACGTCGTTGACGCACTCCTTCACGTCCTCCGGGTCGGTAAGGTATTTGCCCGCCACATGGCACACCAGTGCCGTGTACTGCTCCACCAGGGCCTCCATGGCCTGGTCCAGCTCTGTATCCAGCCGGGCCAGCAGGCCGTCGCCGCTTTGTTCCTCTGTTTGAATCGTCTTCTTCCGTTTCATCCCGTCACCTCAAATTCCAGTTCCATAGGATGGTCATAGCGGAGGATCATGGGGGAGAAAAGCATCGCTGACGCGGGATTGCATTTGATCGTTCTCAGGTCGTGGGTCTGGGCATACAGATCATCCATGGAGAGCCGATACACCAGGTACCCGCTCTCCGTGTCCAGCCGGCCAAGACTGCTGGAGTCCGTGCCGTAGTTTATGAACGTTTCGCCAAACAGCAGACGCCTTGCCGTCGTCTCCGCTTTTACCCGGAGCAGGAGCTCTGAACCGATGGGCCAGGCGCCTCGGAGGGCCGTGATGTCCCCGCTGTCAAACTCGCACTGGACAGCGACCTCCCAAGCATTGGCATACACCACAGGGACGCCAAGTACGACTTCATTGGTCTGAACCGGCTCATCCAGCTCGGTGATAGAAACGGTACGGATGCTGCCGCCCGGGAAGGAGATCACCTGTTTGGAGGGCTTGCAGCTGAGGAGGTTCCAGATCAGGTACTCCTCCTGCTTCATCAGCATGTAGACATAGGGCAGCTTTAGGGTATATTTCCCCGGCGGCGCGTCCGGGAAGGTGAAGCTGATGACGCTGTTTTCGTTGTAGTCCAGGTAGTCCTCCACCGGCTCGCCGGTGTACTGTGTCCCATCCTCACTCACGATGGTCAGCGGCTCGCAGTACTCATATTCGAACGCTCCGACAGGATAGCCCGGGGCCAGAGTCAGCCCACCGAAAAACTCCAGAGCGCCGTTGGAGATGGGGTAGACGTCCATGGTCAGGACGCCACCCTCCATGCGGCTGTCCAGCATGACGCCGCCGGTGGCCTCGTCGTAGATGCTGGGGTAGCCTTCCAGCGTCTGCTCCCGGACCTCCGCCAGGGTAAAGGGGATCACCGCGTCCGGCCATTCTTTGCCGTCAAACACAATGTCAGTGATATGCAGTTCCAGCGCCAGTCGCCCATTCTGTCGCAACTCGTCCATCAGGTCCTGGGGTATCGGCAGTTTTCCCTTGCCGCTGCCGTGGAAATAATCTGATATGCCTTTGCTCCAACAGTAGGTCTGATCTGCCGGCAGGGTGCCATCCGTTTCAAAGAGCATCACATCGAAACTCAGTGGGCAGGTCGTGGCAATGCCGACTTCGTTGTACTCCGTTTCGAATGGCTGCTCCGGCACCTCCAGCCGATATTCGACGGTCAGCTCCCCGTTGTACAGTTTGGCGCTCTTGACCCAGGCGGTGTATTCCTCCGCCTCCACCGTGGGGGTGCGCTCCTGCATCAGATAGCAGGAGGCACCCGGGTCGCTGATGACGCCGTATCCCGGCAGGAAGCCGAAATACCGCAGCAGCTGGATGACGCCGCAGGCAGCCAGGATCAGCAGCGCCGCGATGACGAGGATGGTCAGCAGCAGCTTTCTCAGCTGCTTGATGCTGCGGGTGTGCCGCTTTTTTACTGTTTCGTAGGGGATGTGCAGGGTCTCTGCAATCTCCGGAATGGACATGCCGCCGTAGTATTTCATGCGGATGATCTGCTGGTCGGTGTCGCTGAGCCGGGAGATGGCCTGTTCCACGTCCATGGCCTGCTCCAGCTCCGCCGTCGTATCAGGCCCGGATTGCTCCGATTCGGTCCTGTCTTCCGGCAGCGGCTGGTCCTTCCGCTGCTTCCGGTACCGGGAAATGGCCCGGTTCCGGGCGATAGTGCCGATCCAGGAGGCAAGGCTGCCCTTCTCCGGGACGTACTCCGCCCGGTGAAGGTAGACCTCCGTAAAGACGTCGTTGACGCACTCCTTCACGTCCTCCGGGTCGGTAAGGTATTTGCCCGCCACGTGGCACACCAGGGCCGTGTACTGCTCCACCAGGGCCTCCATGGCCCGGTCCGGCTCCGTGTCCAGCCTGGCCAGCAGGCCGGCGTCAGCTTCCGTGAAATGATCGGTCCGCATCCCTCATGCTCCCTCCCATAAACTTCATAACGCTGATTTTACAGGAAAATCTTTCCTTTCGTCAAGAAAAGATTATACCTGACAGAGCCTTCTTTCTGATTTCCCGCGTTTGGCTCCGGTCCGGGAAACAATGAACACATCCACCAGCGGAGCTGGTGGTTGTCACTATGCGGGCATAGCCCTTTGTTCCTCGCTCACGCGTAAACGCGTGAGTACGGTCTGCCAGCTGCGTAAGGACGGTTACTTACTGCC
>Ga0129308_1001148_pt1 | contig 30044 bp, 21 predicted proteins | sample L827metagenome_FD_94440 | JGI IMG/M metagenome (GOLD analysis project Ga0129308, IMG submission 94440) | Ring-tailed lemur group fecal microbial communities from Wisconsin, USA - L827 metagenome | ecosystem: Host-associated > Mammals > Digestive system > Large intestine > Fecal | place: USA...
CTTTTGCCATATGGCTGCGTTATCCTCCTCAGAGGGCGTCAGCCCGCTTTCGTCGTCTGCCTTGCCATATGACAAAATCTTTAGTCATACGGCTGCACTTTAGTTCCCGAGGAGGTCTAATATTTTATTTGCACTTGCTCCCTGCCACGGCGATAAATTTTTAAAAGATATACATAAAATTTACTACGGCAGGAGAATCACGGCTTAGGCAGCGGACTTCGTTCCGCACAATATGCAAGTATTAATAATATTTTTCCTTGTAAGCCGCGTAATCTTTTTCTTTGGATTACTCCTCACAGTCTGCGTTTTAAGACTTGCGGCAAATACTAAAAGAAATGGAGTTTTTTAAATGGAAAAAAGAGGAATCAGCAAGCTGGATCTCAAAAGACGCAACCGAATGCAGATCCTGCGTATTATCAGGGAGTACGGCCCTATTTCAAGAGTCGATGTGGCGAGCGCCCTTGAAATAACCCGTGCAGCAGTAACTATTATCACCAACGAAATGATCGAAGAAGGCGTTCTGGTCGAAATAGGCGAAGCTCCGATCAATGCCGAAAAGCTTCAAAAGGGCAGAAGAAAGATACTTATAGATATTAACGTGAACAGCCGTTTCGCTCTCGGAGCAACTGTTGACGAAAAGGAAGTCAGCGTCGGTCTTACCAACCTCAATTCCGAAATTCTCGACAAATCGAGCATGATAATCGACGAGAGAACCACAAGCAAGGATATTATAAACTACATAATCAAGTCTTGCAACACAATGATCGAAAATTCGGCTCTCACAAAGGACAAGATACTCGGTCTCGGCGTAGGCGTTGTGCCGTCAATGTGGGGCAAGCTGAAAATTTTCTACAAGGACGGCGTTCTTGACTTCTCAACCTTTATTGAAAAGCTTTCAAGCGGACTTGACGTTGATATTGACTGCGGAAACGCTATCGGTCTTATGGCTCTTGCAAGCAACGATTTCAGAACTCAAAGCGGTTATCAGACGAATACTGCGTTCCTCCACAACGGCAATCAGGTCAACCTCGCTATCGTAAACAAAAACGAGCTGTCCAGCGATTACGTTTCCTACACTTCGATGATAGAAAAATTCATCGTATGTCCCAACGGCAGAAGCTACGAGGGCTATCCCAACGGCTCGGTCAAGGCTGAACTTTCACGTTCCGCTATGCTTTCGGCTATCCTCGAGGTCTACTCAAAGGAAAAGACGCCGCTGCTTTGGGATCTTACCGAGGGCGACAAGAATAAAATTTCCATAGATACCGTTTTCATGTCGCTTATGAGAGGCGAAGAACCCGTTAAAAACGTTGTTGACGATATTATCGCAAAGTACACTGTACTTATCAATAATATCGCTATCAGCCACTTTGCAAAGAAGATAGTTCTCCACAACTATAAGCTCAACGAAAAGCAGTTCGATTACATCAAGCGTGAAATGATACGCCTTGTAAGCGAGGAGATCGCCGACAGAGTAGTCCTCTCAAAGCTCGAAGGAAAGAATAATTTCCTCGGCGGCTGCGCGCTTATCATTCAGAACAACTTCTATACCAAGGGCGGTATGAGATAAATAATCAAAAAAGCAGGGGATCCCGTTCCCCTGCTTTTTGTGTAATTAAAAATAAATCCCGTCGGAACCACGATATATCGCAGTTCCAACGGGATATTTTTTGCAGACCTTTTACAGTCCTCTTTGATCAAAAGACTTAAACGCCGCAGTCCTCGTAGTCCTTCCACTTTTCAAAGTAGATCTTATTGCTCCAGCTCTTGTAAAGAATATACAAAATCGAAGCGACCGCAATGAACACAGCTCCTACGATAGGCAGGAACATATTCAGGACCCTATTCGGATTGATGTCTTGATTTTTACTGCTCATAAATTATTCTGCTGCTCCGCCGTTCATCTCAGCCATCAGTCTGGCGAGTTCGGCATCTACTTTTGCATCCTTTTCGATCTGGTCGAAGGATTCGACAAGCTCATCGTCATTTCCGCCTATCTCTGCAAAAGCGTCAGCTTCTGCCTCCTTACGCTGTATCTTTTCTTCCATACGGTCAAACTTTTCCAACGCGCTTGCTCCGTCAAATCCGCCCTGAGATTTAGCCAAAGCCTTTCTTGTATCCGCCATCTGAGAACGCGCGATAAGCATAGCCTGACGGGACTTTGCCTCGTCCAGCTTAGATTTCAGCACCTCTACCTGATCTTCGATAGCCTCGGTCTGAGTGCATATCGACTGATACATCTCCGTATATGCGGCAACGTCTTCGTCAGCCTTGACTTTCTTTGCCAAAGCCTGCTTAGCCATTTCCTGATTGCCCTGTGAAAGAGCAGCCTTAGCCTTAGACTCCCAGCTCTGAGAAACCTTAACGGCATCGTCCATTTTCTTCTGCGCAAGACGCTCGCTTGCTTTAGCCTTGCCGAGATTCTGAGTAGCTGTTGTAAGCTCTTTCTGCATGTCGATGATGATCTGCTTGACCATCTTCTCAGGATCTTCCGCCTTGTCGAGAAGGTCGTTGATGTTTGACTTCAGAATATCACTTAATCTGCTGAATACTCCCATTTTTAATCCTCCTGTTTCATGTAAAAAAAGTTGTTGGACGGCACCCCTGTTTGAATGTAACCCTACATTCACGCCGTATTTATATTATACAGCATTTTTTATAGTTTGTCAAGGGATTTTCCATATTTTTTATAAATACCGATTACAAATCAGTTACGAAGCTCCTTTTTGAAGTAGAGAGCCACCGGTTCGAGAGCCGACATTGAAATAAACACGCCCAGCGTACATATGAGCGAAACGGCGTAAAGTACGACCACAAGCCCCATACTGCCCTCGTGCTGCGGTATCATGACTATGCCGGGGAAAATCTGAGCAAGGCTTGACACAAGGTATATCAGGTTTGCAAGGGTCTTGAAAAATCCGATACCCGTCATAAGTGTAAGTCCCGAAATTGCCATGCCGAGCGCAATGTACAGAGAAGCGTTTTTCAGTACGTTTGCAATGCCGTCGATACCATCCTTGTAGGTAAGTCCCAGCGAACCGCTGTAAAGCAGATAAAACGCGATAGCCGCAATAATTCCGACAACTCCCAGTAAAATACATATCTTAAAGCCCTTTGCAGCCATTTCACGGCGGCGTTCTTCTTTAAGCTCCAACATCATGCGAAGGCTCTCTTTCGAGTCCTTCTGGTCGGAAACAAGCTGCCCTGCAATGGCTTTTTTTGCCGCTTCACGTTTAGCTCGTTCCAAATCTTCGTCAACGTATTTCGGCTTATAAGCGGCAGTTTCAGGCTCGTCGTCAAGAACGGCAGCCTTTATCGGCTCGTCTGACTGCGGCGGCTCGTGATTTTCCTTTTTCGGCGGCGGAGTGTAAGTGTCCTCGTCAAGAACGGGCGCTGTGACCTCCACGGGCGGCGCTTCAACTCCGAGCTGCTTTCTCATAAGTTCAAGAACCTTTTGGCGGTTAGCCTCGGGAAGCTTATCGTAAGTCTCCCTCTGCTCGGGGGAAAAACGTTCTATTATCTCCTCGTCCGTCATTATTGTGACCTGCGGCTTTTTGTCCTCATAAGGCTCTATGTCGTCGTCAAGTACAGGAGCTGAAACTCCCGTGGGCGCGCCCTTTTTGTGCGACGGCGGAGGGACGTAAGCGTCCATATCGTCCAGCACAGGTGCGGAAACGCCCGTAGGTCCGCCCTTTCTCGGTGCGGGAGCAACATAATCTATGTCGTCCAGCACAGGCGGCGTAACGTTATTTTTTTCTTCGTTCATCTGTTCACCTTCTTTTTTATTGATTCGAGAGCCAATGTATGCTCTAAAGTTATCTTTCAAGTATCTGCGATCTGTCGGGACCTATACCTACCATGCTCACCTTGCAGCCTACAAGCTCTTCAAGACGCGCGATATACTTCTTGCAGTTCTCGGGCAGTTCGTCAAAGCTCCTGCATTTTGAAATGTCCTCTGTGAATCCCTCGAACTCCTCATAAACAGGCTCGCAGCCCTCAAGCTCCTCCAATGCGGCAGGGAAATGCTCCGTAACCGTACCGTCAGGCTTTTTGTATGCGGCGCAAATTTTCAGAACAGGAATATTTGCAAGCGTATCGAGCTTGTTTATCGCAAGGCTGTCAAGTCCGTTCACTCTTACGGAATGGCGGACGATAACGGCGTCAAACCAGCCTGTTCTTCTCGGTCTGCCCGTAGTTGTGCCGAATTCTCCGCCGACATTTCTTATCTGGTCGCCCGTTTCATCGTCAAGCTCCGTCGGGAAAGGTCCTTTTCCAACACGCGTTGTATAAGCTTTGGCAACGCCTATGATGTTCGTTATCATCTTAGGTCCTACGCCCGTACCTACGCACACTCCTGCCGAAACAGGGTGCGACGACGTAACATATGGGTATGTTCCGAAGTCAATATCAAGGAGCGTAGCCTGCGCGCCCTCAAACATTATCGTCTTTCCTGCCTTGTCAGCCTCAAAGGTCAGCACGGAAACATCGTCAACATAAGGCAGAAGCTTTTTGCCGTACTCGATATACTCGGCAGTCACCTTGTCAAGGTCGAAAGCTTCGCCGCCGTAAACCTCGGTAATTATCTTGTTTTTCAGCTTGCCCGTTGCCTGTATTTTTTCGGCAAGCACATCAGGGTGAACAAGGTCGTAAACCCTGATACCGCATCTCTCGTACTTATCCATATATGTAGGACCGATACCTCTTTTTGTCGTGCCGATGTCCTTTCCGCCTCTGAAAGCCTCCGAAAGACCGTCAAGAGCTATATGCCAAGGCATTACCACATGCGCACGGGGGTCAATTTTCAGATTCGCCGTTGAGATACCTCTCGCTTCAAGACCTTCAAGCTCGCCGATGAAATCCTTCGGGTCGAGAACAACTCCTGCGCCGATAAGACACAGAGTATCTTTATAAAGTATACCCGAGGGTATAAGGTGCAGTTTATATACCTCTCCGTTATTTACTACCGTGTGACCTGCGTTGTTACCGCCCTGCGAACGGACTACAACATCTGCACGGGAGGAGATGATGTCGATTATCTTTCCTTTGCCCTCGTCTCCCCACTGTGTTCCAACTACAATATTTGCAGGCATTATTAAAAACCTCATTCCTTTTTTATTGAGAGACTGTCGATCTCCACACTTTATTATATCACAGTATTAAATATATTTCAAGTACTTATTTGCAAAAAACACGGAAATTAATTTTTAATGTTATGACAGGAAGCTTACGCAGGGGGACTCTGGGCTAACCGCCCCGTACCCTCTGTCACTTCGTGACATCTCCCTACACTGTAGGGAGTCACCCCTGCACCCCCTGCCAAAGGGGTGACCCCTTTGGAATCTCTGTTGTCGTGAATTGGACTGTGGCAATCCCCAAATCTGCACGATACTGTTAGTCTCCATGATTACCACAGACCAATTCACGAGAATAGACGCCAAGAATTACCTCTCTAACAGAAAGTAAAAGGAAACAAAATCTTCTGTATTAGTTTACTGTAAATCTTAAAATTGATTTTCGCAAAAAAATGCTCTCCCCGAACTTTTTTCGGGGAGAACTGATTAAACTAAAGGAATTGACCTCTTACCAAGGTCTTTGGTTACCGCCTGACGAGCCGCTGCCTACGGTGACAGCCGTACCGCCTGAGATAGCGCCGCTTGCGTATACATTCTGCGAATCATCGAGTGTAATAAGGTCAGCGCCGCCCGAAACAGTTCCGCCTGTGTATGCGTTTACAGTGCCGTCCGTGTGCTTGAATGTGATCGAACCCATAGAACGAACGGTCTTAAAAGATACGATAACGTTTCCGTTTCCGTCGGCAAGCGTGAACTGCGTACCCTCGGCAACAGCTCCCGACGACTGCGAAGAAGCAGTTACGACTGTTCCGCCCGTTACGCTGTTTGTACCGTCGCAGTCAATAGGTTCCTGACCGTTTGCGATAACAACTCCGCCCGAAATGTTGATACTGCCGTTTGAATCGAAAGCGTCATGGTCGCCGTTTGCGGACTGAACAACAGCGACACCGCCTGTTATCTGAAGCGTACTATTGCCTGCCGAGCCGAAGCCGCCTCCGGGACCCCAGCCGCCGGGATTGGCGTTTCCGCTGCCGTCCGCGCCGCCTGCCGCATTATAGCCGTCATCATCAGACTTGACAATAACAGTACCGCTGTGCTGATAGATGTTCTGTCCTTCAACGCCCTCGTAGCACTTTGTAACATATATACCGAAATCGCTTGCAGAACCGTTTTTACTTCCAAGCGTAAGGTCGTGGTCGGAATGAAGCGCATCGTCAGCCGTGGCAAGCTTGAAAGCTCCGCCGCTGACATTGATGTTTCCGCCGCAGTGTATACAGTCGTCCGAACTGTCAATGATGATATTTCCGCCGTTTATTGTAATATCGCCGCCGCTCTGCCATGTAGTGCCTGCCGCATCGTAAATGCCTACAGCCTTGATGCCTTTTGCGGAAATGTCGGTTTTATTGGAGTTGCCGTCCTGCATACCTCCGCCGAAACCGCCGAAACCGCCGCCCCACGGATTTGTGCTTGTATTGCCGCCTGCCGTACCTGTAAAGCCCGAGCCTTCATATGTGTAAATATTTATGTCTCCGCCGTTGATAACAACGCTCTGTTCAGCCTGAATACCGTCCGCATAGGACTTGATGTCAAGAACTCCGCCGTTCACCGTAACGATACCGCACGATTTACCCGACACCGTGTCCGTGCTTGTGGACTTTATGCCGTCGCCCTGCTTTGTGTTTACGGTAAGCTTCAAAGCCGAGAAGTCAACAGCCGTATCGTTTCCGATAGTCACGCTGTCCTTGCCCCTGATACCGTCGTCAACCGCATTTACAGTGAGACTGCCGTTATATATTTTAATATCGTTCTTACAAACTATCGCATCGTCCGTATTTCCGTTTACGGTAAGTTCGCCCGTACCCTTGAATTTTATATCGTCCCTTGCGAAAACCGCACCCTCAACGGTATTGACGTTTCCGTCGGAATCGGTATATGTCTGTGTGTGGGAAGTGCCGTCGGAGATCGTGTTGACAGTACCTGATTTTGCAATGATCTGTACTTCGTCGCCGATTGATTCAACGTAAACAGGAGCAGTAGTACTGTTTGAGATGTCCGCGCCCTCTAAATTGAGTTCAACAACCGCATCGGGATAAGCAGTCTTGTCAACGTTCACAACGATCTGTACTTCCTTTGCCTCGCCTGTAACAGAATAACTGCCCCCTTTTGTGATAGTAAACACGCCGTTTTCGAGTGCGGCAGTATCGGACGGAGCATCTGATTCAATGGACGTACCGTTGAGTTTTATTGTATAGGGAGTTGCAACGGGAGTATCGGGATTTGTTGTACTGCCATCACCTGACGGGTCTACATTGTCAAATGATGTGACTGCTCCCGTCATCTGAAACTCCGAAGAACCGCCTGCGGACGCATTTGAACCTGTAGCCGCATTTGTAAGAGTATACTTGCCGTCCGCCGCAATAGAAGCATCGCTGACGACCGCAAATGCGTATTTCTTAGCCCATGCGTCAAAATTGACATTGCCGACTTTAAGAGCGTTGGCTTTTTTCCAGCAGCCGTCAGTCTCGGAAGAAGCAATGCAGTTAAGGAGCATAGTTCCCTGCGTTGTACCCGTCATAAGAGCAGGGTCGGTCTGATTGTCCGTAGCCGTGACCACAACAGTACCGCCTGTGATATTAGTTCCCGTAAGCGATGTAAGACCTCTGTCTCCGCCGCCGAGAACCGTACCGCCCGAAATATCAATAGTCGTTTCAGCTTGTAGAGCGTCATTTCCTGCCTTTACAGAAACCGTACCGCCTTCGACCGCCACATTGCCCTTTGAGGACTTCAAGCCGTCACCCTCGGCATCTATATTGACAACAGCCGTATCCTTGACAGTTACGGACATCTTTCCCTTAACAGCGTCGGTTTTGTCAACTGCGTTAAGAGTGTTGATATTTGTCGTACCTCCTGTGAACTTTATGTCGTTGTTGCAGACAAATGCGTCCTGAGTATTGGCAGTTATCGTGAGCGTTCCTGTGTTCTCCGCGCCACCCTTTATTGTAATGTCGTCCTTGGCTTCGATAACCGCCGCGCCGAGCCATTCGCCCGTATAAGCCGTATCGCCGTCCGCGATAGTGTTTGACGTGCCGTCCACAAGGTTTATGGAAGTATTCTCTGCATTTGTCACAAGGATAGCAGGAGCTGATCTTCCCGTAATGCTCACGCCGTTAAGGAAGAGCTTTACCGTTGACGGGTCGGCAGCTTCGTCGGCAATATTAACATTTATCTGACCGTCCTCAAGAGTTCCGTCGATATAAAATTCGCCCGAATGAGAAATTGTGACAACTCCGCCGTTGACCTCGGCATAGTCGCCCTCAACAGAAGCCGACGCGCCGTTCAGGTGGATATACGTCTTGGAAACTGACGGATCGGGTTCGCTGTCCTGCCATGACTCGGGAAGCGAAGCGATCAACTTCGCATCGAGCTTCTGGATAGCAAGAGCGTCCGACGGAGTAATGCCGTCCCCCCTTTTGTAAACGTCGGCGTTGTTCGTTCCCTGCTCCGAAAGAGCGTATTTATCGGGATTTCCGATAGCCTGAAGTATTGCTGTTGAATCGGCGATAGTGACCTGACCGTCGCAGTTCGCATCTCCGTACAGCACGCCGTCCTCAGCCGCCATTGACGATACTGCGGTAAGGGACAATGCTGCGGCAAAAGCTGCGGTTGAAATTCCTGCAAGCAGATTAAGCTTTTTCATTATAAAAACTCCTTTTTCATGAAATTCGCAAATTGATTTTCTCTATGGTTATGATTATATACCCCTTGTCTTAAAATAATCTTAAAGCTTTGGCATATTTTGAGAAAATTTCAGAACCTGCTGTCCGTCCCTCGCGTACAAGCGTATTCACCAAAAAAACACTTCGGGCAGGTTTATTTTCTGTATTTATGCCAATTGATTTTTGGCTGAATTTGATATATAATAAGTATACAATTATAAATGAGCATTGTACAGCAACTTGCACAATAAAGCCATTAGCTATTAGCTGTTAGCCTTTAGCTAAGGTGTTCGCTTCGCTCACATTAATTAAAAATAGCGTATATCTTTAAAATTTGTCCGCCGTAAGGCGGACACCATAAGCTAAAGGCTAATGGCTAACGGCTAAAGGCTGTCAGTTTTGTGATTTGTGCCAAATGTACTCATTTATAATATACAAATAATAACATTTCTTATTAAGGTGGATATATTATGTCAAATAAAGTTGTAAAATTCGGCGGCAGCTCTTTGGCGGACGCAAATCAGTTCCGCAAGGTCGCCGACATCATAAAGTCGGACGATAAACGCAGATACGTTGTTCCCTCAGCTCCCGGAAAACGCTGTTCAAACGACATCAAGGTCACGGATATGCTCTACAAATGCTGTGAGCTTGCAGGAAGCGGCGTTGACTTCACCGAGGACTTCAACCTCATTAAAGACCGATATAACGGCATTATCGCCGATCTCGGCATTGATATAAGCCTTGAAAGCGAGTTCGATACTATCGCTTCGGAGCTTAAAGCTCGTCCTGCAAGGGACTACGCCGCAAGCCGTGGAGAATACTTAAACGGAAAAGTCCTCGCAGCATACCTCGGCTTCAACTTTGTGGACGCGGCAGACGTTATCGTATTCGATACAAAGGGTCATCTGATGCTTGATGAAACCGTCAAGGCAGTCCGTTCACGCTTAAAGGGACTTGACAATGCGGTTATCCCCGGCTTCTACGGACGTACAACAGAGGGTATCATCAAGACGTTTTCGAGAGGCGGCTCGGACGTAACAGGCTCTATAATCGCCAACGCCGTAAACGCTGAAATTTACGAGAACTGGACGGACGTTTCGGGCTTTTTGGTCGCCGACCCGAGAATAGTTGACGACCCCGAGGCTATCGAAACTATAACCTACCGTGAACTTCGCGAGCTTGCATACATGGGGGCTTCCGTGCTTCACGAGGACGCTATCTTCCCCGTGCGTTCCGCAGGTATCCCGATAAATATCCGCAACACAAACAAGCCCGAGGATAAGGGTACAATGATAGTTTCCAACGACTATGATTTCAGCCGTGAAAGTCTCGGTCATACGATTACAGGAATTGCAGGCAAAAAAGGCTTCAGCACCATAAATATCGAAAAGGCTATGATGAACAACGAGCTTGGCTTCGGCATGAAAGTCCTGAACGTGCTGTACTCGAACGGCATTTCATTCGAGCATATGCCGTCGGGTATCGACACCATGAGCATCACCGTTGACAGCGCAAAGCTTGAACCTGTCCGTGAAAAAGTGATCTCCGAGATACGCCGCGAGGTCAACCCCGACCACATCGAGATCGAGGACGGTATCGCTATTCTTGCAATTGTGGGCAGACGAATGAAAAATACCCGCGGAACTGTTGCCCGTGTATTCGCCGCTATGGCTCACGCGCGTATAAACGTCAAGCTGATAGATCAGGGTTCCAGCGAGCTGAACGTTATCATCGGAGTAAGCGAAAACGATCTTCCAGAAGCTATCCGCCGCATTTACGATATGTTTATAAATTCCGAAAAATAAAAATAACTCTGCGAAGCACAAGTTTCCCGTGTTTCGCAGAGTTTTTTTAAGAAGTCTATATTTTAAAGCACTTTTGGATAGCCTGTTCCGTTCCGAGGACGAGAAGATTGTTTTCGGAACGCAGGACTGTATCGGCTGTAATATTCGGGTTAAGAACGCCGTTTGCGACTATGGCAAGGATATTTATGCCATATTTTTTGCGTATGTCCACTTGCAGGACAGTCTTGCCGACCCATTTTTCGGGTACGGAAATTTCAAAAATAGCATAATCGCCCTCAAGGTCGATATAATCGAAAACGTGGTCGGAACTGTAGCGGATAGCCGACCATGCCGCAAGCTGTTTCTCGGGATAAATCACCTCGTCCGCGCCGTTTTTCAGCAGAAATTTTTCATGAACGTCCGAAGCTGCACGGGCAACCACCTTAACTGCGCCCAACTCGCTGAGCAGGGACGTCGTTTCAAGGGAGCTTTGGAAATTATCCCCTATCGCTACAATGCAGACGTCGAAATTACGCACTCCCAGCGAGTTCATGAACAGATAGCTTGTGGAATCGCCTATCTGCGCGCTCGTAACGTAGTCGAGGACTTTCTGCACACGCTCCTCCACCGAATCGACGGCAAGCACTTCGTGACCGAGTTCGTTGAGCTTCTGCGCTATATGACGTCCGAAACGTCCAAGACCTATCAGTAAAATTGATTTCATTGATTTCTCCTTTATGTCAAAATGGTCAGCCTACCGTGATTTTTTCCTCGGGCAGACGTGAAACGTTTGAATGATTTCCCGAAACAGCGGCATATATCACCGTTAAAGTTCCCACTCGTCCCAAAAACATCATTATAATTAAAATTATATGGGACGCTGTTCCGAGATTCGGGGTAAGTCCCAGAGAAAGTCCGACCGTTGCAATTGCCGAGGAAGTCTCGAAAAGACACGCCCGTATCGGCTGGTCGTCGATAATGCTTATAGCCGCCGCCCCCGTAAGGAAAATAGTCACGTACATAAGCAGTATAGCGGCAGCGGTTTTAACGGTTTCGTCCGATATGCGCCGACCGAAGAATTTCACCGATTTCTCCTTGCGGAAAACTGAAAAAACAGCCGAGTACAGTACGGCTATGGTAGTTGTTTTCATACCGCCTGCCGTAGAACCGGGCGAACCGCCTATGAGCATGAGGGCTATCATGATTATCATGCCGCCGCCCCCGAGCATACTTAAATCGACCGTGTTGAAGCCTGCCGTCCTCGGAGTTATCGCCTGAAACAACGCCGCCGTGATTCGCTGACCGACCGTCATATCCCACTTTTCGCCGCCGAACTCAAAGAAATAATATATTGCAGGCAGCAGGATAAGTATACCCGACGTCGCTAAAATGACCTTGCTTTGCATGCGGTATTTTTTCAGTCTGAGCTTGTGACTGCGTATATCGTCCCAAGTGAGAAAGCCGAGTCCGCCGATAGTTATAAGAAGCATTATGACGATATTCACGGGAACGTTAAAGGCAAAGGTCGTCAGGGACGAAAATTTCTCCCTCGTACCCATAAGGTCAAAGCCTGCGTTGCAAAATGCGGATATGGAATGGAAAACGGAATACCATATGCCCTTGCCTACGCCGAATTCTTTTATAAACGACGGCATCATCAGCAAAGCTCCCAACGCCTCAACCGCAAGGGTTATCTTTATGGCAAAAGCGGTAAAGCGCACTATTCCGCCGACCTGCGGAGCGGAAATTGAATCCTGCATCGTACTTCTCTGCATCAGACCTATCTTCCGTCCTGCGACCATTGCAAGCGCCGCGCCTATGGTGACTACGCCGAATCCGCCGATCTGTATCAGCAGAAGTATTACCGCCTGACCGAATTCCGTCCAGTAGGTCGCCGTGTCCTGCGTTATAAGTCCCGTTACGCATGCGGCTGACGTGGCGGTAAACAATGCGTCCTCGAACTTTGCCGAGCCTTCGTTCCGTGAAGCAAACGGCAGCATCAACAGCAGCGCGCCTGCAAGTATAACTCCCATAAATCCGAAAATTATTATCTGAAATGACGAAAGTTTTTTTAAAAAAGTTTTCTTCATATTTACCCCGTAAAATCTCTATTCCGCAGTTCTGTCATACTCCCCGTTATTCCTGTATTCGGAACAACGGGGAGTATTGAAAATTTTTTATTATAAATGAGTACATTTGGCACAAATCACAAAAACTGATAGCCTTTTGCTATTAGCCGTTAGCAATCGGTGTCTTTAAAGCTAAAAGCTAAAGGCTAAAGGCTTTATTGTGCAATTTGCTGTACAACGCTCATTTATAGTTTTTTTAATTAAAGCTTGACGAATCTCATAACCGAGCCGTCGCTTGCTTTTCCGCAGAATATAGCCTTTGGTCTTGCCCATACGCTGCCGTCGGAGATGTTCTTGTAAACAACAAGCTCCTCGTTGTTTTCGCTGTGACGAGCAACGGCAATGACCTCGTACTCGCCGCCCTTATAGTGGCGATAGCGGCAGCCGATAACAACTTCCGTTTCCCGTACCTCTGATTCGTGAGCAGGAGCAGCCTCGGGTTCGATGTTTACAATGTCGTCCGAAACGATTATCATAGACGAGAACGGCGGCATAGTTACATGAGCGTTGCCGTTATCGACCTGCACCTGATTTGCGCTGATAACGTCCACAAGAGCAGGAAGATGAGTGCCGAAATTAAAGTCATACTGATAATCGGCAAGGTTCAGAGCGACGTAGACCGTCTGCTCGCCCTGAAACTTTTTGAAAAGAAGCTGCTGATTTGTTATCTGTATTCTCTCATAGTTGCCTGTTCTGAGCGCAGGATAAGCCCTGTAAATTCTGCCGAGCTTTACGATGTGCCTGTAAAGGTCAGTATTTTCACGCTCCATGTCGGCAAGGTGGAGACACGGACGCAGACCGTCGTCGGAATTGTTCTCCTTACGTCCATGAACGCCGTATTCGCTTCCGTAGTAAATTGACGGAATACCGGGCATAGAGTACAAAAGCGTATAGATAAGCGGCAGGTGAGCCGGATTGTTCACCGTGGTTGCAAGACGGTTCACATCGTGGTTATCCACAAAGTTATAGAGGTTGATATTCCTGTATATACCGCCGTTTGCGCCCGATTGACGGTTAATGGAATAGTCGATCTCGTAGTAATTTTTATCGTTGTGAGAGGAGTATATTCCCTTGTAGCATTCGTAGTTCGTAACGCTGTCGAGCATTTCGGGGTTTGCCCAGCGATTGTAGTCGCCGTGGATAATTTCGCCCATGAGCCAAAAATCACGCTTTTTGCCCTTGCAGAAATCACGTATTCTCTTGAAGAAATTGAAGTCGATGCAGTCGGCGGCGTCAAAGCGGATTCCGTCGATACCAAAAGATTCTATCCAGTAGTTCACGGCGTCTATAATGTGGTCGCAAACGCCTACGTTACGCAGATTCAGCTTAACGAGATTGTAGTGACCGTTCCAGCCCTCGTACCAGAAAGGGTCGCCGCAGGGAGACTGTCCGCCGAAATTAAGGTTCTGAAACCAGTCGCAGTAGCCCGAACCCTGCCCCTTTTCCTGTATATCCACAAACTGCGGAAATTTTCTTCCCACATGGTTGAAAACGCCGTCGAGGATTATCCTGATACCTGCTTCATGCAGACGGTCGCAGATAAAGCGGAAAGAGTTGTTGTCACCGAGGCGGCGGTCGATCTTCTTGTAGTCAACGGTATCGTAGCCGTGTTCAACAGACTCGAAAACGGGTCCGAAGTATACGGCGTCAACGTTCATTTCTTTAAGGTGGGGAATCCAGTCCAGCACCTTGTCAAGACGATATGCCACGTCATTATTGCTGAAATCGTTGAATTTAGGCGCTCCGCAGAAGCCGAGAGGGTAAATGTGATAGATTATGGCGTTGTCGTACCAATTCATAATAAAAACTCCTTTTTATTTTCAGACTATTTTTTGCTTCCCTCGATAAAATATGAAGCCTCCATATCCGCAACATGAAGCGCAAAAGCGAGCGGATACGTTTCCAAAGCCTTTCCGATAAGGTTTTTATCCTCAATGCCGGAAAAGCCCATATGCCATCGGATAGCGCACGCTTCTTCACGGGTGAGCCTGCCCTCTCCGAAAAGATAGCCCGAGATTATATAAACCGATTTTTCGCCGTGTCCGTAGGGCAGAGTATCGTTGACAGTATAGGCGTTGTATTTTTCCCACTTGCCCGTAATATCGTTTTTGCGGTTGCGTACCTCCGTGGTGTAGAAGTTCACCTTGCAAAGGTCGTGGAGCAGAGCCACTATAGCGATAGTTTCCTCTGAAAAATCCATTCCGTAAAGCTCCTTTGTACGGGGGCGTGAAAGATAATCTTTCAGACAATGGTAAACGTTTACGCTGTGTTCGACAAGTCCGCCCTCATACGAGCCGTGAAATCGTGTACTGCTCGGAGCTGTGAAAAAGTCCGATTTTTTCAAATATTCCAACAGCTTATCCGCGCCGTTACGCTTTATGTTTTCGGTATATATTTTAATAAATTCTTCCTTTGGCGTCATTTTTGCGCTCCTTATAGACAATATACTTATTTGTTGACTATAAATGAACATTGTACAGCAACTTGCACGGTAAAGCCTTTAGCTTTTAGCTATTAGCCTTTAGCTTTATTTCGGGACGTCGAGGGCGCCGTCCCCTACAAAGGGCTAACGGCTTTTGTGTTCTGTACCAAATATGCTCATTTATAATTGTTGATTTATTTATGCAGTAAACCGTGGTTATATTATATCATATTATAGATAATATTGCAAGGGTTTTTGTTAATTTTTACGTATAAATTTTATTAACAAAATTGTACATTTTCACGTTTGTATATTTCGGCGTATTCCGTCCCGAATTTTTCGGAAAGAAAATTATTATCGCTGATAAGCAGGAGCTTCTGCGGACGTTTCAGTTTTTTTATCGCACATTCAAGCTTTGAGGCGGCTGACCTGCCCTCGCAGCTCCACACCGCAAGAACCCTCTCGGGCGGATTGGCACGGGTAAATCTTGCGCCCCGTTCTCCGCCCGAGTGTTCGGCAAACCGCCGTTTTATATCGGTCGTTATGCCCGTGTACAGCCTGCCGCCCCGACATTGTATTATATATATAAAGTATATTGAGGTCACTTTTTCTTTATTCTGAATGCGCTGTTATTTATTTTTGTAGGGTCGAATCCCCTCTGTTCACGTTTTTCACGGCGCGGACGGTCGTTCCGCTTCGGCTTCTGCTCTTTTTTCTCCGCTTCGTCGTCAAGTCTCATAGTCAGGGAGATACGGCTGCGCTTTACGTCTACGTCAAGGACACGGACTTTTACTACCTCTCCCACCTTTACGGCTTCAAGAGGGTGCTTTATATATCTGTTGCAAATTTGCGAAATGTGTACGAGTCCGTCCTCGTGAACGCCTATATCCACAAATGCGCCGAAGTCAATGATGTTGCGGACAGTTCCCACAAGCTCCATACCCGGTTTGAGATCCTTTATTTCCATAACGTCGCCGCTTCTGAGCAGGGGCGGAGGAAGTTCGTCACGCAGGTCACGTCCGGGTTTTTTAAGTTCCCCGATAATGTCCGTAAGCGTCGGAACGCCGATTCCCAGCTTTTCGCTGATATTATTGACGTTTACGGAATCGGAAACCGATATTCCGCCGCCTGCAACGTCTGAAAGGGTAAAGCCGCATTCGCTTATCAGGGCTTCGGCTGCCTTGTAGCTCTCGGGGTGAACGGCGGTGTTGTCCAGAGGATTCTTTCCGTCGCGAACACGGAGGAATCCTGCGCACTGTTCAAAGGCTTTTTTGCCAAGCTTCGGGACTTTCATAAGCTCCTTGCGGTCGGTGAATCTTCCGTTTTCCTCACGGTAGGCGACGATATTTTTCGCAACAGCCGAATTGATACCTGCAACGTATGAAAGCAGCGAATGCGAAGCGGTATTCAGGTCAACGCCCACGGAGTTTACGCAGTCCTCGACTACTCCCGAAAGAGCGTCGTTCATACGCGCCTGCGGCATATCGTGCTGATACTGACCTACTCCGATAGCTTTCGGCTCTATCTTAACAAGCTCGGCAAGAGGGTCCTGCAAACGGCGCGCTATGGAAACTGCGCTTCTCAGAGATACATCGTATTCGGGGAACTCCTCCGCCGCAAGCTTTGACGCAGAATACACGGAAGCTCCTGCCTCGCTGACTACCATATAGCTTACGGGCTGAGGCAGCTCTTTTATAAGGTCGGCGGCGAACTGCTCGGTCTCACGGGAAGCCGTGCCGTTGCCGATAGAAATAGTCGTAACGCTGTGCTTCTGAATGAGGTCTTTGATTATCTTCTTTGAAAGCTCGATGTTCGTTTTCGGTCCCGGAGTGCAGTAGACCACGTTTGTGTCAAGCACCTTGCCCGTAGCGTCGATAACAGCAACCTTACAGCCCGTTCTGTAGCCCGGGTCAAGACCGAGTATAACGCTGTTTTTCAGCGGCGGTTGGAGAAGTAACTGACGGAGATTTGATGCAAAAACTTTTATGGACTCCTCGGCGGCGTTGGCAGTCATTTCCGAACGCACCTCACGCTCGATGGACGGGAAAATAAGTCTCTTGTAACCGTCCTCGGCAGCGGCACGCACAAGCTCTCCGCAGGGATTGTTCGCCTTGATGTACTTGCCGAAAATTATATCCGTTGCCACCGTTTCGTCAAGGGAGAGAGCGACTTTCAGGAATCCCTCTTTCTCACCTCTGTCAAGGGCAAGAACACGGTGATTAGCCACTTTCGACACAGGCTCGGTATATTCGTAATAATTTGTGTAAACGCTTTCCGCTTCGGGGTCGGACGCCTTGGAAACTATCTCGCCCTTTTCTGACGCGGCGGAACGAAGCTTCTTGCGCAGCTCGGCGTCGTCCGAAATATCCTCGGCGATAATGTCCATTGCGCCCTGAATGGCGGCGGCTGCGTCGGGAACTTCCTTTTCCTCGCTTACAAAGGCGGCGGCTTCCGCTTCGGGGTCGGACGCGTTATCCTGAGCCATAATTATCACAGCAAGCGGTTCGAGACCCTTTTCACGGGCAATGCTCGCTCTTGTACGTCTTTTCGGCTTGAACGGGCGGTAAATGTCCTCGACCTCTACAAGAGTTACGGCGGCGGAAATAGCGTTCTCTATTTCGGGTGTCATTTTTTCCTGCTCGGTGATAGCTGTGCGGACTTCCTCCTTGCGCTTTTCGAGATTGCGCAGATAGGTAAGACGGTCGGAAAGCTCACGGAGTATCTGGTCGTCCAGCGAGCCTGTTACCTCCTTACGGTATCTTGCGATAAAGGGTATAGTCGCCCCCTCGTCTATAAGTCCGATAGTGTTATCGACCTGCTCCTGCCTTAAATTAAATTCTTTGGCTAATTCTTTGTTAATATCCATATTTTATCCTTTCACTGTAAAATGTTTTAAATAAGCACACTATATAGCTATTAGCCTTTAGCCGTTAGCCATTAGCCTTTAGCCATATAATTAAAAGATTTGGGTACTTTTGTACCTTTTGTACCTTTTGTACCCCTGCACCAATATTTAAAAATAAATCGGGGACTTTTCTGCCATGTACCATTTGTACCATGTACCATGAGCTGAAAGCCTTTAGCTATTAGCCTTAGCTTTTAGCTTTAAAATGCACCGATTGCTAAAGGCTAACGGCTAATGGCTAACGGCTTTATTTTACCATGTACCATTTGTACCATTGTACCATGTACCATGAGCCGAAATTTAAAAAAATCTGTCTGATTAATAAATGATACTGTAAGCTAACAGCTAACAGCTTTATAGTAAAACATTTAATTATTCAGCCTGTCTATCCATGAAAACAGCGTCTTTGCTATATCACGGTAAACGGCAAGATTATTCTTTTCGTTCAATACCTCGTGACGCATATTATCAAACAGCCGATGCGATATACTTTCATAGCCTGCCGTGCGGAGGTTCTCTATAGCCTGAAAAAAACGCTTTTCCGACAGCATTACGGGGTCGTCCCTGCCCGATATGAAGCGAATAGGCAGATTCCTGTTCTTCACCTGCCAACCCTTGCCGCTGTATGTCTCTTTTAAAAGGTACAGCAGGGCTTCGTAGCCGTTGAGCGTATAAATGAAGTTGGAACGGGGATTTTCGTTGAACTCCTCCACGACTTCCTTTCGGCTGCATATCCATGAATGAGGGGCAGTCCCGAAATTCTTGTTGAAAAGCTTTTCAGCCGCTTCGCTTACGCTTTCGCTTCGGTAACGGCTCTTTCGGCGTTTGGAAAGCGCGGAGTTTATGGCTCTTATAAGTCCCGAAAATCGGCTGTACGACGGCGAACCGAGAATTATAAGCCCGTTTATTTCATCGTCGTGTTCCTTTAAAAAGCACCTCGCCCCAAGCGAACCCATGCTGTGAGCCGCCATAAAACACGGCAGTTCGGGATATGCCGTGCGTATCATTCGGTTAAACTGAGCTATGTCCGAAACGAAGCCTTTTCCGCCGTTTTTGAACATAAAGCCGAGGTCGTCCTCCGTAACGATACTGCCGCCATGTCCTCGGTTGTCGTGAATAACCGAAATAAAGCCCTGTTCAGCGAGATAGTCCATAAAATCATAGTAGCGTTCCTTATATTCGTTCATGCCGTGAACAAGCTGAACAACGCCGCATACGTCGCCTATCGGAACTGCGGCGGCGGCAGATATTTCAAGTCCGTCAAATTCCGATGTAAAATTTATTTCCTTTAAAGCTGCGTTTATCATAAATTCACCTTCTTTTCATGGCTGACCATAAGCCTTTCTATTATTCTACCATAATTTTTAAAAAAATGCAAGTATTATAATCGCCGCTATTGAAAAAAGCGCATATGTCAAGTAAAAGTAGGCAAACTATAAATACAATAGGCAGCAATTCTCAGGAAACGGCAACTGTTGTACATTCATTGTTCTTGCAATTTCCCCGATGTAGGGACACGGCGTGCCGTGTCCGTTCATAGAAATTACAGGAACATATAATTACAGGTAGAAACGTACAATCGAAATAACCATATATCCGTATTTTTACGTGTCACATAATGCTACGTGCGGACACGGCACGCCGTGTCCCTACATCGGCAGATTACAGCGTAAATAAAAATTGTTGTCTGAAAATTTTTTTCAGTTCGGGGTACGGGTACAAAAGGTACAAAAGGTACAAAAGTACCCAAATCTTTTAATTATATGGCTAAAGGCTAATGGCTAATAGCTAAAGGCTATCAGCTTGGGGTACGGGTACAAAAGGTACAAAAGGTACAAAAGTACCCAAATCTTTTAATTATATGGCTAACAGCTAACGGCTAAAGGCTAAAAGCTAAAGGCTAAAGTTACAAATGTCACTTAAATAATTACAGATGTTACCTTGATACATATTATAATATATAGTATACTCTAAATATAGTCTTATCAAAAAGGAGGACGACCCATGAAACCGATAAAAAATTTTCTTAAAGAAACAATGATTCTTACCGCCGCAGTAATCGGGTGGGGAATTTTACGGCTTATCCGCACAGTGCAGGCTTATTCCAAAAACGACCGAAATAACGGCGGTTGAAATTTCCGATAAAATTCTTTATATGTTTATGAAAATATTGTAAAAAATTATCCTTGACAACTTGCCCCTTTGTATGGTAAAATAGACAAGTAAAAGGGAGTAGCTTCGCCGAAAGCAAAATTCGGCGCTGTCCGCATCGCCATACCCACAGCGAACGCTGTCGGGCGGACAAAGGCTTACAGGCTTTAAGCAAGACTTTTATTGCATAGTACCGAAGCTGAATAAGCGCATTATCTTTCGGCATTACGCAATAAAAGTCTTTTTTGTTTCTCCCACGAAAATATAAGAGCCTGTTCAGTATCTCCTCGCACACGTCTTTTCGGCAAATCTTGCCGAATCCTGCGTCAAAAATCCTTGCCATACGACAGTATGCCTGCGAATTTTTTCCTTGTATTCGACAAAATTATGCTCGAAAATCCGCGCACAATTAGATACTGAACAGGCTCTAAGGAGGAAATAATGAATTATTTTAACCAAGACAAAGACGCCGTACTTAAAGCCCTCGGTTCATCAGCCGAAAAAGGTCTGACCGATGCTCAGGTCACGGAAAGCCGCCAAAAAAACGGCGAAAACGTTATCTCTGAGGAAAAACAAAAAAGCCTGCTCATGATTTTTTTAGAGCAGTTCGCCGATCTCCTCGTAATTATTCTTATCGCAGCTTCGATAATTTCAATGATAAGCGGCGAAATAGGTTCAACTATTGTAATCCTCGTCGTACTTATCATGAACGCCGTGCTTGGTACGGTACAGAACGTCAAGGCGCAGAAGTCCCTTGCCGCTCTGAAAGCAATGGGCGCGCCTGCCGCACGAGTTATCCGAAACGGCAATCAGGTCGAAATACCTGCATCGGAAGTCGTTGTGGGCGATATTCTTCTCATTGAAGCAGGAAACGTTGCCGCCGCCGACGGACGTCTGCTTGAAGCCGCTTCTCTACAGGTGGACGAAAGCGCGCTTACAGGCGAATCGCTGAACGTCACAAAATCTACCGACACTATAAACGCCGAAGAACTCCCGTTGGGCGACCGTGTGAACATGATATACTCAGGCTCGAACATCTCAAACGGACGCGCGGCTGCGGTCGTTACGGGCGTGGGCATGAATACCGAGATAGGCAAAATTGCGTCCCTTATGCAGAACGCCAAAAAGAAGAAAACTCCGTTGCAGGTAAGTCTCGATAAGTTCAGCAAGGCTCTTTCTATCGGCGTTATCGGAATATGCGTGTTGGTTTTCCTGCTCACGTATTTCATCAATAAACAGCCTGTTGTTGACGCTCTTATGTTTGCGGTCGCGCTTGCCGTTGCGGCGATACCCGAGGCTCTCAGCTCTATCATCACAATTTCTCTCGCTATCGGAACGCAGAAAATGTCCAAGCAGAAAGCGATAATCAAGGACTTAAAGGCTGTAGAGGGTCTGGGCTGCGTATCTATCATTTGTTCGGACAAAACGGGTACGCTTACTCAGAACAAAATGACCGTCCGTGACCTTACGTTCCCCTCGGAAAGCGCAAAAAAAGAGCTTCTCATCGCTATGGGACTGTGCAACGACGCCGCAAAATCAGACAACGGCTGGCTGGGCGACCCCACGGAAACTGCGCTCTCCGACTACCTCGGCAACGACGAATATGTCCGCATACGTCAGGAATACCCGAGAATTGACGAGATTCCCTTTGACAGCGACAGAAAGCTTATGACGACCGTTCACATGCTCGGCGGAAAACGTACCGCATTCACCAAAGGAGCTATGGACGTGCTTATGCCGCGCTTAAAGTACGTTATGGACGAAAACGAGATTCGTCCCATAAACATTGACGATATGGCGGCTATCAAGGCGGCTAACCTCAATTACTCCAACAACGGAATGCGAGTGCTTGCCTTTGCGAAAAAAATTCTTGCTTCCGATTCTCCTGTGAACCTTGACGATGAGTGCGATTATATTTATATCGGTCTTACGGCTATGACCGACCCTCCCCGTGAGGAAAGCAAGGCGGCTGTTGCGGAGTGTATTTCGGCAGGCATCAAGCCTATCATGATAACGGGCGACCACAAGCTTACGGCAGTCGCTATAGCCAAAGAGATAGGCATTTTCCACGACGGCGACATCGCTATGGACGGCACGGAAATAGACGCTGTTTCGGACGAGGAGCTGTCCGCAAGACTGGATAAAGTCTCGGTATATGCGCGAGTTTCCCCCGTCCACAAAATACGCATCGTTGAGCTTTGGCAGAAAAAGAACATGGTCGTTGCCATGACGGGCGACGGCGTAAACGACGCTCCTGCTCTGAAAAAAGCCGACGTAGGCGTTGCTATGGGAATTACGGGTACGGAAGTTTCCAAAGACGCCGCTTCTATGATATTAGCGGACGACAACTTCGCAACTATCGTCAAGGCTGTCGCTAACGGCAGATGTATCTACACAAATATCAAAAACTCCATTAAATTCCTGCTTGCAGGAAATGCGGCGGCGATCATCGTAGTTCTCCTTACGACAATATTTAATCTGCCGCTGCCGTTCAATCCCGTTCACCTGCTTTTCATCAATCTGCTGACGGACTCGCTTCCTGCGCTTGCTCTCTGCATGGAACCCATGTTGCCCGACGTTATGAAGAACAAGCCCCGTTCGTCCGACGAATCTATCCTCAACAAAGAAACGATAACATATATACTCGTACATGCCGTAATGATAGCGGCAAGCGTAATGGCGGCGTTCTTCATCGGCAAAAATTCCTCGTCCGACGCTGCAATTTCGGCGGCTATGGCAAGCACAATGGCGTTCTCCGTGCTTTGTCTTGCAAGACTTTTCGAGGGCTTCGACAGCCGCGGAAAATACTCTATCGCCCGTCTTAAAATAATGACGAACAAATTCTCGTTAGGAGCATTTTTAGTCGGAGCGTTACTGCTTGCCGCCGTACTGCTCATTCCTGCGTGCCACGGATTTATGAAAATATCAGACGAATTCACGCTTATCAACCTTGCACAGATAGTAGGACTTGCGTTCATTCCTTTCGCTCTTACTCAGATAGTGCGAATGATTAAGGAATCCTCAAAATGGTACGGTATCCTGCAATACGGCAAAGACCTTTTCGGAAACAAATCTGACAAATAAAATAATTAAAAAGAGCTGCATTTGGTATGCAGCTTTTTTTATTTGATTATTATATTTTAGCCGTTAGCTATTAGCTATTAGCCTTTAGCTAAGGTGTTCGCTTCGCTCACATTATTAAAAAATAGCGGACACCATAAGCTAATGGCTAAAGGCTAACGGCTAACGGCTCATTTAATTACTTAACGGCGTTTTTATCGGTCAAGGAAACGCTCGCTCCTGCGATTGCCCAGAATATAGGCGAAAACGCCGTATTGCTGCAACCTATCAGGAATATCAGTGCGCCCATTGACGTTAGCAAGGTCATGCACAGGGTCATTTTGCTCTTGGATTTTTTGTACCCCTTAAAGCCTATCGCTATCACGCCGATAAGTGTGACCGCAAGAGCTATGGCGGAGGGTATTCCCCGAGTTGCCGCCGTATTGAGGTACTCGTTATACACCCTGTCGAACGTTCCCTTATTGAACATGATTATATCCTCGACCAAAGAATACTCCGAACCCTCTGGACCGTAGGTGTATATCTGCGGATATATCAACTGGTCGGGACCCGTACCCGTTATGGGACAACCGCTGATAATATCGAGTGTCTTGCGGTTGAGGGTATAATAAACGTCGTAGGTGTCGTCAATATCGACTAAATCGGAGTCAACGTTTCCGCTTGAAGTTATTCTGACGTAGCTGTCCGCAAACCACAAAATACGTCCGTCATAAAGTCTGTAGCTGCTTATATTGCCGATAACTCCCGCGTTTACCACGATAACAGCCGCAACAGCAGGCACAATGACCGACAATACCGACAATAGGCTTATCTTCGGAGCTTTTACGGCAAATACGGTTATAACTGCCGCAATTATCGCAAGAACAGCTCCGCAGATACCGATAAACGAATAAGTAAACATTATAACAAATGAGAACACACAGGCGGAAAAAATGCAGAATATCTTTTCTTTTTTTCCCGAAAACAGCACAGCTCCCATGAGAGCCGCCGCTATGGAAAGGCTCAGCACCATCGCAAGGAACAGCGGCGACTGCGAAAGACCTGCTGCCGCGTTTATCTGTATTTTTACCGAAGCCCAGCGGAAGTCGCTCAGTTCGCCCGAAAACACCTGTATCAGGGCGAAAACGCTGTTGAGCAGACCGTTGGCAAGAATGCCGTAAACGAGCGTTTTCCGAGCCTTATCGCCTTTCATCGAAGCGGCGGTAATGAAAAAGCTTATGTAAAAAATTATAGCAAGCAGTCCCTCGCCTCGTCCGGGGTAGCCGTGCAGGGAAACGGTCTTGTCGTAGGAATTTATAAGCGAAATGACCGCCCACAAAAGGGTAACGCCCGTTCCGCACAACGGCAGGAGCAGTCTCTTGCCCACGTACTTTTTCATAACGCCGATAAGGGCAAGCACCATGCCGATAACGCCTGCCAGCGAAAGTCCCGCCGTAATAATGGTGTAGACCTTATTTCCCGATATTACGGGAACTGCGGTTGAAAGCGACGTACACAGACACGCCGCTAAAAGTCCGATAGAAGCGATCTTCGAGTATTTTTCCTCTGTCATGTTGAGTATGAAATTTGATTTCTCCGATGAGTTGAAAAGCTGCTTTGCCATTGTTATTTTCCCTTTCAATAATGTTCAACGCTCTCCGAAAATTTCCGAAGATATATATTTTAATTAATTTGCCGAGACCGTTATTTCGTAGGAATCGCCGTTCTTTTTGCCTATATTTATGGTAATCCCCATGTCTGCCGTGCGGTAGCCGTTAGCGTCGTAGGCTTTGAAATCGGGCGTACTGCCGTCTATTACCGAGCCTGTACGGAGCAGATTATCCGTTTCGTCCGTACCCTCGCCGACGAGCCGTATAAACCGCCTGCCGCTGTTGTTATTGGTCGCTTCATCGTTTCCGACGGCATATTTATAGGTATTGTACCAGTAATCCCCTGTGAGCGTGGCTTCAACGTGATACATTCTCACGCCGCTGCCCGTAGAACGCCACCATTCATCGGTAAGTCCCCTGTTGTTTCCGCTCAGGTCTGTATATTCGAGTATGAAAAATTCCGAGTTAAAATTTTTATTCAAGTCGCCTACAGGTATTATCAGGCAGTTTCCGTCATTGGTCTGACCGCTTTTCAGCGTAAACTTCTTTGTGCCGTCCGATCTTCCGTAGACCTGCACCTGTTCGGGAGCGTACCACCCCAGCATCAGCTTTGAAGCCGCCCCGAAGTCGCATATAGCGTCGTCCATCATCTCAAAGCCTGCCGAACCGTGCATGCCCTGAAAATCGTCCGTGCCGTAGAGGTAATAATCGGGAAGTCCCATGCAATGCCCCATTTCGTGAAGATACGAGCTGTTGAAGTTCCTGTGGTCGTCCGCCGACTCTATCTGAGCGTTGCCCACGATAACATGACCGATGTCCGTACCGTCGGCTCTGTTTTGCGTTTCCCCTCCGAAAACTCCTGCGGAAGCCCACCAGTTTTCGTCGCCGGCGGCGGTCGGAACGCTTATAAGTATAGCGTCTATGACGTTATCGCCGTCGCCGTCAAATTCTGAAAAGTCAACGGACGCGTCAAATTCGGCGATTATTTCGTCCACAAGAGCGACATGCCACGCGTCGCCCTCGTATGCGGCTTTGTTCTGCTTGGTCGTGTAAGTATACGCCTTGCCGTTCAGCTTCATTGCGCCCTTTGAGGAACGCTCGTAAAACGCGCTCATGCTCTCAAAGGGATAGTTCGGGTCGTTCTCGTTGGCATTTCCAAAGACGAATTTCTCGATCTCCGAAGCAGTCGGCATGTAATCGTATTTGCAGTCGGGAAAATCGACGTAGAACACCGCGACCTCAGCCTCTCCCTGCGACGGCAGCGAGCCGTAAAGGTCGTATATCGGCGGAGAAATAAACTCGGGAGCGGCTGTGACAGTCGTAGTCGTAGTAGTCTGAGCCGAAGTTGATACGGTGGTCTGCGGCTGTGTAATTTCTTCTTTCCACTCCCAAACGTCCATTCCGTAACCGCTTGTCAAGACGGCTTTTCTCAGCAGAATAAGGTCGTAAATATCTATCTTCCCGTCCTGATCCATATCGGCGGTCTGGAGGAGCTTCTCGGCAAGGAAACCGTCTTTGCCCTGTAATCCGATAAATTTTCCTACAAGGTCATAGCCGTTTTTTTCCGTAAGACCTTCGCCGCCCAGAAGATGCTTCGTCATTATGACCATATCCGCAACGCCGAGTTTCTTATCGTTGTTCAAATCGCCCAAAAATCCAATCTGTTCCCAACCTGCAAATGAGTTTATTGAGAACGCCGCCGCAGACGCCGCCGCTATGGAGGCTAAACCGACCGCAAGCCTTTTTAATATTCTGAACACATGACCACCCCCGATCGTCAACAGGTATGAAATATTTTCCTAAAAAAATACTGCGGACGTATACCATCCGCAGTAATTCGCTTATTTCGCGTAGTCGGTAACTCGGCTCTCCCTGATAAGGTTGACCTTGATCTGACCCGGATAATCCATCTCAGCCTCGATCTGCTGCGCGATCTGTCTCGCAACAAGCACCATCTTCTCATCGTTGATGACCTCGGGAACGACCATGATCCTGACTTCACGTCCTGCCTGTACGGCAAAGCATTTTTCAACTCCGTTGTAGGAATTGCAGATTTCTTCAAGCTTCTGAAGTCTCTTGATATAGCTTTCGTAATTTTCGCTTCGCGCGGCAGGTCTTGCAGCGGATATTGCGTCGGCTGCCTGAACGATACAGGCGATCACCGTTTTCGGCTCAACGTCATTGTGGTGAGCTTCAACGGCATGGATAACGACTTGGCTTTCGTTGTATTTTTTACATACGTCAACGCCTATCTGTACGTGCGAACCCTCGATCTCGGAGGTAAGAGCCTTACCGATGTCGTGGAGAAGTCCGGCTCGTCTTGCCACGTTTGAGTCAACTCCCAATTCGGCTGCCAGCACTCCGCAGAGTTTAGCGACCTCGATAGAATGGTCGAGAACGTTCTGCCTGTAGCTTGTACGGAATTTAAGCCGTCCGAGAAGCTTGATAAGCTCGTGATTGATACCGTGAACGTTTGTTTCGATGACTGCGCGTTCGCCCTCCTGCTTTATACGGTACTCGACCTCGCGGCGCGCCTTGTCCACCATTTCCTCGATACGGGCAGGGTGGATACGACCGTCGGCTATAAGCTTTTCAAGGGCAATCCTTGCCACCTCGCGGCGTATCTGATCGAAGCATGAAAGCGTGATAGCTTCGGGGGTGTCGTCAATAATAAGATCGACTCCCGTAAGAGTTTCGAGAGTTCTGATGTTACGACCCTCACGACCAATAATACGTCCCTTCATTTCGTCGCTGGGCAGCGGAACAACGGAAACTGCCGCTTCCGAGACCTGATCCGCCGCAACCTTAGCAATGGCAAGAGAGATCTGACTTCTTGCCCTTTCGTTGCATTCGTCCTTGAGCTGCTGCTCGTAGGCGGCTATTTTCACAGCCTTTTCGTGTACAAGATCGTCCTCCAGCTTGGAGAGTATGTATTCCTTTGCCTGATCTTTTGTAAATTCCGAAATACGCTCCAAAACGTCCATTTCGGACTTTTTGATCTGTTCGGCTTCCTTGAGCTTTTCGTCGGCGCTTTTTATCTTCTGATTGAGAGCGTCCTCCTTTTTTTCAAGGTTGTCGGTTTTCTTGTCGAGATTTTCCTCCTTCTGCTGCATACGTCTTTCCTGACGGGACAGCTCGGAACGGCGATCCTTGATCTCGCGGTCGGCTTCGCTGCGAAGCTTGTGTATCTCGTCCTTAGCCTCTATCAAAGCGCTTTTCTTCTTGGTATCGGCGTCTTTTTCAGCGTCGGCGACGATACGTTCAGCCTGTTTTTCCGCAGAGCCGATAACAGCCTCAGCCTCGCGTTTGCGCTGTTCAACGCCGGCAGTCACGCCTTTTTTATAGGCAAGAAAACCGCCTGCTGCCGCGCCGACTATCAAGGCGGCAAGGATCAGTACAATAGCAATAACAAGATCCATACAGTGCATTACCTCCTTCATTAAGGAAATTCCGAAGCGTCGGAAGCTCCTTAGCAATATAGTATAGTTTGTATCATATAACTTATATTGCCGCAGGCGATAAATGCCGCATTATTTTATTTTAATATATATTTATGAAAGACCTATACTCCGCAGTCTTTCGAGTCATTGGACAAAAAGTCCTGATTTTGTTATATATCTTCTCCCGAATGGACTCCCCATCGAAATGATTTAAAACAAAGCTGCATTACTGCCTGAAAGCAATATTTCTGCAAAATACAACATAATTTATTATACACTTTTTTCACAGGATTGTCAATAGCTTTTCGTCAGATTATTACAAAACGGCAAAATTTAATTTTAATAACCAATTCATAATCTGTTTCACTCAAACAAATTTCATGTCTTAAAGTTTAATTATTGTGCATTTTAACGGTAATTAAGTCTTTTTTTATAAAAAAGGTTGAAAATTTTTTTATGCTGTGATATAATAATTCTTGATAGGCTTTTGGCTGTTTTTGAAAATTTGGCTTGACTGCGTGCCGCAAATGCAGTCGGATGGGAGTTTCTATGTTCAATTTTGATATGCTTACAACTTTGGAGCTTACGGAAGTCGAAAATCCGAGCCTTTTTCCGTTCCCCGCTCCGCTTCATATAGGCTTTGTCATCGTCGCTGTAATTTTCTTTCTGTTCAGATTTTTTACCGATAAGAAGCCCTTTCAGCTCATCATGGCAATTGCCGTTCCGATCTCGCTCCTGCTTCGTTTCGAGCTGAGCCGTCAGGGATTTTACATTGTCGGCGCGGTAGAACTGCTGCTCCTCATCGCCGCAGCCGTAACATCTGTAATATTCAAGAAAAAAGATACGGAAGCCGCCGAACCTGCCGTTGAAACAGCGGCTGAAAGCTCCCCCGAAGAAAAGTCCGAAGAAGAATGAAAACTGTTATCCTCGATTGGGCGACCATGTGTTCGGACGGCGACCTCTCCCCCGAAGTATTCGGAGAATTTGGCGATATATCGGTATATCAGCTTACCGAACCCCATGACGTTGCCGAACGTATAGGCGATTCCGACATCGTGCTTTGCAATAAGGCGGTCATAACGAAAGAGATCATGGATAGTTGTCCGAAACTGCGGTATATCGGGCTTTTCGCCACAGGCTTCAACAATATCGACATTGAATACGCCGCCAAAAAGGGCATTACGGTCTGCAACGCGGGGCAGTATTCGACCAATGCCGTTGCGCAGCAGGTTTTTGCCTATATACTGGACTTTTGCAGCCGTATACGGAGCTACGATACAGCCGTCAAAAACGGCGAATGGGAAAGTTCCCCGTGTTTTTCTTATTTTCCCATTCCTACCGCCGAGCTGAACGGCAAAACGCTGTCAATTATCGGCTTCGGCTCTATCGGCAGACGTGCGGCGGAGATCGGGAACGCTTTCGGTATGCGTGTCCTCGTGAATACGAGAACAGTCCCCGAAAACTGCCCTTATGAAGTCTGCGACAGGGACGCAGCCGTGAAAAATGCGGATTTTCTCACGCTCCATTGTCCCCTGACAGCCGATACAAAACACATGGTAAACGCCGATTTTCTGCGTAAAATGAAGTCCTCGGCGGTACTTATCAACACCTCCAGAGGAGCGGTCGTAAATGAAAAAGATTTAACTGACGCTCTTAACAGCGGTACTATCGCAGGGGCGTATCTCGACGTTCTCGAAAAAGAGCCGATGTCTCCCGACACTCCCCTGAAATTCGCCAAAAACTGCGTAATTACGC
>Ga0129308_1001149_pt1 | contig 30034 bp, 29 predicted proteins | sample L827metagenome_FD_94440 | JGI IMG/M metagenome (GOLD analysis project Ga0129308, IMG submission 94440) | Ring-tailed lemur group fecal microbial communities from Wisconsin, USA - L827 metagenome | ecosystem: Host-associated > Mammals > Digestive system > Large intestine > Fecal | place: USA...
GCTTTGTGAGAGCTATCCCGTGCCGGTATGCCGGATCGGCATCAATGACGTGTTCGGGGAGTCGGGCTCTGCGGGCGCGCTGCTGGTGAAGTATGAGCTGGACGGCGAAGGCGTTTACAAAAAGGTAAAAGAATTTTTAAAATAAGCTTGTGATGAAGAGGTTTATCTCATGGAAAATATTTTAGCTCCCTCAATTTTGGCCGCGGATGTGATGCGGCTGGGAGAACAGGTGAAGGCGGTTTCTTCGGCCGGCGCCAAATATCTGCATATTGATGTGATGGACGGCGTTTTTGTGCCTTCTCTTTCCTATGGCGTATGCGTGGTGGAATCCATCCGCAAGTCCTGCGATATGGTATTGGATGTGCACCTCATGATCGTGGAACCCCATAGATATATAGAAGCCTTTGCCAAGGCGGGGGCTGATATTATTACCGTACATCTGGAAGCATGTGTGGATGTGAGGGAGACCATTGATCAGATTCACAGCTTCGGATGTAAGGCGGGACTTTCCATAAAGCCGGGAACGCCGGTGGAAGCGGTGGAGGAATATCTGGATAAGATAGATCTTTTGCTGATCATGTGCGTGGAACCCGGGTTTGGCGGGCAGAAATATTTTCCGGCATCCACGCAGCGCATCCGCTGTGCGGCGGAGATGATCGCGCAGAAAGGGCTGCAGATAGATCTGGAAGTGGACGGCGGCATCACCACAGGCAATGTGCGGGAGGTGCTGGGCGCCGGGGCTAACGTGATCGTGGCAGGTTCAGCCGTATTTAAGAATCCGGGGCCGGATGCAGCGGCCCTGATGGAGATTCTGAGGGAAAAGCAGAAAGAAAAGTGAACAAAACTCCCTGTTATGCTTGACAGGGAGTTATTTTTTACCTATTATTAAAACAGTTTTAAAATATATTTAAAAAGGAGGGTGCAAGCATGGCATTCACGAGTCTTGTGAAAAATTTAAACGAGCGGCAGGTGATCGGATGTATGCGTGACGGCTGCATGTATACGAAGCAGGAGCTGGCGCGCAGAACCGGGTTAAGCTTTCCCACGGTCGGGAAGCTGGTGGATGAGCTGGTGGAAAGAGGCATGCTTTTGTTTACAGGAGTGGACGAAAGCAGCCAGGGAGGGCGGAAAGCCGGATTATACAGGCTGGACGGGGATTTCGCTCATACGCTGCAGCTCTTTTTACAGGGAGAGAAGGTCTTTTATACGGTCAGCGATGCGACGGGAGAGCGGATCAGCGGGGGAGTGTCCGCGGCGGAGGGCAGGCAGTATGCGGCAGAGCTGCTGAAATCTGCGATCATGCGGATGCGGGAGCGCGATGAGAGGATACAGGCCGTATCGGTGGGGGTACCCGGCGGGGTCAGCAAGGGAAAGGTCTGCTACATAGACGGTTATGAAGCGTTAAAAGGGAGGGAGCTGGAAAAGGAGCTTTCCGATTGCGCGGGGGTTCCTGTATGCGTAAGCAATAATATGAATGCGCTGGCCTTCGGGCTTGCGGCAAACGGAGCGGGGAGCATGGAAAACCTGGTGTGCATTCATCTGGCGGATACCGGGCCGGGCTGCGGCGCCGTGGTGAACGGCAGGCCTGTGGAAGGATTCTGCGGCTTCAACGGAGAAGTGGGATTTATGCCCCTGTTTGGGGAGCGGACGCTGCAGGATGTGGCGATGAGTGATTTTGAAGGTGTCAGCCCCGGCGAATTTCTGGGAAAGCTGATCGTGTGTGTTTGCACGCTGTTAAACCCTGCCGGCGTGATCCTGTATATTGAACGGGACTGGAAGGGGGTAGAGGAGGAAACTCTTGCGTGGTGCCGGAGGTTTATGCCTGTCGAGGCCGTTCCTCAGCTCACCTTTGCCGGAAGCTATCAGGAGGACTATTTGCATGGGTTGACGGTGATCGGGACAGAAATGCTGTTTTCCCATGGAACGGCAGTATGAATGCAGATGGATTGGCGGAGAGAATGACGCGGGAGCCTGCAGCACGATGCATCTTCAGATTTGCGTTGCCGCTCATGTTTGGAAATCTTTTCCAGCAGGTTTATACATTTGCTGATACGGTGGTAGTGGGGCAAAAGCTTGGGATGAACGCGCTGGCGGCGCTGGGAAGCACAGAGTGGATGGTATTTCTGGCATTTGGCGCTATACAGGGGATGACAGGCGGTTTTTGCGTGGCGGCGGCACAGGCGTACGGAGGGAAAAGCTTCAGAAAACTGGGTTGTGCCGTGTTCAACGCAGGCATGCTTTCGGTCATTATGGCGGGAATCTTTACTGCGGTGGGGCAGACTATGATCGGTTCTCTTGTGACAATTCTTGGAACGCCCGGAGAAATCCGGGAAATGGCCGGACTGTACCTGAAATGGCTGTACGCGGGTATTCCGGTGACCTTTGCCTATCATCTGGGGGCGGCTGTTCTACGCGCCCTGGGAGACAGCAGAACACCCTTTTGGGCCATAGCGCTGGCTTCGATGTGGAATATTTTGCTGGATTTGTATCTGGTGATGTTATTTGACTTTGGAATTGCCGGAGCAGCGGGGGCAACCGTGATATCACAGTTGCTGGCGGCAGGATTTTGCTGGAAAAGGATTGCAGAGGAACCGGCACTGAAAGGGCATTGGAGAAGCGGGCCGGAGTGGAGGATGGCAAAAGAACAGCTTCAGCTGGGGCTGTCAATGGCGTTTCAGAGCATGATCACGGCATTTGGCGGGTTGGTGGTGCAGTCGGCTGTGAACAGCTTTGGAGTGGTGTTTGTGGCAGGATATACGGCGGCCAATAAGCTGTATGGATTGCTGGAAACAGCCGCCTCTTCCTATGGTTATGCGGTTGTGACATTTGTGGGACAGAACGTGGGAGCGCGGCGGTCTGAGAGAATCCGGCAGGGCATGAGATCCGCCGCTGTGCTGGGATGTCTGACCGCTGTATTGATGTCGGCCGTGATGCTGTTTGGAGGGACAGGGATTTTGAAATGTTTTCTTTCGGGAGAGACGGCAACGGTGGTGCAGTCGCTTAAAATCGGCACGCGATTTTTGAGGGTGCTTGCGGCATTTTTCCCTTTTTTATATTTGCTCTACATTTTGCGGGCCGGAATACAGGGGCTGGGAAATGGCCTGATTCCGATGCTTTCCAGTGCAATGCAGCTGATTATGAGAGTCGGATGCGCATTGTTTGTGACCCGGCTCATGGGCTGTGCAGCGCTGTTCTGGGGAGAAGCGGCAGCCTGGCTGGGCGCGGATCTGCTGCTGTTGCTTTTCTGGAAAAGAACATACCTTCATGTAGTCTCATCGATGAATGGGGAGTTATAAGCGATTTGTTGTCTGGTGTTACAGAAACATAACCACGATGGGGATCGTGATGACGGACAGCAGCGTGGTGAGGACGATCGTCCTCGCCAGCTCGTCCGCGGCCAGCCCATGCTCTCTGGAGCTCATCAGCGGCAGATTTCCGCAGGGAACCGCCAGCAAAAGGGCGGAGGTTCCAAGCAAAAGCGGATTGGTCACGAACAGCTTTAAAAGAAATACAAACCCGATGGGCAGCAGGATCATTCTCAGGGCAACGAAAAGATAATCCTTTTTGTGACAGAAAATCTCCTTTAGGGGAATTTGCGCCACGGAAACGCCCAGCACGATCATGGAGAGGAAGGTGGTTGCCCGTCCTGCGTAGGTTACGGTATCGGAGATGACCATCGGCAGGTCAAAATCAATGAGATAGAGAAGGATCGTGAGCAGCGAGGAGACTGTTCCGACATTGATGATTTTGGAAAGAAATTCTTTGATGCCGGTCTGGCTTTTCTCTCCGGCCGCTCTTTGTATGATGCTGACTCCGGTAGTATAAAAGAGCAGATTGTAAACCACGCAGTTGATGGAAACATAAACCAGAGCATTGGTGCCGAGCACTGCGGAAACGAGAGGAATCCCCAAAAATCCCACATTGCCGTACACAGTCAGAAAATGGTACATGTAGCGGGAGCTTTTCTCAATTCGCATAATCTGCGGTATCAGCCAGCCTGCTATAAGCAGCAGGGCGTAAATGAGAACCGTGATCAGGAGTGCGTGGAGCATCTCGCCGAATGTCAGGGTAGTTTCCTTGTCGAAAGCAGAGCATAATATTGTCGCGGGATTACAGATGTTGACCACCAGCCCGGAAATATGGCTGGAAGATTGGTTGCTGAGCCTGTTTTTGCGAAACATCATATAGCCGGTCAGGATGATGATGAGCATGACGCACATCTGACCGATAACAATCGTAATATCCATAAGTACCTCCGAAAAATCATTGACAGACTATTCGTAATTATAGCAATGATTCGGCGGAATGGGAAGAAGAAAATGTTTTAAACATTTGTGACTTTTTGAAAAGCCTGTTTGTCTAATATATGCAGGAGAAAAGCTGACGCTTTTTGGCCTGCTGACTGTGCGCACAGGAGGACTGCTTCATGCAGAATAAGGAAACGATGGATTTAATAAAGAAAGCAAAGCGGCAGGATGCGGATGCTTTTGCGGAACTGATGCAGTTATATATGAAAGATTTGTATCGGGTTGCGCTGGCTATTTTGATGAATGATGAAGATGCGGCTGATGCGATCCAGGATACGATTCTGGTCTGTTGGGAAAAGCTGAATACGTTGAGACAAGAACAGTATTTCAAGTCATGGATGACAAGAGTTTTAATCAATAAGTGCTATGACATTCGAAGCAAAGCGCTTCGGATGGTGGATCTGGAATCGTATGAGGAGCCTTCGGCAGAGGATGAGTACAATCTGGAATACAAGGAGGCCCTGTCTTTACTGGATGAAAAATACCGGTGCGTAATGACTTTATTTTACAGTGAGGGATATCATATCGATGAGATATCAGCGATCCTGGAAATTTCCGCAAGTGCTGTAAAAACAAGGCTGCGGCGGGGAAGGGAAAAGCTTGCGCGGTATTACGGAGAGGATGGAAAGGAGTAATGCTCATGGAAGATAAGGAAGTCAAAATCTTTACAAGTGATATCGAAGTACCTGCAGTGGTTCAAAAGAAAGCGGATGCCGCCTTTGCTCAAATCAAAAAGGAGCGGATGGATGCGATGAATGAACAGAAAAGAGATACCAGGACTGAGAGCGGAAAGAAAAAGATATTGAAATATCTGAAGCCGGTGATCGCGGCGGCAGCCTGCGCAGCGCTCATAGCGGGGGGTGTGCTCGGCGTCAATGTAGGCAAGGATTATGATAGCCCGGACTTTGCAGTAAACAGCAAAAATAATGGAGAACAGGTTTTGGAGGAAGCCACACAGGGAAATCCGTTTGTACTGACGGTATATGCGAAGGAACTGGAGCCGGGAAATCCCATACCGTTAGTGCTGCAGGAGGGCGGTTTAGGGCGTGCTTATGTATTTGGCGGCAATGAAGAGGGGAATGTTAACTATTGCATCAATACTGATTTTTCCTGTCAGGGGGAAAATATTGAGCGCGTGGGTTACAGTGTTGATCACGGCGCCTTTCAGATCATACAGCCAATCGATCCGGAAGACAGAATTGTGGTAGAAGGGCAGATTTATAACGGAGAATTGAATACGGGAAGTATCGGAGGCGGTTATGAGGAAAATCTGGATGTACAGCCTGAATTATATGAAACCGTGTTATATCAGTCCTTCATTTTAGATTATGACAGACAAAATGACGAAAACACTTGGATCAATATCTGTAATGAGATTGCGGACGGCGGAGAAATCATGGATTTGATCTGGGGAGCGGAAACTTCTCTGGAGAGAGAGAATGAAGGAATTAACAAGATGCTGGATCATGTCATAATAACCTGTACCGCCTACTATTCGGACGGAACCGCTCAGTCCGTGGATATTGAGGTGGGAAGCCGGGTCATGACTTATGAAGAGGCGGGCGAGCCTTCCGGCAAAGGAAAGATACCCCAGGATACGAAGGGCACATTCATCACTTTTGAAGTGAAATGAAAAATTTCAAACATGACATAATGCTGTCGTGTTCTTTGAAGTATCATGGGGAAAAGAAATGCATATGCCGGGCGACACAGATTGGGGCGGACCGTCTGCATGGCACGGCAGAATCAGCCAGAGTGAGAGGAGAAAACAGCATGAAAAAAGAATTCAGTCATGTACCGGAAACGATTGATGAGAAGGAGCTTTACGGATTTTCCTGGATGGAGCATGTTACGGCAATTCCGTCTCCACTGTTAGTGGTAACAAGCTATAAGGAGAACGGCAAAACCAATGCGACCATGCAGTCCTGGTCAACCTTCGCAAATGACAACGGGTTTTACTGCATTTTCGGCAGCGTATATAAAGGAGGGCATATGTATGCCAGCATAAAACAGCGCGGCTGCCTGGTCATCAATTTTCCCTCTGCGGATATTTACGCAAAATGCTTAAAGACCATTGAAAACAACGGATATGAAAACGATGAGATCGAAATGTCCGGGCTGACGGCCGAAAGGGCGAGCCTGGTGGATGCGCCCCGGATTGCAGAGTGCTTTTTGAGTCTGGAATGTGAGTATGTGTGGGAAAAGGAAATTGTGCCCGAAAGCGGCAGCGTGGTGATGTGCGTGAAGGTGGTCAATGTATGTATGGAAGAGGACCGTTTCAACGCAGAGAAGAAGGGACGCTACGGCGAAAGCGGCTATCTGTACAATATTCACTCGCCCAGAAATCCGGAGACAGGAAAGACGGAAAAAACCTACATCGGCATTTTGCAGAAATATAAGGCTGAGGAGGAACTGTAGACAGAAGCTGCGGCTCCTGATATGGCAGGCTGCGCATGAAAGCCTAGTGTCTCTTAAGTCTTGCGGTAAATTATGTGATGGTTGTGCTGCACTTAGAGTAACAGATCGGTAGTTATGGAAAAGGAGAATAAAAATGCAGATTGTACCTACGCTAAATTTTGGAGGAAATTGCCGGGAAGCGATTCATATGTATGAAAAGGCGCTTAACGGAAAAATCAGTTGCCTAATTACATATGGAGAAGCGAATGACCCTGCATATAATCCATTGCTGAAAGAAAATCAAAAAGAGTATATATATCATTCGGAGCTTGTATTTGACAATCAAAGAATTATTATGAGTGACCATGTGGATATTGAATTTCAAACGTGTTATTCAAATTTCCTTACCATTATGTTTGATACGAAAGAGGAAGTCCGGCAGGCGTATGAAATCATGAAAGAAGGAAGCAAAACAATATATCAAATGGAAGCTACACCTTATAGTTCTTGTCGGGTAGTTTTTGTAGATAAATTTGGAATTCGTTGGGGAATTATGACTGAGCAGACAGAGCGGTAAACTCCAGTTTGTCGGAAAAATATGGTTGTGAAACAATGTTACGCTTTAGAGTGTTGATCCACCATTTTACGGAAAGAAAATTATATGCTATAATGAAGGAGCCGCTGCACAGGAGTGCAGCGGCTCCGCTGCTTCGCAACAAGCGGAGCGGTTGCGAAGGTTCCCGAGAACCGCTGCTTCGCATATAAAGGAGGGATTACTGAAATGAAGGAACAGACACCATTTGCAGAACACGGAAGGCTTACCGTGAAAGGAACAGCGCTGTGCGACAGCCATCAGAAGCCATATCAGCTGAAAGGGGCCAGCACGCTGGGGATCGTATGGTATCCGCAGTACATTAATAAAGCAGCCTTTGAAACGATCCGGGACTGGGGCGGCAATTTGATTCGGCTGGCAATGTATACGCAGGAGGAGGACGGCTATCTCTCCGGCGGGGATCAGGAGTATCAGAAGGGCCTGATCGATACAGGCGTGCGGGCTGCGACGGAGCTTGGAATGTATGTGATCGTCGACTGGCACATTTTAAGCGATGGAAATCCCAATACGCATAAGGAAGAAGCAAAACTGTTTTTTGAGGAAATGACAGGGAAGTATGCAGGATATGATAATGTTCTGTATGAAATCTGCAACGAGCCGAACGGGGATGTGACCTGGGAGGATGTGAAGGCTTTTGCGGAGGAGGTCATACCGGTGATTCGGAAGAATGCGCCGGAGGCAGTGATCATCGTGGGGACGCCGAACTGGTCGCAGGATGTGGATATTGCGGCAGAGAATCCTCTTGAAGGAAACAATCTGATGTATGCCTGCCACTTCTACGCAGCAACCCATAAGCAGGGTCTGCGGGATAAGGTGCAGGCGGCACTGGATCGGGGACTTCCTGTTTTTATCAGTGAGTACAGCATCTGCGATGCTTCCGGAAACGGGGATATTGATTACGGGGAGGCAGAAAAATGGGCGGCATTCATGGATGAAAGAAGGTTAAGCTATGCCCAGTGGAATCTGGCGAACCGGAATGAGACCTCTTCCATGATCCGTGTGGAATCCGAAGCGGTGTCCGGCTGGCAGGAGGAGGATCTGACGGAGACCGGGCGTTGGCTGAAGGAACGGTTAAAGGGTGGAAGCGGCGATGCTGAAAGTAAAATTTTATGATGCTGCGGCGGATGAACTGCTGAAATTTGCGGTAATTATTGCAAAATCTGAAGGAAAATGGGTTTTTTGCAAGCACAGGGAGCGCGATACGCTGGAGATCCCGGGAGGACACCGGGAAGCGGGGGAAGCGGTTGAAGAGACGGCGGTCAGGGAATTACAGGAGGAAACCGGGGCGATCGATTTTACGATCCAACCTGTCTGCGTATATGCCGTCTGCAGGAAAGGGCAGAAAGACAGGAACTGGGAGGAAAGCTGCGGCATGCTGTATTTTGCAGATATTGTAAGTTTTGAGCCGGAGCTTCACAGTGAAATCGAAAGGATCGAGCTGCTGGACGAACTGCCCGGGAACTGGACTTATCCGCTGATCCAGCCTGAATTGATCCGGGAAGCGGTAAGGAGAGGAATATGCACAGAATCGGCGTGATTTCAGATACCCATGGCATGCTGCGGCAGGAGGTAAAAGATGTTCTGAAAACCTGCGATGTGATCCTCCATGGCGGGGATATCAATAAGCAGAGCGTCCTGGACGAGCTTTCCCGGATCGCAGAGGTTCATGCTGTGAGAGGCAATAATGATAAGGAATGGGCACAATACATTGAGGAATGTTGGCAGGCGGAATTGTATGGAATCCGCTTCGTGATGATCCATAAGATCAAAATGCTGCCGGAGGATATTGGAGACTGGGATGTGGCTGTCTATGGACACTCTCATAAATATGAAGAGAAAAGGAAGGGCGGCAGGCTCTGGCTGAATCCCGGAAGCTGCGGCCCGAGGCGCTTTGGGCAGCCCGTCACCATGGCGGTGATCGAGGTATCGGATGCGGGAGATTTTGAGGTACAAAGGATCGAATGGTCCGCCGCACAAAAACAGCCGGAGCTGACAGCAATGTCACAAAAGGACAGAAGCAAGCTGGTGCAGAGGGTGATGAAGGAAACGGATAAGGGAACGCCTGTGAAAGAGATCGCGCACAGATGTGGGATTGAAACGGAACTGGCAGAGCAGATATGCAGACTCTATCTGACCCATCCCGGCGTGGATGTGCAGGGGATTTTAAACCGGATGGAATTGGGAAACAGGCGGTAACGGTTCAGTCGAAGGCTGAACCGTTACCACGGTACCTATACGACGAGGAGACAACAGACATGTATATATTGGTCACACCGCCGGTCAATGACCGGCAGAAGGAAAAACTGACGGCGGCGGCGCCGGAGCATGAATTCGTCTTTCACATCAAGGACAAAGTGACAGAAGAAGATTTGAGAAAGGCGGATATTATCCTGGGCAATCTGCGCGATCCGGGGAAGCTGGCGCTCTGTCAAAATCTGAAATGGATTCAGTTAAATAACGCGGGGACGGAAGGTTACTGTGAGCCGGGGATCTTGCCCGAGGGAGCAATTCTGGCCAATTCCACGGGAGCCTATGGGCTGGCGATCTCCGAGCACATGATCGGCTGTCTGTTCGAGCTGCGCAAAAAGCTGCATCTGTATTATAAGAACCAGCTTGCCCATGACTGGAAGTCAGAAGGCTTTGTGGGCGTGGTGGAGGGCTCTGCCGTGCTGGTCATCGGCCTGGGGGACATAGGAAGCACCTTTGCGCGCAAAATGAAAGCGTTGGGCTGCCGGATCATCGGCGTGAAAAGAAGGGTGGGAGAAAAACCGGAGTGGGTGGACGAACTCTATGGAATGGAGGAGCTGGAGCACCTTTTGCCGCAGGCGGACGTGGTGGCCATGAGCCTGCCCGGCAATCCCTCCACCTACCATGTGCTGAACCGTGAAAGGATCGCCATGCTGAAAGAAAATGCTGTGGTGATCAATGTGGGAAGGGGAACGGCGATCGATACCGATGCCCTTTGCGATGCGCTCTGTGACGGAAAGATTGCGGGGGCGGCGCTGGATGTCACCGACCCGGAGCCCCTTCCGGCCGGGCATCCTATCTGGAACGCGCCCAATGCGCTGATCACGCCCCATATTTCCGGGGGATTTGCCCTGCCGGAGACGCTGGAGCAGATCGTGGAGCTGTTTGCACGGAATCTGAGACGTTACCTGGCAGGAGAAAAGCTGGATAACGTGGTGGATCTCATGACCGGATACAAAAAATAAAGGTTGGGTGCGAACAAAACTGTTGACAGTTTTACAAAAATCCGTTACACTTTTCTTTGATAAGAGACAAAGGCGTCCTGCTTATGAGCAGGGCGCCATTTTTTGTGGCGTGTGTCCGGCGAAGCCGGATCACACTTGCCTGCAAAGGAATGGTGATGGTATGACAGAAACTTTAAACATGGACCTGTATGCCCGGACGGATACGGTGAATGAACTGTTGGCGCGCTATGGCGTGAAATTCGGCATCTACAAAAACGGCACATTTCGGGAGCAGCTCTTTCCCTTTGACTCGGTGCCGCGCGTAATCGCGAAGGAAGAATTTGCTTACCTGGAGCGGGGACTGAAACAGCGCGTGACGGCATTGAATCTGTTCTTAAAGGACATATACAATGAGAAAAAAATTCTGAAGGATAAGGTGGTGCCGGAGGAATTTATCTATGCGTCCAGCGGGTATCTCGCCCAGTGCGAGGGAGTGGTGCCGCCCAAAGGGGTCTATTCCCATATTTCCGGCATTGATCTGGTGCTGGGAAAGGACGGTGTATGGTACATATTGGAGGACAATCTGCGCGTGCCTTCGGGAGCGTCTTATCCGATGATCGCCAGAGAGCTTTGCAGGCGTTCCAGTCCGCGCACCTTCCAGAGCATTTCCATTGCGGACAACAGAAACTATGCGGATCTTCTGAAAAAGACGCTGGATTATGTGAACACCGGAGGGCTGACCGTGGTGATGACGCCCGGCCGGTACAACGCAGCCTATTTTGAACATTCCTATCTTGCGGAGCGGATGCATGAGCCGTTAGTGACCTACAATGATCTGGTGGTGGAAAACGATCATCTCTATTTTGTGGGCTACGACGGAAAGAAGGAGCAGGTGGGCGCAGTCTACCGCCGGATCTCCGACGAATATCTTGATCCGATGAACTTCAACAGGGAATCCGTGATCGGTGTCCCTCACATTTTTGATATTTACAGAAAGGGCAACGTGGCGCTTGTGAACGCGCCGGGCAATGGCGTTGCGGACGATAAGGGAATCTACTATTTCGTGCCGAAAATGATCAAATATTATCTGGGCGAGGAGCCGATCCTTCACAATGCGCCCACTTATCTGCCCTATTATGATGCGGATATGGAATATGTGCTGGATAAGTTTGATAATCTGGTGCTGAAGGATGTGGCGGAAGCGGGCGGCTACGGTGTCGTGTTCGGAAGCAAAATGTCCGCAAAGGAGAAGGAGGATTTCATCGCGCTTCTCAAAAAGGAGCCCCGCCGCTTCATCGCGCAGGAAGTCATCGATTTCTGCGACCTGCCGATCCTGGAGAAGGAGGGGACGGTGGACCGAAAGGCGGATCTGCGCGCATTTGTGCTTTCGGGTGAAAAGCCTGTGGTATGGAAGAGCGGCCTGACCCGGTTTTCCAGAAATCCGGATTCTTTCATCGTTAATTCATCTCAGGGAGGAGGATTTAAGGACACATGGGTGTTAAATCAGTAGAAAATATGGACCGCCTGTATTGGCTGGGCAGGTATTCTGAGCGGGTTTATACGACGCTGAAATTATATGGGGTTCGTTTTGACAGCATGCTGGAGGAGGGCATCGAAGGGTATGACGAGTTCTGCCATTCCCTGGAGATTCCCAATATTTATACATCTGCAGAGGATTTCAGACAGAAATATCCCTTCGGACAGGAGGATCCCAATTCGATCTACAGCAACTTAAAACGGGCCTACGATAACGCGATTGAGCTGCGGGAGGAGATCGGCAGCGAGACGCTGGCCTATATCCAGCTTGCGGTTTATGGACTCAACAAAGCGGCGAAAAGTGAATCGCCGATGATTGAATTTCAGAATATACTGGATGACATTCTGGCCTTCTGGGGCATTGTGGATGATCAGATTGAAGATGAGGATACCAGGAATATCATTAAAGTAGGAAAAAGGGTGGAACGGATCGATCTGTACGCGAGATCAGGGATCGACCGGGATTCCATGATCCGGGAAGTGCACCGTCTGTGCGGCAGGATTGACCGATGCAGTCTTCATTATAACAAAGGGGTGCTGGAACACCTTAAGGAGCTGATCGCATCGGAGAAACTGGATTATCCGGCAATCGTCAGGGAGATCGAGAGAATTTTGGAGGTATAGGTTGAAAAACCATCGGAGGTTGCCCTTTGAAAACGCTGAAATATCGTTATTATCTCAAAATAGAGTTTGACCGGCCGGTGACGCAGCACAGCTTTACGGTGCGGTGTATGCCCCAGTCGGATGAAAGGCAGATGCCCCTGCAACAGAATATTTCCATTTTGCCAAAGGAATTCCTGTGTGAAAACAGGGATTCCTTTGGTAATACCTATTTTTTTGGAAGGGCAAAAAATCCGCATACGCTGTTTGAGGTGGTTTCGGAGGGGCTGATCCGGACAGGATTGTCAGAGACGGTCAGAGCCGGAGAATCCTATCGTTTGGGCATGTTTGCACCGCAGACGAAGTACACGGTACCGGGGGACGGATTATGCTCGTTTTTCAAAAGTCTGGGAGTGCCTAAAGCAGGGAGCAATCTGGATAAGGCGCTTTATCTGATGGAAGCGCTGTATGATAATTTTTCTTATGTACAGGGGAAAACCGATATTTCTACCACGGCAGAACAGGCGTGGCAGCTGGGGTGCGGGGTGTGCCAGGATTATTCCCACATTTTGCTTTGCCTCTGCAGAATGGCCGGAATTCAGGCCCGCTATGTGGCAGGAATGCTGATCGGTGAGGGGTTAAGCCATGCCTGGGTGGAAATTGCCCAAAACGGGAGATGGTATGGACTGGATCCCACCAACCATATCCGGGTGCTGGAGGATCATATCAAAATATCCCACGGAAGAGATTATGCGGACTGTCTGATCAACCAGGGCGTCTTTACGGGAATGGCGAAACAGACGCAGGTGGTCAGCGTTTGCGTGGAAGAGGAATGAAGGAATACAGCAGTGTGGCAGGAAAAATATGTAACAGCTTTGAAAGGAGTAGGGTTATCAACATGATGATGACAGTTGCGAGCGTTCCTCTGCCGGTGGATGAAATGCTCGAAATTAAGAAGAACCGGTTTTGCCCCAAAGACGGCGGCAACGGGAGAAGAATCTGTATTGTGACAGGAATCCATGGAGACGAGCTGGAAGGGCAGCTCGTTTGTTATGAGGTGGCAAAAACCATCCGGGAAAATCCGGAGAGGCTGCGCGGAACAGTGGATATCTATCCGGCCTTGAATCCGCTGGGAATTGATTCTGTGACCCGCGGCATTCCGGGGTTTGATCTGGATATGAACCGGGTGTTTCCGGGCGCGCCGGACGGCTCCATGACGGAGTACGTGGCAACCAGAATTGTGGAAGATCTGGTGGGTGCGGATCTGTGCCTGGATATTCATGCCAGTAATATTTTTTTGACGGAGCTGCCCCAGATCCGCATCAATGAGCTCCATAAGGAAAAACTGGTACCCCTTGCGATGGAAGCTAATGTGGATTTCGTCTGGGTGCATGGCGCCAATACAGTGCTGGAAGCTACATTGGCGCACAGCATGAACAGCAGAGGCGTTCCCACGCTGGTGGTGGAAATGGGCGTGGGGATGCGGCTGACCCCGGAATACGGGACACAGCTGACAAAGGGGATTTTTAATCTCATGCGGAAGCTGAAGGTATGGGACGGTGAAGAGGAAGAAATGAGAACGCCTATCGTATCTGCAGATCCCGATGAAGTCTGCTATTTGAATGCGCCGGTTTCGGGCATCTTTTTAAAAGAAAAGGAGCACGGCAGCATGGTGCGCGAAGGAGAGGAGATAGGAGCGATCCTGAATCCTTTTACGGGAGAAAAAATGGAGCGGATTGTTGCACCGCATGACGGTCTGCTGTTTACGATCAGGGAATATCCGGTGGTGGATGAAGGCTCTTTGCTTGCGCGGATTCTGGTGAAGGAGGGGCTTGCGTGATGGAAAAAGAACTGGTTTATAAGATACCGTCCCTTTATCGGGATGATTTCCGCATCCATGGTTATCGTTTCGGAAGCGGGAAAAAAGCGCTTTGTGTGGTAGGAAGCCTGCGCGGAAACGAGTACCAGCAGATTTATACCTGTTCCCGGCTGATCATGCGCCTGAAGCAGTTGGAGGAAGAGGGACGCCTGAATGGGGAAAAAGAAATTCTGGTCATCCCGTCCCTGAATCCCTGTTCCATGAATATTGAAAAGCGGTTCTGGCCTACGGACAATACGGACATAAACAGAATGTTTCCGGGATACAACCTGGGAGAGACGACCCAGCGGATTGCTGCCGGGGTCTTTGACGTGGTCTCCGCCTATGAAAACGGCATTCAATTCGCCTCTTTCTACATGCCGGGGCGTTTTTGCCCTCACGTCAGGATCATGAAGACCGGGTACGAGAATATGGAGAAGGCGCGGCAGTTCGGCCTGCCCTACATCGTATTAAAGGTGCCCAGACCTTATGATACCACAACGCTGAACTATAACTGGCAGATATGGGAAACAGATGCCTTCAGCCTGTATGGAACGACCACGGAACAGCTTGAGGAAGAGAGCGCAGAGGAAATTGTCGATGCCATTTTGCGTTTTATGGCGGCGAACGGTGTTTTAATAGAAGAAAGAGAAAAGGGACAGGAATCCAAAGTGGTCACTGACCGGGAGCTTTTGTCGGTAAGGCCGAAGAAGGCGGGAATTTTCAGAGCTGCGGCCGGAGTGCGGCAGCAGGTGAAAAAGGGACAGCTTCTCGCCCGGATTCTGGACGCCTGCATGGGGGATGTGATCGAAGAACTGTATGCTCCGGCAGACGGCGTGATTTTCTTTTTGCATGATAAGCCGCTGGTGTATGCAAATACTGCGGTGATTAAGCTGCTGCCTTAGGGCGGGAGGCTGCAGAGGGTGCGGCTTGTGGCGAATACTCAGGTGGGGTGAAGCAACATTTGAATGGCGTATTTATTGACAATTCCTGCCTTTTGTGCTACGCTTTATCTCAGTCAGGCTTATAGACAAAAGCGATGAAGGAGAGAGTAGATCCTGCGGAGGCTTTACAGAGAAGATCCCCTGATGAACACTGCATATCGCATTGGCGATGCGCTGTAAGCGGTCAGGCTGAGAGGGATCGGGCAAAAGAGGATTGAAAATGGCTCCCGAGCGGCGCACCGAGCCGTAGAAGGCGCTCTGTGAGTGTCAAAAACGGTTAGGCTGCGACAGGTGCCGCCTGTTACAGCGGCAGGGTATTTCCGGATGGATAGGCGTGCGGAGAGGGAATGCTGATTGCTTTTTGCAAGTCAGGAATGTTGCCTTTGATGATAGCCGGATATCGGCGGAAGTACCTGCAAAGGTATGTGCTGCGAGGCACATATAAACAGAAGTGGTACCACGGATTATAAACCCGTCTTCTTTATGGAATAATAAGGAAGGCGGTTTTTTGTGCAGCAAACGTAAAAGGAGAGAGAACATGAGCAAAGGAAAGTTTTACATGACCACAGCGATCGCTTATGCGTCGGGCAAACCGCATATCGGCAATACCTATGAAGCGGTTCTGGCGGACAGTATCGCGAGATTTAAAAGAAAAGACGGATATGAGGTCTTCATGCAGACCGGAACGGATGAACACGGTCAGAAGGTGGAATTAAAAGCTGCGGATGCGGATATTACCCCGCAGGAATATGTGGACAATGCGGCAGGAGAAATCAAAAGGATCTGGGATCTGATGGGAACCTCCTATGACAAATTTATCCGCACCACAGATCCGGCTCATAAGAAGCAGGTGCAGAAGATTTTTAAAAGGCTGTATGATCAGGGAGATATTTATAAAGGAGCTTATGAGGGTATGTACTGCACACCCTGTGAGTCCTTCTGGACAGAGTCCCAGCTAAAGGACGGTAAATGCCCTGACTGCGGCAGAGAATGCAAGCCTGCTAAGGAAGAAGCTTACTTCTTCAGAATGAGTAAATATGCCCAGAGGCTGATCGACCATATCAACAGCCATCCGGAGTTCATTCAGCCGGTATCCCGCAAGAATGAAATGATGAACAATTTCCTCCTGCCGGGACTGCAGGATCTGTGCGTGTCCAGAACCTCTTTCAAATGGGGCGTTCCGGTGGACTTTGACGATAAGCACGTGGTTTATGTGTGGCTGGATGCGCTGACCAACTATATCACCGGCATCGGCTATGATGCGGACGGAAACAGCTCCGAGCAGTATAAGAAGCTCTGGCCTGCGGACCTGCATTTGATCGGTAAGGATATTATCCGCTTCCATACAATTTACTGGCCGATCTTCCTGATGGCGCTGGGTGAGCCGCTGCCGAAACAGGTATTCGGTCATCCCTGGCTTTTGCAGGGTGACGGCAAGATGAGCAAATCCAAAGGAAATGTGATTTACGCGGATGATCTGGTGGATTTCTTCGGCGTGGACGCGGTGCGCTATTTCGTACTGCATGAAATGCCTTTTGAGAATGACGGCGTGATCAGCTGGGAACTGCTGGTGGAACGTCTGAATTCCGATCTGGCAAACACCCTGGGAAATCTGGTGAACCGCACGATTTCCATGAGCAATAAATATTTTGGCGGTATCGTTGCAGATAAAGGCGCAGCAGAAGCGGTGGATGAGGATCTCAAAAAGGTGGCCACCGATACCTACAGCCGCGCGGCAGCGAAGATGGAGACGCTGCGCGTTGCGGATGCTATCACGGAAATTTTTACGTTGTTCAAACGCTGCAATAAATACATCGATGAGACGGAGCCGTGGGTGCTGGCCAAGGATCCTGAGAAGGCGGACCGGCTTTCCACCGTGCTCTATAATCTCGTGGAGGGCATCGTGATCGGCGCTTCCGTGCTGGAGCCTTTCCTGCCGGGTACGGCGGAAAAGATCGCTCTTCAGCTCAATACCACCCTGCGCAGTTTTGAGGACTGTCAGAAATTCGGGCTGTATCCGTCGGGTAATAAAGTGACAGAGAAGCCGGAAATCCTGTTTGCAAGGCTGGACATGAAGGAAGTGGTGGAAAAGGCGGATGCCATGTTCGCAGCCAGAAGGGCAGAGGCAGAAGCTGCACAGAAGCCCGCAGAAGAAGCGGATAATAAAGAGGAAAAAGTGATTGAGCTTGAAAAGAAGCCTGAGATTACCTTTGACGAATTCGGGAAAATGCAGTTTGCGGTGGGTGAGATCATCAAATGCGAGGAAGTGCCCAAGTCCAGAAAGCTGCTCTGCTCCCAGGTGAAGATTGGAAATGAGGTAAAACAGATTGTATCGGGCATCAAGCAGTATTATACCGCAGAGGAAATGGTCGGCAAAAAGGTCATGGTTCTGGTAAACTTAAAGCCCGCGAAGCTGGCCGGAGTGATGTCGGAAGGAATGCTTCTGTGTGCGGAGGATGCGGAGGGCAATCTGGCGTTGATGACGCCGGAAAAAGATATGCCTGCAGGTGCAGAAATCTGCTGATAGGGATAGCAGAAAATAAAAATCTGTGATATGATAAAACAATGAGGGGCCGCAGAAGAGGAAAGTACTGTCTGTAACAGGGACAGTGTGCAATCCTCTTGCTGCGGCCCGGCTGCTTGTGGGGAGGGGAGTGTGAACAATAAGCTATCAGGCTTATTGTTTACACGGCCATTTGTGCCGGAGCGTCACAAATGGCTTAGATGGCAGAAGAGAAATCGCCTTCGCGAATTTGTCTTCGCCCCGTCGCTGACGCTCCGGAATGAGGATTTCATGAAAAAGGAAGAATTTTATTTTGATTCAAGGGACGGTGAGACGAGAATCCATGCGGTCAAGTGGATTCCGGATACAGACCCGGTCTGCATTCTGCAGATCGTGCATGGAATGGCCGAATATATCGACAGATATGACAGGCTGGCGCGCGTGCTTGCAGCGGAGGGGATTTTAGTGACAGGAGAGGATCATCTCGGCCACGGCCTGAGCGTTTCAGGAAAAAACGGAGAGCAGGCTCATCCGCTGGGCTATTTCTGCCATCTGGATCCGGCCACTGTGGTGGTACGGGATGTGCACCGCCTGAAAAAGACCGTTCAGGAGCAATATCCGGGCGTACCCTATTTGATCATGGGCCACAGCATGGGCTCCTTTATCGTCCGCAATTATCTGTGCCGGTATGGAACGGGAGTTGACGGCAGCATTATTATGGGAACCGGAATGCAGCCCTACATGGTGGTAAAGACTGCCAGGGGGCTTGCAAAGGTGCTGGGAAGCATCCAGGGAGAAAAGCATGTGAGCAAATTTCTGGATAAACTGGCGTTTGGCGGCTACAATAAACGAATTGATCAGCCAAAGTCCGGTATGGACTGGCTGTCCCGGGATGCAGAGGAAGTACAGAAGTATTTAAAGGACCCCCTGTGCGGATTCACATTTACGTTAAATGGATTTTATACCCTGTTTAGCCTGATTGACCGGCTTTATGATGAGGAATATCTGAAAAAAATGCCGTCTGACCTGCCGGTGCTGTTTGTGGCTGGAGACGGTGATCCTGTAGGGGATTATGGAAAAGCGGTGCGCATGGTGGCGGACAGTTTTAAAAATCTCGGCATGAAGCGGGTGGAGTGCATCATTTATCCGCAGATGCGCCATGAATTGGTCAATGAAATCGACAGGGAGACTGTAGACGGGGATATTTTAAACTGGGTCAAAAAGACCGTGGCCGGTTTGCGATAGGAGGGCGCGGTTCCTCAATACAAAGAACAGACAGCAAGGGCGCGGCAGAAGAGGAGTTTTATGAAAAAAAGAAGGATGACAGCGTTGATTCTGGCGGCAGCTTTTTTGGCGGCAGCTGTATTTGGGGAGGTTCCGGTCCGGGCTGCACAGGCGGATGCAGGCAGGGCTGCATCGGAGGAGCAGCAGGAAGGAAAGCACAGCCTGACAGAGGAGGAAGTCTCCGCATTGCTGGATTTTGTGAAGGAAAAATGGGATGCAGGAGAGCTGACAAATGAGGAGGATATCCGGGCGGCCATTGAAGAGGGGCAGGAGAAATTCGGCGTCGTGCTTGAGGATTCTGCAAAGGATCAGATCGCGCAGGCGCTGGGGATGCTGGATGGTCTGGGACTGAGTCATGATACTGCAGTCAGTATGGCCAAGGAACTTTATGCGGAACACGGAGATGAGATAGCATCCGCCTTTGAAAAATTGTATGATCAGTACGGGGAGACGCTGGCGGATAATGCGGAAAAGATCATCGGCGAACAACTGGCAGGCTCTGTCGGAAAGGCTTTGAAGGAACAGGTTGCCGGGCCCCTGGAGGAGGCCGTCAGGGAACAGGTGGTGGAGCCTGCAAAGGAAGCAGCCAAAGATGCAGTGGAAAATACGATGAAGGATTTTTGGCAGGATTTAAAGGACAGCGTAGTTTCCGTTTTTCGGAATATTTTTTCCTGATAATGGAATACTGGTCATATATTGAGAAAGGGAGCGGATATATATGAGAATTGCGTTTTTTTCTACCAAGCCTTATGATAAAATATGGTTTGAACCGATGGGCAGGGATTATGGATATGACATTCACTTCATCGAACTGCCTTTTAATGAGGATACGGTCTATCTGGCAAAGGGCTACGATGCGGTTTGTATTTTTGTGAATGATTATGTCAGCGCGCAGATGATCGACCAGCTCTGCAGCATGAATGTGAAAGCGCTGCTTTTGAGGAGCGCGGGCTTCAATCATGTGGATATTCGGGCAGCGAAGGGCAGAATACCGGTACTGCGGGTGCCAAGCTACAGCCCGGAGGCGGTCGCGGAATATGCGATGGCGATGCTGCTTACGGTCAACCGCTATACGCACAAAGCATATAACAGAACCAGAGATTTTAATATGAACATCAACGGATTTATCGGAACGGACCTGAACCATAAGGTGGCGGGTGTAATCGGCACCGGTAAAATCGGACAGGCGATGATCCGGATTTTCAAGGGCTTTAATATGCAGGTGCTGGCCTATGATCCCTATCCCAATCCGAATCTGGATGTAAAATATGTGGAGCTGGAGGAGCTTTTGCAAAAATCTGACTTTGTTTCCCTGCATTGTCCGCTGACGGAGAGTACGAAACACATCATCAACCGTGATGCCATCTCAAAGATGAAGGATGGCGTTTACCTGGTGAATACTTCCAGGGGAGCGCTGGTGGATACAGAAGCGCTGATCGAAGGCCTGAAGAATAAAAAATTCGGCGGTGTGGGTCTGGATGTATATGAGGAGGAAGAGGGACTTTTCTTCGAAGATAAATCCACAGACATCATGCAGGATGAGAATCTGGCCAGACTGACTACGTTTCCGAATGTCCTGGTAACTTCGCATATGGGATTTTTTACGGTGGAAGCGATGCAGGCGATCGCAACGGAAACGCTGGAAAATGTATATGCGCTGGAGCATGGCCTTCCGCTGAAGAATCTCGTGGAGTAAAGCATTTTATTTATTAGGAAAAAGGAGAAAGATACAAATGAAACTTTTTAATCTGGACAGCCCGCTCATGAATATGTTGACCAAGCTCGCGAATCTGATGATTCTGAACTTCCTTACTCTTTTGTGCTGTATACCGATTGTGACGGCGGGGGCGGCGTTCACAGCGCTGTATTATGTCACGATCAAGATGGCGCGGGGAGATGATCCGTATATTGTAAAAAGCTATTTTAAGTCCTTTAAGGAAAATTTTAAGCAGTCTACCATTCTCTGGCTTATCATGCTCGTGGTCATCATAATCATTGCGATGGACTGGAAAATTGTTCTCAACGGCGGAATGAATGACATGGTGGGACGCGTGATGAAGATAATGCTTTTTGTGGTGACGCTCTTTCTTGTGCTCACCGGGCTTTATATCTTCCCGGTCCTGTCCAGGTTTGAAAACAGTGTGAAAAATACCATTAAGAACGCGTTTTTAATGAGTATTCTGAACCTTCCCAAAAGCGTGCTGATTGTGATTCTGCACTTCCTTCCGATAGGAATTGTGCTCATTTCGGCGAGCCTGCTTCCGGTGTCCTTTCTGCTGGGGATTCCGCTGGTCGCTTATATGTGCAGCATTCTTTATGTTAAGATTTTTAAACGTTTTGAACCTGAAGAAGAGAATGTGGAAGAAGGGGATGACCTGGCACCGCTGTCCTTTATCGTAGAAGAGGAAAAGGCGAAAAAGGAAGCTCTGGAGGCGCAGGAGAGCGTTGACAAAGAGGCTGAACCGGCAGTGCAGACTCAGGATGCCGAAGCTGTGTCCGCAGCAGAGGAATGAGAGCCGCAGTTCGCTTAAAAAGGGAGCAGACTGCAGCGAATGAGAAGGACTTGGACAAAGTGCATAGCCGAAAAGGAATGAAATTGTTCAAATTGACGGGAAGCTTTTTTGATTAATTAATTTATAAGCATTTTTAACAATCTTCCTTAAAAAGTTTGTGGAATACTGGTATAGCCAAAATTGGACTGGTCAGGTATACTGGGTATAGACTAAAGTTGAGGGGCACTCGACAAAAAATTAAGGGAGGCTATTAAAAATGGCAAGTTTATCATTGAAAAACATCTGCAAGGTTTATCCTAACGGATTCGAAGCTGTTAAGAACTTCAATCTGGAAATTGCAGACAAAGAGTTCATCATTTTCGTAGGACCTTCAGGATGTGGTAAGTCCACAACCCTTCGTATGATCGCAGGTCTGGAAGATATTTCCTCCGGCGAACTGAAAATCGGTGACAGAGTAGTTAACGACGTAGAGCCTAAGGACAGAGATATCGCGATGGTATTCCAGAACTACGCTCTGTATCCTCATATGTCCGTATATGACAACATGGCTTTCGGTCTGAAATTAAGAAAAGTACCGAAGGATGAAATTGATAAGATGGTAAAGGAAGCTGCTAAGATCCTTGACCTGACACCCCTTCTTGATCGTAAGCCGAAGGCTCTGTCCGGTGGTCAGAGACAGCGTGTTGCTATGGGTCGTGCTATCGTGCGTAATCCTAAGGTATTCCTGATGGACGAACCTCTGTCCAACCTGGATGCTAAGCTGCGTGTACAGATGCGTATTGAGATCGCTAAGCTGCATCAGAGACTGGGCACCACCATCATCTATGTAACACATGACCAGACAGAAGCTATGACACTGGGTACCAGAATCGTAGTTATGAAGGACGGCGTTGTTCAGCAGGTTGATACACCTCAGAACCTGTATGAGAAGCCTCAGAACCTGTTCGTAGCAGGATTCATGGGATCTCCTCAGATGAACTTCCTGGATGCAACCGTTAAGGTTAGCGGCAACGATGCAAGCCTTGAAGTAGCTGGCAAGTCCATTCCGCTTCCTCCTGCTAAATCCAAGAAGCTGATCGACGGCGGCTACAACGGCAAGAAGGTTGTTATGGGTATCCGTCCCGAAGATGTATACGATTCCGAAATGTTCATCGAGACAGCGAAATGCGTATTCACATCTACCATCAGAGTATACGAGCTGCTTGGTGCAGAAGTATTCCTGTATTTCGATCTTGGCGAGTTCCCGATCACTGCAAGAGTTGATCCTCGTACAACCGCTAGACCTGGTGATGAAGTTAGATTTGCTTTCGATGTTGAGAAGATCCACGTATTCGACAAAGAGACAGAGCAGACAATCACAAACTAAGAGATATAATGAGGGGAGATGCGAAGGCATCTCCCTTTTTTCATTGACAATTCGCAGAAATTGCCGATGAACGAAAAAAGCCTTTTGGGAAAGGGCGCACATATGGCTAAAGGCGTCTGAACGGAATGGAAGCGGGGATTGGGCGTTTATACCGCTTTCAAATCCTGAAAAGGTAAGAAAGCCAAAAAATACCTTGCATAATAAATAAGGATGCTTTATTATAATTGTAGAGTTTTGTTGATTTTGCTGAATATTTAAGAATGAGAGGGAACAACATGATATCTAATCAGATAATTCAGAACAGTATTGATGAGCTGAGGGCTATCACTAAGGTTGATATTTATATATTTGATCTGGATGGGATGAAGATAGCGTCCACCTCGGATGAGATGCAGATTTCCCGTGATATTATCGTTAATTTTGCCAACTCGCCTGCGGATAGTCAGGTGGTGGGTGGATACCATTTCCTGAAAATTCTGGATGATGGCGAAATTGCATATGTTCTGGCGGCGAATGGCAATAATGATGACGCTTACATGATCGGCAAGGTGGCAGTGAGCCAGATTCAGAATCTGATTATTGCCTATAAAGAGAGGTTTGACCGGAACAACTTCTTCCAGAATCTGATTCTGGATAATCTGCTTTTGGTGGATATTTACAATCGTGCACAGAAGCTTCATATTGAAGTGGAATGTCCCCGCATTGTTTATCTGATAGAGACGAAGCTGGAAAAGGATAACAGCGCAATGGAATTGCTCAGAAGTCTGTTTTCCAGCCAGAACGGTGACTATATCACCGCAGTGGATGAGAAGAATATTATTCTGATTAAGGCTCTTGAGAGAAACACCTCTCCTGAAGCGCTGGAGCAGACTGCCAGCATGATCGTGGATATGATGAACAGTGAAGCGATGATGAACGTACGCGTTGCATATGGCACGGTGGTTCATGAGCTTCGTGAGGTTTCCAAATCCTATAAAGAAGCCAATATGGCTATGGATGTGGGGCGCATCTTCTATGCGGAGAAGAATGTGATTGCGTATTCCACTCTGGGAATCGGCCGCCTGATTTATCAGCTGCCCGTGAACCTTTGCCGCATCTTCATCGACGAAATATTTGGCGACAGCCAGGTGTTTGACATTGACGACGAGACGCTCACGACGATTAACAAGTTCTTTGAGAACAATCTGAATGTTTCGGAGACCAGCCGCCAGCTCTTCATACACCGCAACACGCTGGTCTACAGAATTGAGAAGCTTCAGAAGCTGACAGGCCTGGACATCCGCACCTTCGATGACGCCCTGACCTTCAAAATCGCAATGATGGTAGTAAACTACATGAAATACCTTGATACGTTAGAGTATTGATTAGCTACAAGCCGGGCAGCTGTCCAATGAAAAGCCGGAGGGGAGCTTGCTCACCATCCGGTTTTTCATTGGACAGCTATGCGGCGCCAGCCGCCAAGCGAGGGGCGAAGGCCGCGAGCGTGCCCGGCGATACCCGGCAAGCCAGAACAGTGCAAGACGCCAGAGGAGCTTGCGCACGGGCGGGCATTTGATTGGATAGCTATGCGGCGCCAGCCGCCAAGCGAGGGGCGAAGGCCGCGAGCGTGCCCGGCGATACCCGGCAAGCCAGAACAGTGCAAGCCGCCAGAGGAGCTTGCGCACGGGCGGGCATTTGATTGGACAGCTATGCGGCGCCAGCCGCCAAGCGAGGGGCGAAGGCCGCGAGCGTGCCCGGCGATACCCGGCAAGCCAGAACAGTGCAAGACGCCAGCGTATCATAGAGGAGAAGACAGCAATGGAAAATCAGAACACCGGCAATCCCTATTGCCAGGCGATCATAGAGAGCGTGATCTTATTAAAAGACAGCAGTATCGTAGTTGGCTGTAACCTGCTTTCAGGAACAGTGAAGACCAAAGACCGCCTTTATTGTGCAGACGGCATTGGAAGAAAATGCTTCCCGGTCACAGTGGCAGGCGTTGCGATTCCGGGCAAAGGTGCGCTTGACAGCATCAAAGCGGGGGAAGAAGGCAGCAACCGGGCTGCGTTTCGTCTGGAGAACTGTAAGATTACGGATTTGCACGTGGGACATGTGCTGCAGAGCGAACCTGAGGAAATTCTATATGCGGAAGCGCCGGGCTGGGATGCGATCACAGCGCGTTTTGCGGCACAATATCAGGGGCAGAAGTATCCGGCTCATTTTGGTATGTATACCAGCATGAAGCCCGGCGAAGCGGGGCCGCTGGATGGCATCAGCGTATATAATGGCGGCGAGTATTTTCATTTTGTGACTTATGGGCTGTCGGAACTGTACGAGAAGCAGAACGGCAATCCTGACAGGAGCGGATATGGCTTTGAGCTGACTGTGAAGCTGAAAAAAGAAGGCCTTGACAATCCACCTCTTGAGGTCAGACATATGTGCAGTTTTCTGCAGATGATTGCGGGAATTACTACAAACGGCGGGCATCAGTTTTTGCCGGGGCAGATCATTCCGATCAGCAGGGAACGGGGATTCGATGTGACAGGAAAGTCACGGATGACGGGTTTTATCACGAAAGAAGATGAACTCGGTACTTTGCTCACTCCGTTTGGAAAAGTCCAGCTGATTCAGTTGATTGGTGTTACATCCGAAGAGACGGAAAAGCTGAAAAATAAAGAAATGACATTGCCGCAGCTGACAGAGTTGATTAAAAGCGGCCTTACAGACTATAAGAGATAGGATATGGAATCATTATGACGGCTCTCCGCCTGCTGCATGCGGAGAGCCGTTGGTTTACTCACTTGACAGATGCGTAAGCAGAGTGTAGGATGTAGTTAGTTGGAACTAATATGAATTGCACAAGGGAGGAAGAAATATGTCAGGAGAGATTTCGACAGCAATTATTGTCGTGATACTTGTTATAATTTGTATTTTTTCGGTGAAAAGCTATGTAAAAAAATTACGCAGCGGCTGCTGCGGAACCAGCGGGGATGGTCCGGTAAAAAAGATTAAGGTTGCAGATAGAAATAAAGAGCATTATCCATATACTGCCAGTGCAGAGATTGAAGGGATGGTCTGTGGAAATTGTGCGGCCCGTGTGGAAAACGCGCTGAATGCCAAGGAAGGCACGTGGACAACGGTGGATTTGTCTAAAAAGCAGGCGGTAATTCGCAGTAAAGTTCCGATCAATCAGGAAGATGTGAAAAGTGCGGTCAGGAAGCTGGGATATACTGTGATGAAAATTAGTGATGTGTCAGCAAAGTAAGGTTATGAGCGTATCTTTGGAAGATGTCTGCCGGAGATAGTTTGACTTTGTACAAAATTCCTTCTTCCAATCCTTCATATTGCGCGGAAAAGCGGAATAGAATGGGATTAAAGGAGGGACAGGCATGGCAGGATATCAGAAAACAATCGCTTATCTGGATTATCTGGAAAATGGTATGAAAATAAAAAACGCAGGCTTTGTCAGGATTGAAGAAAACGGCGGGCGCATGCGTCTGGAAATGCGGGTTAAAAACATTCCGGAGAGCTTTAGCGGTCAATATGAGTTGAAGGCGGATGCAGGGGGGACGGTTGGAAGAATCAGCCTGAGCCGGGGATGTGGAAGCTGCTGTGTGGTATGGAGCGAAGGCAATGAAGGATCTCGGGGAAAACGGAAAACGCAAGCAAATGGCATCTATATCCGGCTTCCGGGACGGCGCTTGCTGCAGGCCGTATGGCCATCGCCGATCGGGCTGTTGACTGAGACACAAGAGCAGGGAGAAGAAAAAGATCAGATACAGGAGCTGAGACCGGAAGCGGTACAATTTCAGAAGGAAACGGCAGATACAGAAGGGAAAGCGCGAAGGGCAGAACCTGTAAAGATGGGGCAAAGGACAGAATCTGTAAAAGTGGAACCGAAGACAGAACCTGCAGATACGGAGCAAAGGATGAACACCGTAGATACGGAGCAAAGTATGGAACCCATTGGGCAGGGCCGGAAGGCAGAGCCTACAGGGACACCGCAAAAAGGTGATCTGCAGCTGATGGAAGCCGAACGCGGCATGCAGGAAAATGACGGCTGTAAAACGGCTGTAGGGACTGAATTTGCACAACAGGAGAAATCTGTTCAGGAAGCGAAAGAGCCGGTTTGCTACGGCGATAAGTGGGAACAGCTTTCCCATATGTATATGCAGATTCATCCCTTTCAGGATGACAGAATGTACCTTTCCATTGCACCGAAGGACTTTGTGGTATTGAGACAGGAATATCAGAAGATGGTGCACAACAGTTTTTTGCTGCATGGATATTATAACTATAAGCATCTGATTCTGGGAAAGATCAGAGAGAAGGATGAGTGGTGCTATTATCTCGGCGTTCCGGGAAATTTTTACAACCGGGAAAAGATGGTGGCGGAAATGTTTGGATTTGAAGCTTTTGAAGGGGAAAGAAATCCTGCCGGACCGGGTGATTTCGGATATTTCATGAAAAAGGTGGAAATATGAACCGTTACCTGTTATGCTAATCAGGAAAGAAAAGTGTAAGGCAGTGGTGCGGGACATGGCGAGAATCAGAACGGAAGAGGAGAAGGCGGCTGCAAGACAGGCGTCTAAGGATGCAGAGAAAGAAAAGTGGCTGCGTAAACAGGAAGAAAAACGCGCTGACCATGAACTTTTTATGAAAGAAGCGATGAAGCAGGCGAAAAAGGCGGCTGCCCTGGGGGAGGTGCCAATCGGCTGCGTCATTGTGCATGACGGAAAGATTATCGGCAGGGGCTATAACCGCCGCAATACGGACAAGAGCACCCTGTCCCATGCGGAGATTACGGCCATCCGGAGGGCCAGCAGGGTTCTTTCGGACTGGCGGCTGGAAGACTGCACTCTCTATGTGACGCTGGAGCCCTGTCAGATGTGCGCGGGGGCGATTGTACAGGCCCGCATCCCGGAGGTGATCATCGGATGCATGAATCCGAAGGCAGGATGTGCAGGGTCCATATACAATCTGCTGCAGGAACCTGCCTTCAATCACCAGGTGCGGATATTTAAGGGCGTGCGGGAAGAGGAATGCAGTTTGATGCTGAAAGATTTTTTCAAAGGACTCCGACAGAGGATTAAAATAACGGCAAAGGCTGAAAATAATTGACAAACCCTGAAAATGCGGGTATACTGATAACACCGTGCAGCCGGGGGAGCAGCGGACCCTTGTACCTGCAATCCGCTATAGCAGGGGTGATGGCATGCCGAGGGCTTTAGCCTGTATTGCTGCCCTTTATAAGTGGCGTTGAAGTTTGGGTCTTACGCAACGGGGGTCTGTGAACCGTGTCAGGTTGGGAACAAAGCAGCACTAAGCAGAATTTCCCGTGTGCCGTGAGGGTGCCTGGCGGAGTTAACTGTAGAGGTAACGGATATGGGCGCTGGTTCGAAGCGTGCCGCACGGTCTTTGAAAGAAAATGGGAGCAGGGAGACCTGCTCTTTTTATCTTATGTATTTCGGGATTGCTGATGAGAGAAAACAGCAAAGCAGGATATGCTGTCAAAAGGGCCGTTTCACCGACGGGAGGAAAGAAAATGTTGCCGGAAGGAAAAGAGATGCTTGCAGATTGTATGTTGTGTCCGCGGGAATGCCGCGTAGACCGGCTTGCCGGGCAGGTGGGATATTGCGGGCAGACAGCAGAGATCAAAGCAGCCAGAGCGGCGCTGCATTATTGGGAAGAACCCTGCATTTCGGGAGCAGCCGGATCGGGAGCGGTATTCTTTTCGGGATGTCAGATGAGGTGTGTGTTTTGCCAGAACCGCAGCATAGCGGCAGGAAGGGCCGGAAAGATAATCGCATCCAATCGGCTGGCGGACATTTTTCTTAAACTGCAGGAAAAGGGAGCTAATAACATCAATCTCGTGACCCCGTCCCATTTTGTGCCGCAAATCGTGACCGCACTGGAACAGGCGAAAAAAGGAGGCCTTCAAATTCCTGTTGTTTATAATACCTCCTCCTATGAAAAAGTGAGCACTCTGAGGATGCTGGAAGGGCTGGTGGACATTTACCTTCCCGATATGAAATATGTTTCTGAGGAGCTTTCAGGATGCCTTTCAAATGCGCCGGATTATTTTGAAGTGGCCTGCAGGGCAATTACAGAGATGGTGCGTCAGGTGGGGGAACCTGTCTTTCTGGCACCGGATGGAAAGCTGCTGAATGCAGCGCAGATGAACGGCGCCTGCAGCGATGGCAGCGATGTAGATTTCCTGATGAAAAGCGGGGTAATCGTGCGCCATCTGGCGCTTCCCGGGCAGGAGGAGGATTCCAGACGGGTATTGCGGTATTTATACGAAACCTTCGGGGACAGAATTTATGTCAGCATCATGAATCAGTATACTCCCATGCCTGGCATTTGGGACTGGATGGAGCAAAAGAAAAAAGCCGGTGTGCCGGAAAAACTGTATGGGGAGCTGGACCGCAGGCTCACGGAGAAGGAATATGACGCCCTGGTGGACTTTGCGATTGCTCTGGGTCTGGAGAACGGATTTTTGCAGGAAGGCGGTACGGCCAGTCAAAGCTTTATCCCGGAGTTTGACGGGGAAGGAATATGATTGTCAGAGTGCGATAGGACGGTAGCGTAATGGAAGATTTATCGAATGTAAAGAGCAAGCTTTTGGCGGAGCAGGTAGAGGAACAGCTGCTTGGCTATATTCAGACAAAACCGGTGGCGGTGGGGGAAAAACTGCCCAATGAGTTTAAACTGGGAGAGATGTTTGGCGTGGGCAGAAGTACCGTGCGGGAAGCTGTAAAATCTCTCGTCACCAAAGGGATTCTGGAGATCCGCAGGGGAGCGGGCACCTATGTGGTCAGCATGGCCACTCTGGAGGAGGACCCGCTGGGAATCCGGAATGTGGAGGATAAGATATCGCTGGCGCTGGATCTGGTGGAGGTGAGGCTCCTGCTGGAGCCGGGAATCGCGGAGATGGCCGCGA
>Ga0129308_1001150_pt1 | contig 30018 bp, 24 predicted proteins | sample L827metagenome_FD_94440 | JGI IMG/M metagenome (GOLD analysis project Ga0129308, IMG submission 94440) | Ring-tailed lemur group fecal microbial communities from Wisconsin, USA - L827 metagenome | ecosystem: Host-associated > Mammals > Digestive system > Large intestine > Fecal | place: USA...
GTTGGAGCAGGATCATAAATTAGCTTGAGCGACGATGCCACTGTATAGTACAGGAACTCAAACTAACGCCGTGGTAGGCAAACGGGATAACGGACAGGAGCTTGTTTCTGGTCCGGAGGTGGCGGTATGCCCCAAACCCGTGGAAGCACCCTCATGGTGCTATCTTTTCATACACCATGCAAGGGTGGATGCCGTATGCAAGGTTTTGGAGAAGCGATTCACGGTGTTTATCCACAAAAGCATCATATACAGGCGGGAAAACAAGCGGATTAGGCAGGAGGAAAAGCCTACGGTTTCCGGTCTGGTCTTCATACAAGGCAAAGGAACGGACATTCAGGATCTTTTGGAAAGCAAATTTCCCGGTTTGTCATTAGCCAGGGATTGCAGCACCTACCGGATAGCCGTCATCCCCGACAGTACCATGCAACCCTTCATGCAGGTGTCGGAAGTCGCTCCCACCCGAATACGTTTCATGCCCCATACGTTCGGCTATTATTCCGACGGGAATCCCCTGGTACGGATTACTTCGGGCTTGCTGGCCGGGCTTGAAGGCTATCGCATACGCATCGCCCGTGACAAATGCTTGGTCACTTCCATAGGTGGCATGACGGTGGCCATCGGAGGAATCCATCGGGAGAGTTTCGAGAATCTGGATGAATATGTGCGGCAACGCAGGCAACAGATGAAAAGTGACCGTAAGTCCTCATACGTCACTTTCACACCGCTCCAGCAGGAGATTGACTCCTGCTTCTTCACTCCCCAAAGCCAATTGGACGTGATGGCCATGGCGGAAGGCCTTGTCCCGTGGACAATGAAAGTGAAGTCATGCCTGAGAAATAAAGACTTTGACGGGGCTATGGAGATAGCCTTGTTCATGCTTGAAGAAATCGGAATCCGTTTCCGTGTCCTCCATGACAATTCGGAACTTGGCGGCATGAAAGTCATATCGGATATATGCCGTGAGGCTGACAAGGCTTTGCTTTCCGTCATGGGCAGCGAGGACGCTTCCACGGACTTGAAGGAGATTGTGGAAACGGGACGCGAGTCACTGGCTGTCCGCTTCCCCTTTTTGCCGATAGAATTGTAAGTCCTTGCAATGTTAAAACGCCTTTTCGACATCGTGGTCTCACTCATTTTCCTTTGCACCTTGTTCCCCCTCCTCTATATAATAATAGGTGTGGCTGTCAAGACAACCTCACGTGGACCAATCCTGTTCAGGCAGCAGAGGCATGGCAAGGACGGCAGGGTTTTCACCCTCCTGAAATTCCGTACCATGAAGCCAAACGGAGAGGCGGACATCTTGCAGGCCACGGGGAGCGACAAGCGCCTGACAAGCATTGGCGGTTTTCTGCGGAAGACATCCTTGGACGAATTGCCCCAATTCATCAACGTACTGAAAGGCGACATGTCCGTTGTTGGCCCGAGGCCGCACATGCTTCATCATACGGAAGTGTATTCCGCCCTTATCCCCGGCTATATGCAAAGGCTTGCGGTAAAACCGGGCATTACCGGACTTTCTCAGATTCTCGGTTATCGAGGCGAAACACCGGCTGTCTCGGACATGGAGCGGCGCGTAAGGCTGGATCTATGGTACATTCGTCATCGGACATTTCGACTGGATGGGTACATTTTCATGCGTACCCTCCTTACATTCTTATCCTTGAAAACAAACCATAAATAGATAAACGAAAATGAAAAAAAGATTAGCAATCCTTACCGTTCTGTGCCTGTCGTTATGTGGCGGCATCCGTGCACAGATCGGGAATCTCAACGAAATGGAGTGGCAGCGGGTGGAACGTGATTCCCTGCCTGCCAAGGTGGATTCGTTGCTGGCGGCTGACTATGTGCCGCAAACACAGCCCACCGATGACCAGTATCGCGTGGTGACGAACCGTTTCTGGCACAACTGGTGGGTGTCGGCTGATATTGGCGCACATACATTCCGTGGTGACTGGAGTGGCAACGGCAAGTTCAAGGAAACGCTGTCACCGGACTTCACTGTAGGTGTCGGCAAGTGGTTCACACCGGGCTTTGGCATCAAGGCGCAGTTTGGCATGGGCAACTCACGGGGCTTTACTGAGAAATGGATTCCATACGCGGTCGGCAGCGAGGACGCGCCCATGTACAAGTCTGACGGAACACCGTATTGGAAATTGAAGACCAAATGGTGGGACTTCAGTGCCAACGTGGTGTTCAACATTTCGCGCATCTTGTATGCGTGGGAAGGCTACGGTTCGGACGAACGTTTCAACCAGTTCTTCCTGACACTCGGTATCGGCGGCGTGCATCATTATGACAATCCGCAAGGCAATTGGAGACACGACCCTGTCTATGGAGGGTTAGGTTATGGTGACCCTCATAACGAATGGTACGGTAACGTGGAGTTGCAGTACAGCCGTTTTTTCCATAAGAACAAGGCGTGGTCTTTGGACGTGAAACTGCGCGGACGCTTCTACGAGACCCATTTCGACCTGTCGCCTCTTGACGACCGCCGTTGGGACTACAATCTCGGACTGAGCGTCGGTGCTACCTATTATATCAAGCAGCGCGGATGGGAACGCTGCACGCCGGGCGAGGAAATCAACTACTTCATCAATGTGCCCACTCCGGTCGTTGTGCAGGAATGCCCCGAATACCGCACGTTCACTTTCTATATCTTCTACCCGAACAACTATTCCGGACGTAACGACGCGCCTGTCGTAGCCGATGCCGACGTACACTCCATGGACTATTTGGCAGGAGGTATCTTCACACAGAAGAAGTTCAAAAACAACTCCGCCGTGGCCTCGCGCCTGAAATCGGGAGGTTCGCTGCGTTCGCTCAAGATAGAGGACGTTCCTACGGAAAAAGCCACCTTCACGGAAAATCCCACCGGGGTAGTCCGTGGCTACGAAATGTCGAAGCAACCCTTGTCGCTTGGTTTGGATGCCGATGCCATGCAACGGTTCGAGGATGTGGCAGGCTACTATTATTCGCCCATCTACGAGTCCGACAAGACCTGGTGCTATCGAATTGACGATGAGACGCGCACGCAGAAGCTGTTGAGCCTTGACAACTACCAGGAGACCACCTCTTACAGCCTGAATGCCCATGCCGGACTTTCCACGGTGCGCGGGAATATGCCTTTGGAAGAGGGTACGACGCTTGTCAGCTTTGCCGATGTGTATGCCGCACTGGTAGGCGATGAAGGCTATGTCAGCCAGTTCAGCGACAAACAGGCCGTGGAAGCCATCCGGGACATTCTGGAGAACGGGCAGATACTGCACGTTCAGGCCGAGGGACTTGCCACCAGCCAGGACAACTATACGGGCGAGAATGCGGAGGCTGTCGGTTTGGACCGTAACCGCACGCTGTCACACTACCGTGCTTTCTCCGCTATCAAATGGCTGAGGGAGAGCGGAAAGTTCGGCGATCTGAAACAGGGAGACTTCTCCATCAACGTGCTTTCCGAACCTATCGGCCGCGTGGATGACACGAGTACTCGCGGATTGAAAGCCAAATTGAACCGTTGTGCGCGAATCACTATCAAGTATATTAAATAAAGAATGAAGAGCGAAGAATGAAGAATTTACGATACAGTCTCATTTTTATCCTGTGCCTGCTGGTAGCGGGCATGGGAAGTCTGTCGGCAGGAAGTCCCCGAAAGGTGAAGCCGGACAAGTATGGGGTAAGGGAAAGTGCCTCCGCACAGCTCCTTGCCAAGGCAAAGCTGCGCGAAAAAGGGAAAGTGGTATTCAAGTGCCGCATCTCCCGCTCCGGTGACAAGTACATGCTTTTGGCAAAGGTGCTGAGAAACGATTCCGCCGTGCATATCATCAGCCCGGGTGTGAAGTTCATGCTGGCCGATGGTGATTCTGTAGTACTGAAGGCGGAAAGACCGCGTGCCTGTTGCAGCAGTTGGGCGGACGGACGATGGTATAACGCCTCCTTCAAGTTGTCGTCTTCCGCTGTGGAAAGCCTGAAAGGCGGGAAGGTCGTTTCCATACATATCCCGTCCGACAAGGGGGAGATTGTCCAGCAGACGGCATCCGGAAGACAGGACGCGCTGGCGGAACTGCTGCAATCGGTTGAGGAGGATTAAGGCATGGAAACTACCGTGAAGAATATCAGGCAACTGTTCCTTGTGTGTGCGGCACTGCTCCTGTTCGGGGCTTGTGCCACACCCCACAAGGTGAGCTACCTGCAGGATGTCGGTTCAAGTGTCCGCAGGGAGGGCATCGCCCGGATTCCGGTGACGGTGCAGCCGGAAGACAAGATTTCAATCGTCGTGAACAGCCAGAACCCCGAACTGGCCGACATGTTCAACCTGCCCGTTATGACACACCGCATCGGACAGCCCATGAACAGCAACTACAATTACAACCAGCAGGTGTCCAGCTATACGGTCGATTCCAACGGGAACATCGATTTCCCCGTGTTGGGCGAGATCCATGTGGCAGGCCTGGAGCGGGAAAAGATTGCTTCCTATATCAAGAACGAGCTGGTCAGAAAGAACCTGGTGCGCGATGCCGTGGTCATCGTGGAGTTCATGAACATGGGCGTGTCAGTCATGGGCGAGGTAAACCGTCCGGGACGTTTCAACATTGAGCGTGACCACCTGACGCTGCTCGACGCGCTCAGCATGGCAGGCGACCTGACCATCTACGGCAAACGTGAGAACGTATTGGTGATACGCCGTGAGAACGGGGGCGAGACCTTCTACAGGGTGGACTTGTGTGACAGCCGGTCGCTCTATGCTTCTCCAGCCTACTATCTAAAACAGAATGACATGGTGTATGTGGAGCCCAACAACGTGCGTGCCCGGCAGTCCACGCTCAACGGCAACAACGTGCGCACGGCCTCTTTCTGGATGTCACTGGCCTCATTGATAACCACATTAGGGGTACTCATCTTCAAATAAGCGGATATGGCAGACAATACGAACAATATCAATATGGAACGGGTACTGCAGGAGTTGCAAGACAAGTCTGGTGATTCACTGCGCGTCAAGGAACTGTTTTACCTCTGCCTTGCCAAATGGAAATGGTTTGCCGTTTCCGTTGCGCTGACGGTTGGACTGGCCCTGCTCTATATCCTCTGTACGCCTCCCGTCTATACCCGTTCGGCTTTCCTGATGGTCAAGGAGGACAGCAAGGGCAAGGCGATAGGCAGCGACGTGGCTTCCATGTTCGCCGACCTCGGACTATCGCAAAGCAATGCCAACGTGAACAACGAACTGTTGGCCATGCAGATGCCGGCGGTCATACGCGAAACGGTCAAACGTCTGGGACTGGACTGGAACTATCACCGAAGCGGCTTCTTTCACAAGGAACTCCTTTACGGCAAAGACCGCCCGGTAAAGGTGGAAGTGGAAGGGCTTGCCGACAATGAGAACCTCTCGTTTACCCTCAGACTGTTGCCCGGAGGCAAGGTGAAACTGGATGATTTTGAAAGTCCGACAAGGGAAGTTGAAAACAAGACCGTGACGGGCATGCTGAACGACACGATTGACACCCCGATAGGCAGAATGTCAATAAGACCGGAAGCGGCCTATTCACAGAAAGAGGAATATCCGATGATTTATGTGTCACGGACCAGCCTCTATGATTGTACGGATGCCTGCAAGGAGCGGCTGACAGCCGAACTCAGTTCGGAGGATGCCACGGTGATAGAACTTTCCTACGAGGATGTGTCCATTCCGCGTGCCGAAGATGTGCTGAACACGGTCATTGCCGTCTATAACGAGGAATGGATCAGGGACAAGAACCAAATAACCGTCAGTACCTCGCAGTTCATAACCGACCGCCTCGGCGTACTGGAGCATGAGCTGGGCGATGTGGATGCGGACATTTCCACTTACAAAAGCGCGAATCTGCTGCCAGATGCCGACAAGGCATCAGAACTGTATATGGAGCAGGCGCAGGAAACCAACCGACAGATTTTGGATTTGAATACCCGCATTTCCATGGCACGCTACATCAGGGGCTACCTGACGGGCAACAACAACCGCAACCAGTTGCTCCCGGTCAACTCCGGGTTGGAGAATCCGGGCATTGAATCGCAGATTGCCGAATACAACGAGGAACAACTGAGGCGCAACAACCTTATCCTGAACACCAATGATGAGAATCCGCTGATTATCACCATCGACCGCTCTTTGGCGGAGATGCGCGGTTCCATCATCTCGTCCATCGACAACCTGTTGGTGTCGCTCGACACGCAACGGAAGGAACTCATGCGCAACGAGCGGCACACCACAGCGAGGATTGCCGCCAATCCCGACCAGACCAAATACCTGCAATCGGTGGGCAGGCAGCAGAAAGTGAAGGAAGCCCTCTACCTGTTCCTGCTGCAGAAACGGGAAGAGAACGAACTCTCGCAGGCGTTCACCCCTTATAATATGCGCATCCTGACCCCACCGTCCGGCAATATGGAGCCTGTCGCGCCGGAAAGGAGAAAATTGCTGGCCATGGCGTTCCTTGTCGGCATGATACTCCCGCTTATTGCCATCTATGTCCGTGAAAGAATGAACACCACGGTACGTGGGCGCAAGGACTTGAAGAAACTGACCATGCCGCTTGTCGGGGAAATCCCGTTATGCCTCGACAGGAAAGAAAGCGGGAACTTTCTCAAAAGGAAAGGCTTGTTCAAGAACAAGCAGACGGAGGACAGGCGTATTGTTGTACAGGAAGGCAAGCGCGACATTGTGAACGAGGCGTTCCGTGTGTTGCGCACCAACATGGAGTTTATGTCAGGAAGTGGAACGGAAATATCCCTGCTGACATCATACAACCCGGGCAGTGGAAAGACATTCCTGACAATGAATATCGCCATGAGCCTTACCATCAAGGGGAAGAAAGTGCTGGTCATCGACGGGGACTTGCGCCACGGCTCCCTGTCCACTTTCGTGGATTCTCCGGATGCCGGACTGAGCGACTGGTTAGCCGGACGGATTGACACCTGGAAGAACATTGTCAGAAAGACGAACGAAGGACTGAATTGGCCGGATGTCATTCCCGTGGGCACCATACCGCCCAATCCAACGGAGTTGATTTCATCCTCTCGCTTGGAAGAACTGCTTGCCGGGGTACGTCCCGAATACGATTATGTGTTCATCGACTGCCCGCCCGTGGACATCGTGGCCGATGTGCAGATATTCGCCAAACTGGCCGACCGCACTTTCTTCGTGGTGCGTGCTGGGCTGCTCGAACGCTCCATGCTCCCTGAGTTAGAAGAGATTTACCGTCAGAACAAGTTCCGCAACATGGCAGTTATCCTTAATGGGACAGAGAACGGTAGCGGACGTTATGGGTACAGGTACGGCTATCACTATGGTTCCCATTATGGTTATTATAACAAGGAATAAGTCTTTCCATGTGGCCGTTCCATAAGAAACGCCCTCTTCCAGACAGAGGAATCTTCCGTGGATTCACGGACTGGCACAGCCACATCCTTCCGGGTGTGGACGATGGCGTGCAGACCATGCAAGAGGCCTTGGAGACACTTGCCGTGTATGAGGGCATCGGAGTGGAGGCCGTTTGGCTCACGCCCCATGTCATGGAGGACGTACCGAACACCACTACCAGGCTGAAGGAGCGTTTTGAAGAACTGAAAGCAACGTATAAAGGTGGAATCGGCTTACATTTGGCCGCCGAGTACATGCTTGACAATTTGTTTAGGAAAAGGTTGGCTGATGGGGATTTGTTTCCACTTGGAGTACGAAACGATATGCTACTGGTGGAAACCTCCTATTTCAATCCTCCTGTGAATTTGTATGACCTACTGATTCAGGTTAAGGCAAAGGGATTTTACCCCATACTTGCCCATCCTGAACGGTACACTTACATGGGGCAGAAGGACTATCGCTGTCTAAAAGATATGGGTGTAAGATTCCAATTAAACCTCTTTTCCTTGACAGGTTTATATGGCAAAGAAGCACAAAGGAAAGCCGAGTGGCTGTCAAAGAAAGGATATTACGACCTTGTCGGCACAGACACACATGGTAAAAAGATGCTTCGGACGTACTTTGATATGATACCGTATGAAGCAAAACAGACTGAAATCTGGCAGTAGTGCGAGTTGTACAGCCGCCTCAAACACATTTGTTATGGGATGATGAAACGCCCAATTAAAAAGAGCCATGTCAAATTTAGACCATATCTTTCTATACACCTTGTTATTTGCTGTCTTTTTCTGTATAATACGAATCAGGCAACAATATATAAACAATCATTACTGGTCAGTACTCTTAATCCCCATATTCCTATATTCGATAATAGTAGGCTGTCGATATGGTTGGGGCAATGACTATTTCTGGTATAAAAGACGTTTTGAACATCCTTATGATTATAAATATGAAGACCCGGGATTTCGATTAATAAATCTGTTTATAAATGAGTTTATAGGGGATTATGTTGCCGCATATATTGTTTACAGTTTGACTTTTATCATTTGTGCATTCGTGTGGATAAAAAGTTTCAGTGAAAATAAATATATGCTGGCATTGTTCTTGCCTGCTACATTGTTGTTGTCCACATATACAATCCGGCAATCTTTGGGGCATAGTTTTGTATTCATGGCTTTGTATTTTTTTCAAGCTAAAAGATGGATTCCGATGTCATTATTCCTGATTATTACATATAGCATACACCCGGGAGCCATCTTGCTGATTACCCCCATGATTCCATTATACTATTTGGCAAGCAAACCCTTCTCATGGAAAATATCCATACCTATATACGTCATCGCATCCCTTTCTTCGGATTTCATAAACTCATCCATAACCAAAGTATTCTCGTTGTATCTGCCATTGTTGAAAATCGGAGACAAGTTTGTTGACAGCTATTTACGAACATTTTGGTTCAACAAAAAAGCTATACAGGTGACTTGGGAACAAGGTTCTTTAACCTTGTTCTTTTCTATGATGTTTCACATCGGTATCATATACCTTGGTTATGTGGCATTGAAACATTCTCCACGGAAAAATATACTGTATGTATATAATACTGTAGTTATAGGCATGATAGCCACACGCATATTTTGGTATTTTGAAATATTCAGGAGAATTTCTGAAGCTTTCGTACAATTATATTTCATACCGCTGGGGTATGCAATCTATGTCATAGCTTGCGGTAAAAACAATTTGGAGGAGAAAGAAAGAATAGCATGCTACGTCTTCATTTCTTTCGTGTTGACTTATCTCGTCCTTTACTTCGGACGATTTATACTCCTATCTCCAGATTACATATTTATTTGGAATGAGTGACTCTATGTATGCTGACAAAAAAGGATGAGTGACATCCAGTGGATTTGCAAGAAATGGCTGTTGACGCATAAAAGGTCGCCTTTTATGATGCAAAGGCCGTATTTTGCAACTCAAAAGGACATATTTTGAAACTGCAACCTAACGCATTATCATGATATATTTAGTCTGCCAAGATTGGTATAATACGAGTAATAATCATGTTGGGATGAAGTACCTCTGTAAGCAATTACAAGAAAGATTTCCCCTTCGATATAAGTCCATTGTCATTGAAGATTTTTACAAAACTCTTCCTACTAATGTTTTGCATCGAAAAATATATATGATACTTTCTATGCGAAAATATAAAAGAACATTGAAGAGAGTAGGCAAATATTTGGAAGAAACTTTGAATAATGGAGATAGAGTTTTTTTGATGGAATATATGGAGAAGTTAACGCCGCAAGTGTATCTTGCAGAAAAGTTGAAAGAAAAATGGCCACAAATTCCTATTTACGCATTAATCCATTTAGTGCCAGAAAAGTTGGAAAAAAAATTCACACGAAAAGAATTTGAAAAATGGATAGTGCCGGTGGACTATATCATGACTTTAGGTTCTTCGCTTACTAAATATTTTGAAACAAAAGGTATAGAAAAAGAACGTCTTATAACCACATTTCATTATGTGGATGTAGATTATTACAAGAAATCATCACCTATAAAAAGCAAAAGCGAGGTTAAAGTCATTGCCATGGGCAATCAAATGCGAAATATTGAACTTCTGAAAGCTATTGTGAAACGTCTCCAGAATATTAAGTTTATTATTTGTCAAGGCGTTGATGACATGAGTAGGGATTTTGAGGGATGCTCCAATGTAAGTCTTATTCCTTTTGTATCGGAAGATATTTTAAAAACTTATATGGATTCAGCAGATATATCTTTGAACGTGATGAAAGACACGATAGGCAGTAACGTTATAGTAACTTCGATGTCTATGGGATTGGCTATGGTTTGCAGTGATGTCGGTTCCATCCATGATTATTGTAGTTATTCCAATTGTATATTTTGTAATTCTAATGTAGAATCCTTTACCCAAGCTATAACATTGTTGGCTTCTGATAAAAAGAAACTGGAAGAATATAAAAGAAATTCAATGAAGATTAGTCAGTCATTAACAATAGAACGTTTCGATATTCAGATTATGAATAATAAATGAGTTTGTTAGAGATTATTAGATTTTACCCTAAGAGCAAATTAAGACTTGATAGTTATGGAAAATATTTTCAAACGGATAATAGGCAAAGGTATGTTGTTATGGGGACAATCAAATAGCAACCGTTTTGTCACTTACATAAGAAATAGGGGGGTAAATATCGGGAAAAACTGCATTTTTCGGAAGCCTAAAACCGCGAGAATAGATTTGACCCGCCCTTATCTTATCAGTATAGGGGATAATGTTGACATGAATCGTTTTTTCCAAATTTGGACGCATGATTGGGCTTCAGGAGTATTTATTCGCAAATACGGCCAAATGATAAACTCTTCTGGGAAAGTGACCATTGGCAACAATATATACTTTGGCACCAGCGTAACCATTCTGAAAGGAGTAACAATAGGAGATAATTGTGTGATAGGCGCATGTTCTGTTGTTACTAAAGACATACCATCCAATTCTGTAGCCGTTGGCAATCCATGTAAAGTTATTTGTTCGTTGGATGAATATTTTGAAAAGAGAAAACGTAAATCTCTATCCGAAGCGGTTGAAACGGTTAATTGTTATATTGAGCGCAAAGGAAAAAGTCCAAAAACAAAAGATTTATTGGAAGAATATATTTTTTATAAGAATGATATCCATGAATGTAAAAACCAACTCTGTGTCTTTAAGGACGAAAGAGAATTTATAGATTATTGTGTTGAAAACAAATGCGTTTCGGAAAGGATAATCTCGTAGCCTTTTGAGGCAAAAAACCTTCGACCATAAGTCATAATTTTTAATTCAACCAATAAACGAATTATCATGCACGCTGAAGCAAAAAACAAAAATCCCAAAGTATCAGTTATTGTTCCTTGTTATAAAGTCGAGAAATATTTAGACAGATGTATTAACAGCCTTGTGAATCAGTCTTTGCAAGACATTGAGATTATTCTTGTGGATGATGGTAGCTCTGACCATGTACCGGAAATGTGCGACTTATGGGGGCTGAAAGACAATCGTATCAAGGTAATTCACAAGCAAAATGAAGGACTCGGATATGCAAGAAATAGCGGATTGGAAATAGTTTCTGGTGAATATGTGGCGTTCGTGGACAGCGATGACTATGTTTCTGTAGATACATATAGAATCGCATATGAAGAAGCCCGAAGAGAGGATGCGTGCGCAGTATTCTTCGGAATGAACAGGGAATACAAGGAGGGCAAATGGTCTCCTCAAAGAACAAAAGAGAAACAAATATGGATAGGTGGTCAAATAAAGGGCTATATGCTTGACATGATTGCTTGTGCTCCTTGCGTAAAAGACGAAAAGAAATGGCCCTCATCTGTTTGCTGCTGCATTTATCAACGTTCCATTATACATGCAAACAATTTGCGGTTTCTTTCTGAGCGGGATTGTTTGAGTGAAGACCTCCTCTTTAATATAAATTTCCTCGGATATGCGAATAAGATTGTTTATGTACCACAGATGCTATACTATTATTGTTTGAACTTAGGATCTATAACAACAAAGTTTCGTTTGGACATGTATGACAAGCTTCTGTGCCAGTATAAATTACTTATTCAAAAAATGAGTAAGATAGAAGGAGGGGTGAAGAGGGTAGATAGGCATTTCATGGGTTATGTACGAGTTTATATAATGTCGCTTGTTGCATCGCATCATGAAGGGAAAAGGAGAATCATAAGCAATGTTCTAAATGATAGGATTTGGGATAAGTTGAAACTACGTTATAGCCCCAATTGGCTACCTCTTTATCAAAATATATTTTACAGACTGATCATTGGAAGGCATACAAGGATGTTAATATGCTATGCGTATATGGCAAATTTAATCCGTTCCCTTCTTATAAAAAAAAGATGAGGTACCTTTTTAATTTGGCTCAATATTGATAAAAGGGATACTTTATCAAATATATACTTTTTGGAATTTATGCATTTTGCAAGATATACTTCAAGCGCCATCGAAGTATATCTTACTTTGCCATCGAAGTATATCTTCTCCGGACATTGAAGTATATCTTCACTAAAAGGACGAAGATTTCATTGTCACAAAATGAAACCATGCGGAAGTATAAATCGCTGTTTATGTGGAAATTTATTAAAGATTTCTTCGTTTACGGATTTTCTTCTATCTTTAGTAAGATAGTGGCAGTTTTACTGATGCCCATTTATACCAATATTCTGACAAGAGAAGAATATGGGGCTATGGCCATGTTAGTGTCGGTAAAAGGCATAATAGACTTGTTGTCTAATCTTAACATTCACTCAGGTATAGCTCGTGATTACTGTGAAAAGGGTGTAAAACGTTCCACGTTGGTTTCCACTGGATTATGGTCAATTTTGTCTTTGTCATGCACAGTCTTGATTATTATGTTATTGACGAAGGCTTTTTGGATTGATACTGTTTTGGAACTTCCAGACTATCAGTCCAGTTTCGTACTTGTATTGCTAAGTGTCCCAGCCGGAGGATTGGTTTCATATTTCTCCATTCTGACACGGTTTAAAAAGAAACCTGCTTTATATGCTACTGGAAGCATTATTTCTTTAGTTCTCAGGGTACTCGTGTCTATCTATACAATTGTAGTATTGCGAATGGGAATTGTCGGCTTCTTTTTTGCAGTTTTAATAGAAGAACTCTTTTCCATATCTTATTTTGGATATATCAATAGACAATATATCGCCTTCATTTTTGATTGGGATTATTTGAAGCGAGTCTTAAAATTTAGCGTACCTGTTTTACCGGCTATTGCAGCCGGATGGATTGACACTTCATTGGGACAAATCTTAATGGCGAAATATGTGTCACTAACCGATTTGGGAGTTTATTCTGTTGCGTTGCAATTCGCTTCGATTTTTACGTTAATTGGTACGGCTCTTAATAACGTATGGTCTCCTTTTTTATATGAGAACTATCGAAATGAGGGCTTTCAAAGCAAGGTAGAACGACTTTTCCTGATGTTTGTCTTTATATTATGCATTGTATCATGTACCCTTTCCTTGATTTCAAGAGAAATGGTTTTCCTGCTGGCCAATTCAAATTATCAAGATGCTTCTAACTATTTGGCTTTGCTTTGTATTCCAATGTCATTTCATCTGTTGTTCCCAATAGTATCATCAGGAATATCCGTTAGCCGGGACACAAAACATACGAGCATTGCTTATTTAATGGGAAGTATATTTAATCTATTGTTCTTGTTTATTTTCCTTCCTAAAATTGGAGTTTATATTGTCCCTTTAGGATTAGGTATATCAAGAGTCATAACATATTTATATATGAGTTATATTACTCAGAAAAAAGGTCTCTTAAAGTTGCCCAACAATGTTATGGCCTTTTTCACCGTCTTGATAACGTTTTGCTTCTTTATCGTTTATAATCAGATAAGTCTTTTGTGCCGCTTGACGATTATGTTGTTGATAGATGGTGCATTATTGTATTGGGCGGCAAAAAGATTACAGTTGAAAAACATGATTGCAAGCGTTTGGGAAAACAGATGCAAGCACTCAGTTTAGGATTTGCTGGATAAAACATCCATTTGATTATGATAAAAGTAATAACCTACGGCACATACGATCTGCTTCATCAAGGACACCTCAATTTGTTGCGTCGTGCAAAAGCATTGGGCGACTATCTTATCGTAGGTGTCACCAATGATAATTTCGATCGCGAACGTGGCAAACTGAATGTGTGCGGCAATGTATTGGAACGTGTGGATGCCGTAAAAGCTACGGGATATGCCGATAAGATAATCATTGAGGATTATGTAGGGCAGAAAATTGACGATATACAAAGATATGGAGTGGATGTATTTGCTATCGGCTCAGACTGGGAGGGAAAGTTTGACTACTTGAAAGAGTTTTGTAAGGTTGTCTATCTGCCAAGGACAGAAAGCATTTCTTCCACCATGCTTCGTAAAGGAAGCCAGAACGAGATAAAAGTAGGAATCTTGGGATGTGGACGTGTGGCAAAGCGTTTTCCCACAGAGGCAGGTGTAGTAAGTGGTGTAAATGTGTGTGCGGCATACGACATTGACAAGGATGCTTGTGTCAGACTGTCGATGGACAACAAAAATGTTTTGGCTTACACAGACATTGGAAAGTTTTACGATGCAATCGATGCCGTATATGTTGCCACTCCGCACCTGACGCATTATGAATATATCAAGCGGGCATTGGAAACTGACAAGCACGTGCTTTGTGAAACACCTATGGTCTTAAATGGTGGGCAGGCAAAAGAACTTTATGCTTTGGCAGAGAAGCATGGGCGTATTTTGATGGAGGCAAACAAGACTGCGCATTGCCCGGCTTTCAATCATCTGATGGTCTTGATCAAGTCTGGTTTGATAGGAGAAGTGGTGGATGTGGAAGCGTCACTTTCCAAATTATGGGATGACAACATGACGCTTCGGGAGTTTGACGCAGAGAAGGCTGGCGGCTCATTCTACGAACTGGGGTCTTATCCTTTGCTGCCTATTATTAAGTTAATGGGGATAAACTATAAAGACTTGAGCTTTTATTCACGCATGAAAAACGGAGTGGATATGTACACGAAGGGAATATTCCGTTATGACAAGGCCGTCTGCTCGTTCAAAGTGGGGTTGGGTGTAAAGACCGAGGGCAATTTGGTCATTTCTGGCACCAAGGGATATGCATACGTGCCTGCACCTTGGTGGAAGACGGACTATTTTGAGCTCCGATATGAAGACCAGAATGAAAATAAGAAGTTCTTTTACAAGTGGGACGGTGCCGGACTGAGATACGAGATACAGGAATTCATTTCGTGCATTTACAATCACCGTTTCTCTTCTTCCCACTTGAGGAGAAAGGAAAGCATCTGCATGGCGGAGATTATGCAACGGTTTATGGAACGTAAGAATTTCATGGAGATATAGAAATATGAAACGAACCCTTATAGTAGGTGGGGCAAACGGTATGGGCTTATCCCTTGCTAAAGAATTCACAAAACGGGATGAATGTGAATGCGTATATATTGTGGATAAAATGCCGCTCGCTGAAGAATATGCAGAAGCCAAAATCAGAAGCTTTGAATTTGACCTTACTTCTGCTGATTATTCCTTGTTTGATCAATTTACCGATATTGATACGCTGTTCATCACAGCTGGGTTTGGAAAACTTTCTTTGTTTAAAGATATAGATGAAGCGTATATAATAAATTCATTCCATGTAAATACCATTGCTTGCATCCGTGTGATAAAGCATTTCTATGACAGGATCTCTTCTGAAAATGATTTTTATTGTGGTGTGATGGCAAGTATAGCTGGATTTATGTCTTCTCCTTTCTTTGCGGTATATGGAGCGACAAAAGCTGCATTGAAGATATTCATTGAAAGCGTAAATGTGGAGTTGGAGAAAACCGGTACAACTAATCGGATCCTTAATGTATCGCCTGGTAGCATAAAGGGAACCTGTTTCAATAATGGCAAGACAGATTTAAGCATTACTGCCCCTCTGGCAAATGAGATTATTTTTCACCTCGAAGAAAAAGATGATTTATTTATACCTCAATATGATGATATATACAGAAAAGTGTTGGAACGGTATCATGATGATTTCAGAAAGGAAGGACTTCGCAGTTATGATTATAAGCTCAATTCAAGAATGATAAAATGCAAGGGCAGAACAATATAGAAGAACTGCATGCCGCAGATATGACCATTGTAAAAGAGGTTATCCATATTTGCGACCAATATGGACTATTATATTATATGCTTGGAGGAACCATGCTTGGGGCCATCCGTCATAAGGGCTTTATTCCTTGGGATGATGACATAGACTTGGGAATGCCAAGAAAAGACTATGAAACATTTCTTCGTATTGCTCCAGAAAAGCTGAGCAAGACATTAAAGGTCGTAAACTATAAAACAGATAAGGATTATCATTACTATATTACCCGTATTCAAGACGTAGAAACGAAGGTCGTTGAAACGAGATATGAGCACGAGGGGGAATACACCCACGCTTCAATAGACATATTCCCATTGGATGGCACACCAAACAATCGTTTTATTAGAAAAATGTATTGTGCCCGTCTGATGATGCACAGGGCCATGATGTCGTTGCACTACAAAAACGGAATAGACCCAGATAGAAAACGTGGAATTATGGAGAGGTTGATATTGGGTGTCCTCAAATTACTTCCCACGGACACAATGTTCAATGCATATCATCAAAAGGAGAATATAGATAAACTCCTGAAGAAATATGACATGCAGACATCTGAATTTACCGGCAATATGATGGGGGCTTATCGTACACGAGAATTAGTCCCTACCGCATGGTATGGATGTGACACCTTTTATACTTTTGAGGATATTCAATTACGTGGATTTTATGAATATGACAAATATTTAACCCATTTATATGGTGATTACATGAAAATCCCTCCTGTCGAATTGAGGAAGATGCATTTCAAGATAATAGAAATTCACGGAAAGAAAGTTCAAGGCTGATGGGCATTTTTCTTCAAGCCTTCAGGAAGCAAGGCGGAATAAAACTAATAAAAGAGTATTGGCAGGCCGGAGTTTTAACGTATGCTTTGGCTCAGTTAATCTTGACAGGGCTGTCGCGAAAGGGGCTGGAAATACTCCGTCTTGGAGTACAGTTGAAGATATGTAATAAACTGCGAAAGCGATTCATTCCTGTTTTGGAACGGTTTGATGTAGACTGCAAAAAGCAAGCATTGCCATCTGAACCGTCCAACAAAGTCTGGGTCTGCTGGCTGCAAGGAATTGAGAACGCTCCCATTTTGGTACAAAAGTGCTATAAGTCACTTAGAGCATATTTGAAAGACAGGGATATTACCCTCATAACTGCGAAAAACAGAAAAGACTATATAATCATGCCGGACTACATAGAAGAGAAATACAGGAAAGGCGTCATCTCACATACCCATTTTTCGGATTTGCTTCGTGTGGAATTGCTTTGTAAATATGGAGGGACATGGATAGACTGTACAGTCTATTGTTCCGGTGAGAATATTCCTAAATATTTCTTTGACAGTAAATTCTTTATATTCCAAAACTTAAAACCTGGAGCTAACGGGAGCGTTCTAAATGTTTCCAGTTGGTTTATGACCGCATGGAGCAATCATAAGTTTCTACTGGCTGTCCGCGAAATGCTTTGGAGTTATTGGGAGAAGAATGACAAGCTGGTTGACTATTTTTTACTTCACCACTTTATTGCCATTGTTGCGGAACACTATAACGATGACTGGAAGCAGATTATCCAATTTCCCAACTCTTTTCCTCATGTATTATTGCTTATGCTGTTTGAAACGTTCAATTGGAAAAAGTGGAATGCAATAACAGAAGTTTGTCCTTTCCATAAGTTATCCTATAAAAATCATGTAGAGGATATTGCAAAAAAGGACACGTATTATCAATACATCATGAACCAAAACAAGATATAAACGAAATTTTCGCAGTAATGAAAATAGCATTTATCAGCACCCGTGGCATACCGAACAACTATGGAGGCTTCGAGCAATTTGCGGAGCAAATATCCGTGAGGTTAGTGGCACGGGGACATGAGGTAATCGTTTATTCTCCTCATTATCACACGTATAAAGACGACGTATATAAAGGCGTTCGCATCAGACACATATACAGTCCGGAACCGTGGATGGGAAGTTCCGTGGGCAGTTTCTTCTATGATTTCCTGTCGTTCAGGGATGCCCTGGAAAAGGAGAAGCCGGACATCGTTTACGTGGCGGGCTACACGAGCATCGTACCGGCATATATATGGTACGGTGTCAAGAACATAGAGACTCCAGTCATCATGACAAACATGGACGGACTGGAATACAAGCGCACGAAATTCAACCAATGGGTACGGGCATTCCTGTCATGGGAAGAACGGATGACCGTGAAGCACAGCCGCTATCTGATAGCTGACAACGTGGGAGTCATGGACTACTACAAGGCAAAGTATGGCAGGGAAAGCACCTTGCTTGCATACGGGGCTGACATCCCACACGGATATGACAAGCGGTACATATCCGAATGGGGATTGGAAGCCGACGGATATTTCCTGTTGGTGGCACGAATGGAGCCTGAGAACAACATAGCGATGGCCATAGAAGGGTATCTGGCATCGAAATGGAAAGACCGGAAGCCTCTGGTCGTTGTAGGTAAACCGAACACTCCGTATGGAAAGAGACTGACGGCCCGATATGGCGGAGAAGAGGCCGTGCGCTTTGTCGGAGGAATCTATGACATTGACAAACTGAACTCCTTGCGGCATTTCTCTTTTGCCTATTTCCATGGTCATAGCGTAGGAGGTACCAACCCATCGCTGTTGGAGGCGATGGCTTGCGGCTGCTTCATCCTGTCGCACGACAACGTGTTCAACAGGTCTGTATTAGGAGCCAACGCTTATTACTATTCCGACGGGAAAGGCATCACCTCCATCCTCAACGATATGGGCGAGACTATAGAAGAGAAGGAAGTGTTCACCGACGGGAATATACAAATCATCCGTGACAAGTATTCATGGGAACAATTAGCCATTGCATACGAGTTGTTCTTCAAGGAAACATTAAGGAGGAATGCAGGGGAAATAAGATGAGTGCTTCTGAGAATGAACATAATGGGAATAACCACCCTAAAAGGAGCAAACCGGACACGGAAGAGAAATACCAACGGGCAATAGAACTGTATCGCTCAACCCAATTGCCGTGTACGGAAATCAGCCGGATATGTGGGATAACTACATCCGGACTACAAAACCATATATTTAGGCATCACCGCGACCTGATGTTGGCCCGCTATGGCATTTCATGCAGCAAGGAAGAAGCTTGTAATATCAAGATGAGCCAGCTTCGCGGACAGTTGCCGGCCACCCATGCCAAGTACAAGGATGCTGTCGAAGCGTGTGGCAGTCTTGATTACATCGAATGCAACGTCTCGCAGATAGCCCGTGAGTTCGGACTTAATGGCACTAATCTCGGCCGTCAGTTGCGCACACACTATCCCGGAATCATCGAATGGCGCGAGAAGGTGCGTGATCGGTTGGGCATAAGCGACAATCTGCCACGTGGCACACGCCCTTTTTGCAAGGAACAATATGCTGAAGCCGTGAAACTGTTGCGCGGCAATTCATACATCACGACACAGGAAGCCGCCGATACCTGCGGCGTTTCATACGCCGGACTGGAGCAGCATCTGTTGTTCTATCACAAGGATTTGGTGAAAAGGCGTATTGGAATACGCGAAAAGGCTGTCAGGCAACAACGGAAGGGTGAGATAACGGGACGAGGAACCGTCCATGCCCCATTGGCTTCCGCCGTGGAGAAGTATGCCGAGGCTGTCCTGCTGTTCCGCACGACACCCATGTCTGCCGCACAAATCGCCAAGAAGACGGGAGTTTCCAAGAAAGGATTCTACGAGCACCTGCGCAAATGGCACATGGACTTGATATGCAAACGGAAAGGAATTTCATACGAGGAGGGCAAGCCCGTGGACTGGTCAAAAGTCCGAAAATACAATCCGGCAACGAAAGCCAAATATGAAAAGGCCATCCGTAAGCTGAAAGAGTGCGAATTGCCAATGGCGACTATCGCAGCAGAGTTCGGCTTGCATCCCGATTGCTTCAGGCAATACTTGAAAGAGCACGAGCCGGAGTTGTATGCCCACCGTGGGATGATGAAAACAGACAATGGCAGCGTGGTATCACGCCGCAGCATGGATAAATACGATGAGGCCGTCCGCCTGTATGGAACGACAACCGAGAGCTTGAAGTCACTGGCAAGACGCTTTGAGGTGAACGATTGCTCATTGAGGCAATTTATCCAAAGGAATTTCCCTGAGTTGATAAAGCGTCATCAAGAACTTGCGAAACAAGACAAAAGGAAAGATTAAATCCACAGGATAAAGAACGGAAAAACAATTCACAACGCCTCATCCCCATACACTCCAATCATATACAAAGCGTGACCCTATAAAGTTTACAATCGGACAAGAATAGCATTTCTTTGTCCGCATAGACAGAATCCACTTTTTGTTTGCGTAATCCCGTTTCTGTGGCAAATATGCTGCTGAAACGGGATTTCCTTTTTTGATATTAAGGAAGTCTCCTATGTGGCAAACTGCATCGTCAATGAGCAAAAAGCGGTCATGCGCCTTGTATCAGAGATCTACAGGCATCCCATGAGCCTGTTTTTTGCACTGTAGCCCAAAATATATTATCTTTGCTCTCTCCTCAAATCAGATTTCGATAAAACTTTCCTGTTGTGACATTGACGTGACATTATTTTGAAACACACCATTTTATTGTTGTTTATACGCATTATATATTATTGATATATAGCAATATACGCATATTTTGAATTTTGTGATTACAGAAGCCTAATACCCCGACAGTCTCACGCTGTCTGGAATGTTGTCATCTTATCTGCAAGCAGGAACGTAACCCTTATCCAACTTATTCGTTTTTTATTATATGACAAATAAAATTCACATGCTTTGATTTCTCATTGTAAAAAGACAAACACTCATTAGTGTTTAGATTGTATTTCTCGTAAATTTTCTAACAATGCTAGGACTGGAGCTGTTTTACTTTCTTCTTCTGGAATTATTGGATCATCGTCCCATTCCAATGCATTACATGTACTATCCATAGCAGACACTCGCCACGCGTCCGTGATAATAACTTTCAATTCTATTGACTCATTGAAGTCAATAGACCTCAAAAGCTGTTTGGCATCATCACTAATCAACGCTGCAACTATACAACATTTGTCGAAGCGAGGATATATCTGTTCAAATGCATCCAGATTCTTCGAATCAGTTGGAGTCATAGTATGTTTTCTGCACATTATGCCTACATAACGACCATCATATCTATCATCCTCAGATACTACAGGAGCTACACATACACGGTACCATGTTGGATGATTCTTATTTATACCTTTTATTATCTGTATTTCTATATCGGGTTTTCCTTGCCCTATACTTGATTTCCACTCATGTATTATCTTTTTCCCTTCCTCAACGTCCTTAAATAGGAATGCAAGAACGGGCGGGCGTTCCATATTTCTGTCGAAAACAAATCCTACCCCAGACCATTGGGCATTGTCCCACCATTGCATATTGGATGATATCGTATAGACAGACATATTTTGTTGTTGTGATTTATGGCGTTTTAGAGGCTTTACAGCCGGTCTAGTTATTAAGCATGGATAAATCTTATCATTTGCATTCTGCCATTTGCTAATAGAATACTTAAAATTATCGCCAAGAACAAAATATACAGACCTATTCAGTTGCATCAATGAAGATACCCGATCCATTATCTTTTCACTCTTTTGACGTTCTTCCAACAACTTTTTAACATCATCTTTGGAGACAGTGTTATAAGACATAAAGAATCCGATAAAGTAAACGAAGCAATTCCAATAGACAAGATCTGTTAAAGTCTCATGATTCACATAAAAGATGTACTCTGTATTTGTATCTCCTTTACATAGTGATGAATCCTCTTTCGTCTCCTTTATATGGATTTGTATCTTTGGCTGCAGAATAACCAATTCTATGTTGGCAAATGTTGCCAGCATAGTTTCCACAGAGGCTAAAAATGTTTCTGCAACCAATTGGTTCTGAATGCTGTTATCATATGTTACATAAAATCTACAGTTATTGGCAAGCGTTGAGAGTGTTGTTGTTTCGTCAGTAGCTATGGATAATTGTCCCCAAAACTGCTCATGAATAGGCTGTTTAAGCAATAAATCCTGCCAATTACCAGCAGTTATAAGTTCTGCAAAATGTTCATCTACTTCATCGGTATATCCAAGAGCGTATTTCAGATAATTAGTAGAAAGAGGCATATCACATCTATCAAGGATATCAGGAAGTATAGAGAATTCCGGATTACCTGTGTCTGCCATCGCAAAACGACAAGCCCAACCACCATCTGCTATAGTATCTCGTTCTAAAAATAACTCGCTTTCAAATTCTTGTCCATTGCGAGAAATAATAAAAAGCAATTCTCTCCAATTCAAATACATCACCAATCTACCAAGCATCAACTCAATCTCACACAGCGTTGAGAGAACGGTAATCAACAAATGAGGAATTGCTCCATGTTCATAGAAATCCCGGACAAGGAAAGATGCTGTTTTTACCAAATACGCCTCAGCACTATAGGGCAGCTCCAAATGATATAACGCCATTCCCATATTGCCACAAGACTTGACATATTCTTCTTCACACCCTTCTTTAAGAAATGATTGTACACAATGTCCCAAATGCTTGATAGCAGACACATAGTTTCCTTTTTCCATTAAGGCGTTAGCACGAGTAAAATGTGTCATAGCACCCTGAACTTCCGACTCTCTTTTTGAAGATATGTCTGCGATCATATCAACGAGTCGCTCAAATTCCGGATTATCAGATATTACTCGTCCCAGCAACTCAACGATCCGTGATTGTGCACTAAAACTAATATCAAGATAATTAGCACACTGCTCTATAAGTGATGTTAGTGTCTGTAACTCGTCCGTTAAATCTTCATTTCGATTAATCAATTGGAATAATCTATGCTCAGATATGTATAAGTCTAAAAACAACTGACATGGTTGAGATAATTTGGAACACTGTCTTAATTCCTTAATAAATTGTACCTCAATGGCAAACTTACTTGTATCAAACAGTCCCAATGATATTACATTTTCAAGATTAGTGAGGATATTGGTCAGCCGCTCTATTGTATGTACGGTCGGATGTTCTTTTGTATAATCCTTTAACTTTAAATAGTCTGAATAGGTAGCTTCAACATCATGGAACCAGAAAAATGAAGTCCATGCATGGTTGTAAATAATATTAAATATTTGTATGGATGTACCATGAACTTTTGCTTCTCTTAAAGCACGATTGAATCTCCCTTCAGTCTCCATTCGAGGTTTTTCTAACCCTCGACTTAAAATACAAGTCTTCAAAAGATCATTTACATAATCAGTATCGAGGTCCGCGACTGTATGCTTAATAAGATCGTCTTCTATCTTATTTAATTCCGACTTCCGCTCTTTGTCGTTAGGTCCTATTTTTATAGTCTTTTTACGGTACTCATCGGAAAAATTCAATTTCTCAATGGCGATATCCAAACAACCTTGTTCAAATACAGCAAATGAGAACCACTTTCCATCAAATATGCTTACAGATATTCCATACTGCTGTGCCAATTCATCTTCTTTAGCTTGCCGTGAACTGGATTTTATTTTCTGGTTGGTAAAATAAAGTAATTTGGTATATCCGCGTTTGGTCTCCACCGCTTTCTTAACATCAGCTTCAACTTTACTCTGCCAACTTTTTTGAACGCTGATAGCGATAGCCCATTTCTGGTCGCCTGTACTACCTTCTGATATCCACCATTTATCCGATATTGCTTTATCAACAGGATATGTTTCCCCATCTACTTTTCCATCACCGCCACCATCCGGACCTGTTTGCGGTTTAATATTCGGTGTAATCAAACGAGAAGCTACCGCAATCGCAAAATTTTCAAATTCTGACTGTTTCTTATCCTGCGATAGTTGCTGGAGTTTTAAATCAAATACTTCAGTTGTTAATCTCGTCTCATATACAATTTCTGTATCCGAAAACAGATTACTTCTCATTCGACGATAATAGGAAAAGAAATCTTGTCTCAAAGCATCAAGTTTCTCCTCCTCATCCATTGTAATATCTTTTATATTTTTAGTCATTTGCTATATTAAATCAGTTACTGAACAAATATCTCACTGTTCACTAATTCGTTATTCTATGTCTATAACTATTATACACTGGGGATATAGCCATTCTCTTTTATGAACTGTGCTGTTATATAATTGAGATAGACTCTATGCAATCTGCAGATAAAACGATTAATGTGATTAAACAAATCTATTAGTTGCCAAGTCTCCATTACAATCTTGCTCTCATTTATTTCTTCGTGCCGCAGTTCATACAGCTTAAATATGTCAATATGTACTTCTGCATCCCGCACATCTTTCCACCAAGAATCTTTCGAGATTTGCTCTAAATCCGACAATAGTTCGTCAAACTCTCTTCTGAATCCGGGAAACATAGTGACGATACTTTCTAACTGAGCGCAATATGAATACTTATAGCCTTTTTTGAACCCGTATAGTCTTTTGAAACTTTCATTGAGTTGAACTTTCAGTTTTCCTCGAACAAAACTTTTTTCATAAAGATTTGTCGCCCTAACAAACAACTTGTTCAGAACAATGCAATCACAAAAAGCATAACTGGTAAAAGTCTCAATATCTATTATCGTCTTGGTTATCTTATTGTAATCCGAATTGTCTGATACATGATACTCATTTGCAAATTGGTGTATGCCCTCAACATACCCGGAAAACTCGTTTATATATTCGTCTGATATTCTGCAGAATTCGGCTCTCTCCTCTGCAGATAACACCCTATTATTATATGTTAGTTTATGAATCATTCAAAGGTCATTGGTTCTTAACTAATAATTTTCATCTTAGGCTTGAACTTCTCGGAAATTCCGAAGAGTCCAGTCTTATATAGTGCCATCCAATCTCTTACAAGAACATTGTCATATATACAGGGATATAGTCAATCCCTTGCTCTCGTTTTAGGTCTTTGGTATAGATGATATATTTATTTTTAACTCGGTCGGAGAATTTATCGCAAAAGGCATCCAACGATGCATGCGATTTGTAACCCGAGGACTTCACCTCAATCGGCGACACCTTATGACCATCCGATATTAAAAAATCAACCTCATAATATTTCTTTCCGTCTGCAAATGGTATCGTATGATAAAACAACTGTTTACCTGCGGTTCGCAACATTTGCGCAATAACATTTTCATAGACATAACCCAAATTAGTACTGAGTTTGTCATTCAGCAACTTTTCATATATGATGTTGTCGGTAAAATCCTTGTCCTTGAAAGCCAGTGTGACAAACATTCCGGTATCGGACGCGTATATTTTAAAACGTTCATTGTCCATTGTAAGAGCCAGTCCAACATTCGGATCATTGGAATGATATGCAACATTTGCAGACATGAAATCATTCATCATTTTGACTACGCCTGCAACCCGCTCTGCTCTTTCGCCGGGTATAGCCGATGCTATTTGATACCGCGAGGCATTCTTACTCAACTGTGCAGGTATAGCATCGTACAATGCGGTAGCTCTGCCCGTGTCATCCAACTTCCAAAAATCTTCTTCGTACAACGAGACAATATCCCGCTTTACTAAATCTACCGCTCCGAGATTGTTCGTCTTAATATATTCTGCTACGGCTTTAGGCATACCTCCAACCAGCATATACAAGCGGAAATCGCGCATCATTCTCCGATGAACGGCATCGCCTAACGGTATGCGTTTTTCAAACGTCGTACGCAGCAACGGTATCGTGGCGGTATCGCCCAACGCCCAGCGAAACTCTTCATAGTCCATCGGAAACATATCGACCCGCGTCTCCTCGCTCGGCAGCAGGATATCCTGACTGCTCTTGTGAACGGTAATGAGTGAACCGGTCTCGATATAGTCGTATCGACGGTCTTTAACCAAATGTTTGATAGCCTGACGAGCCAAAGGAGCCTTTTGTATTTCATCGAATATGATTACAGACTTGCGTTCAATCAACTGCACACGATAGATAAGTTGCAGTCGAAGGAATATATAGTTTAGGTCTGATATATCATTAAAAAGTTCCTGTACTTCTACTGGCGCAATGGCAAAGTCGATGAGAATGTAGGACTCATATTCATTACGGGCAAATTCTTCTGCAAGTGTGGACTTTCCGATTCGTCTTGCTCCCTGTATAAGAATGGCTGATTCACCGTTCCGCTCCCTCTTCCATTTGAGCAATCGGTCGTACATCTTGCGCTTAAATAATATTGCGTTTTTCTCCATGTTCGTTAATTTTGGTATGCAAATATAGTACTCTTTGCATTTTCCACCAACTTTTGTTTGTTAATCATGTCAATATCCACTGTTTTTTTTATGTAAATTCTGCCAATATCCACCAGTTTTATTTAATATACTAGATTGGTTAATAATTTGACACACTTACGATACTTCAATTTAATCAGCCATTTGCAAGGTCGATATGTATTTGTCCATTATCTTTTTGAAAGATGTCTTTCATTTACAACTTGAGTAGAATGTGCCTTGAAAGTAAAACAGACAGGCTTACGTCGTAGGAAATATAACATAAAACAAAAACTACAGCGAAAAGAGAAAATATGCGGTGAACCTTTCTTCTCTTTTGGCTGTATATTTTGCAAGTGGTCAGATTATGGAAATGCGTTGAAAATTCAGTTTAGTTTGTGCATTAGCCTTATATATGCTAAATCAAAGTAAACTATATTTAGGTAGGCATATTTGCCTTTCTATATGCCTATGGTTTTATAGAAGCAACTACCTTTGCAGAAAACACAAGTTTCAATGAAGATATGAGACAAAGACCACAGCCCATTTTTTCCTTTTTTGGCTGCAACAATTCATCGATGAACTGCCGAACGGCATTCTTCGGATAAGAGGTCGATAATCGGAAAACTGCTTTGAAAAGCACTTTGAATGCGATCAAGTGCAAGGGATGAAACTAACTGAAATACGAAAAACCGAGAATCGCTTAAAATATTGATTTTGTTTCTATATTGTTCCTTTGACAAGATAGGAAAAATGTTATTTTATTGATATACAGAATCTAAACTTTGTTTATTGTAATATTTACCAGATTCTGAAAACGAGATAATATCCTAAACGCTTCTACGTTAAATTTCTAATATGTCAGTGCAAAGATAATAGCTTTACTTTGATTATAAATGTTTAGTTGCATATTTTATTTTGATACAGATGATTTTGTTGATTAACCGTCTGGTCTAGAGATTATTAACTATGATTGTTGTGCCAATTTGAAACTGGAACCGTATATTTGTACAGTTAAATAGTAATTAATATGAAAACAGCAGTAATTTTAGCACGAGTAAGTACAATGGCACAAGATTTTGACCGTCAGGTTAATGAACTGAAATATTATGCATTGAATAACGATTTGAATATAGTGAAAATATTTGCTAATAAAATTAGTGGGGCTAAAAGTAATGATGAACGTTGTGAAATCATTGAACTGATACAGTATGTAAAAGAAAACCACGTTGATAAAGTATTGGTACTTGAAATAAGTCGCTTAGGACGGAATACGCTGGAGGCTCTGAAAGTGATTGAATTACTTAACCATGAGAAAATTTGTTTATGTGTAAAGAATTATAATATTGAAACGCTGGATAGCTTGGGGAATATTAATCCAATGGCACAATTTCTTATTACTATTTTACTGGAAGTTGCTAGAATGGAACGTACTACAATTCGACAACGAATGGAAAGCGGATATGTGCATCACATACAAAATGGTGGGGTTGTTGGACGTAAAACTGGTTATCGTAAAACTGTATCGGAGATGAAAGAACAGTATAAAGAAGAAATTAAACTATTAAAAAGAAATTACTCTTTGAGAAATGTGTCTAAATTGACTGGTACGAGTGTAAATACTCTTCGTAAATTAGTCGCTTTAGTATAAATTAACGTAATAGGGTGGCAAAATAATCTATAAGTCGTATATTTGCTTGGAAGAAAGGTAAATCCACCGCGAAAGATACTTCAAATTCAATTTTATTGTAACAAGTTAGGAGCAGGAAGCACGTTCATGTATATGCACTTCCCTGCTCTGTGGATTTTGCATGAACGTGTGAAAATAAGTTGTGCAATGGCATGGCAAATAATCCTTTGTAACAAATGTTTGATGAGGATGAATTGAAAGTTTATGATAAGAAATTTCAAGCAATAGGTATTTTAGACAAAGAAGAACAAAAAAAGATACTGGAGTTCTTCTATACATTAGGTGTTATTACGTTTAACCTTTAATTTAATGATTGATGAGTAAGAAAAAAAGTAAAGAGAAAGTAGTAGAGTTTTCTAAATTGACAAATAAAGTAGCTGCTGTATGGACGCGAGTGTCAACGGAGCGGCAAGCTGATACAAATGGCAGTTTAGAAAGTCAGAGAAGGATATGTACGGAATATGCAGAAAGTCATGCTATTCGTATAAAAAAGTATTATGGCGGTACGAATGAGAGTGCAAAAGTTGAAGGTAAACTATACCGTGAAATGATTGCAGAGGTGGCTAGAGATAAAGAGATAAATATAATTCTTGTCTATTCATTTGACCGTTTCAGTCGGGCTGGTTATGAGGCGATGATGACAAAAGCATATCTCAAAGCTAAAGGAATATATGTGGTGTCTGCAACGCAGGCTACTGACCCAGATAGTGCGGCAGGTGGATTTATGGAAGATGTTATCTTTCTTTTTAATCAGTTTGAGAATAACCTTCGAAAGGATAAATGTATCACAGGTATGGTGGAGTGTTTACGAAATGGCAACTGGTATTCAAAACCTCCGCTAGGTTATGATAAACTAAAAGTAGGTCGAGAACACGTTCTTACAGTGAATGAAAAAGGCAAGATACTGCGTAATGCTTTTATCTGGAAAGCAACAGAGGGGATTAAAGATATAGAAATAGTTCATCGGTTAAAGGGGTTGGGGTTATCCATTGACCGAAAGCATTTAAATAAAATTCTTCATAATCCGTTTTATTGTGGGTATATACAGCATAGTTTGTTGGGTGATGAAATTATAAAAGGTAATCAAGAGATATTAATTGATGAGGCTATATTTAATAAAGTGAATGATATATCGAATGCAGGATATGAACACAAAGAAATTACTGAGCCGTTCCCATTGAAAAGGCATATTATCTGTTCGGACTGTGGTGGCTATTTAACTGGATACACAGTGAAAGCACGTGGACGGGATTATTATAAATGCAATAAGAAAGGGTGTAAAAGTAATCATAGCACAGAGAAACTGCATCAGAAGTATATCAATCTTTTAAATGAATATAATATACCAGATGGACTTATCCCGATACTTACAGACGTTTTAAGAAAGGTTTTTGAAGAATACAATCAAAATAAAGGTGAAACAAAGAAAGTTCTTTTAAAACGGAAAACAGAGTGTGAAAATCGAATTAATACAGTCAAAGTTCGGTTTGGTCTGGGAGAAATTAATAGTGAAATATATACGGCTACTATGAGCGAATTAAATTCGAGATTAGCAGAAATCAGACGAGAGCTTGAAGATGCAGGGAAAAATTTATCGAACATGATGAAATATATCAATCAAACGATTGAAATGTCCTGTAAATTAGGTGGTTTGTGGAGTGATAGTAATTTCTCTAATAGGCAAAAAATACAAAATTTAGTCTATCCCAGCGGAATTTACTTCGACAAGGAAAATGATGATTATCGAACAGAAAACGAGAATGAAGTTTTTAAGATTTTCCGCAGATTTACAGCAAGTTGCGAAGGTGGAAAAGAAAAAGCGACAACCGATTTTGCTCGTTTGTCGCCTTCTGTCGGAATGAGGCGACTCGAACGCCCGACCCCTACGTCCCGAACGTAGTGCGCTACCAACTGCGCTACATTCCGTTTCTGTTTTGCGAGTGCAAAGGTAAGGCATTTTTTTGAAATCAAAAA